>Ga0065711_1001402_pt1 | contig 43722 bp, 28 predicted proteins | sample Hoacrofraction12_FD_59098 | JGI IMG/M metagenome (GOLD analysis project Ga0065711, IMG submission 59098) | Hoatzin crop microbial communities from Cojedes, Venezuela - Epithelial fraction 12 v2 (version 2) | ecosystem: Host-associated > Birds > Digestive system > Esophagus > Crop | place... | reverse complement strand
GGCGCCGGGGCCGCGGGGGGAGCCGGCTCGGCGGGGCTGTGCGGGCGCGGGGGGCGCCGGGCCCCGGGGCGGTCTCTGCGGTCGGCCCGAGGCCCCATCGCGGGTCCGAGCCCTGCGGGTGGCGAGTTGGCGTGCGGGTGCTGGGCAGCCGGGCGCCTGCCTGGTTTTGTGGTGTTCCTGCGGCTGAATGGAAGGGGGCTCAATTTTGTTGTTGTTGGTTTTTAGCTTCTTTAGTGTCTGCTAAAGTTAGCGTTGAGCAGAGGTTGCTAAAGCGTTGAAGAGCTTTGTACATCTGACGAGAACTGCCGTCCCCGTCAGCTCATGAGCTCTCAGTAGTTTCCACTTTTGTAAATGCCATCTTTGTTCTTGTTCCTCCAATCCTCTTCTTTCAGGCTGCAATTTCTAATATAAACCCCAGGAAAATACAAAGCCCTGTGAAAGATTTCTGATCTTCATCTGGTATGAAGAAACGTAACAGGACATCACAGTATAGATCGGTAGATTAGAGATGGGCTCAGGGCAGACCAGGAACGAGACTTCTAATGTGCCATAGTCTCAGGGGTTCTTAAAGGGAGCATTTCGTTTATCTGAATGTCCCCTCTGTTGCTCACTCTTGCCTTGACCCTCTCCAAGCTCTTCCACTGTCACTTGAAGGAAATGAACTGGGAACACGCTGCTGTTCAGGGTCCAGTGGTCCTTTGGGAACAGATGTAAGGAGCCCTTGAGTCTTCCAAGGGAAAGGTTGCTGCTCTCTCTGCTCCCTTTACACTGATGTGCGCAGGGTTGGGCTGAGAGAGGCTTGACTTTACTACAGTTATTAGCCTCCCCGGTGTTGGGAAGGGCAAATCCATAGTAAAACAATCCAGAAACGTAGAGGTAGTGTGAGTTCAGAGACTCCTCGATTAGCAGCAAGTAATTAGAAAACTGCTGCACATGGGTTTAGCCCCACTTTGAATGTCCAGGTACTGAGTCTGACTTCCAGAGATGCATAGCATTTGCAACTAATAGAAATAAAAAACATTAAAAATGCGTCTTCTGAAGTTCACTTTCTGCTTATTGGGCGGAAAGGGGAGAACAGAGAAGTTTCCCTTCCCACTCCTACTCTTAAACTGGATAAACTTGAGAGAAGTCCTCCGTGGATTCACGAAGCACAGTTCAGGATCCATTTCAGAAATTTCAGCCCAATTCCCTCCGCTCTTGGGGGAATACTTGCAATTTAAACTGTCAGCAGAACTGAGCTTCACGGTTTGCATCCCAACCCTAGTTCTGGTCAGGGGACTGCAATGGCAGCACCCAGTTAAAGAAGATAACACAACAGGAGAAAATATTGCATTATCAGGGCACCGGCTCTGGGACTGTGACCCAGCCACATCTGTCTGCGTGCTGCCTCCCGTGGGGTGTCACTGCCAGGCAGAGCAGCTGTGAGTAAAACGTGCACCCGCTGCCCTTGCTGCACCAGGCTATCCTGTTCTGCCGGGTCCTTCGCTGTTGTACAGAAATCCAGCCCGGTCCTGGGGGTGTGGACCTTGTGAGGGCGGTATTTTATCAACTGTTGCTGAGTTGATAGCGTAGCTTAGGCTAGCGGCAGGTATGGAAAAAACCTTGTGCAAGCACTGGAGCAGCAGGTAATATACATGGTGCCTTTCTTCTGAAGATTGTAAAACTGTTTCGGAGATGCTAATTCCTTCTCTCAACACATTTGTGAGACAGAAGAAACCAGATACTAGAAAGGCAAATGCCCAGTGCCTTGAAGATCAAGTCAGGATCTAGCAGGTTCTTTGATCAGGAACAGGTTTCTCTTCCTCCTCTGGGGCAAAGATATGGTAACAACCCACCCGCTTCGAAGTCACAAGGAAGCAGTGACTTTCAGCTACGCCGCGAGGAGTGGCACCTTGGTGGATGCACTCACCCCTTCCTTTTTCCTCCAGTTGTCTCCCACCAAACTTTAGTTCATCTTTTGTCTGTGTCTCCCTGCTTCTCCCCAGACTGCTTTCAGGGAGGAGTGCTCTCCTCCAAGAGCTGGTGTTAAACCCTCAGTTGTTTCTATCACTTTTCTGGCCTGTCAAATTAGTTCAAGAATCACAAAAGATTGATCCTGCTTCTGGTTTGGGTTTTTTTTTTTTTTCTAACAAAAAGGACAATAAAGCCTCCTCCTGGGCACAGTAAGGGCATTTAGCTAGCTTGTGTCAAGGGCCGGCCATTGTCACCTTAGCCAGGATGTCTGCCTCTGTTCACCAGACCACAGCCCCATCCACCTTGTCAGGACTTTCAAGTGATTTCCAGCTCCCTCAACCGCTTTCTCCTTTTCCTCGGTTCCTAGCCAGTCTTTGTGGTGTCTGTGCACTGAAACATCTAACAGTTTCATTCCAGATTTCCATCAGAGGTCCTGCCAGCCATCTGTCTGAGTCAGCAGATACCACATGAAGGCTTACTGTGATTAGGGAGTGAAATGGGAGCAGACCTTACATGTGTAACTCAGCAGTTTTTCAGTGTGTCTCTGAAGGGGATTTCGCTCATCCCTGTTTCCTTAATAGCTTCCTCATTTCAAAGCTGGGTTTAGGTCATTGCTTTTCCTTAACTAGGACACTCACAGAAGCACTTTTTTTGGTTTTTTGGTGGTCTGTGGGGTTTTTTTTAAGGCCAAATTTCTGGCCTGGAAAAGAGCAATTTCCATTAGCTTGTTTAATGGAGACTGATTTGACCTTCCACTCTGGGCCAGAAAGCTAGGCAGAAGTTGCTGAAGTTCTTGGTTTGTGTTTATCCTTATCTGCTTTCTTGGGTTGTGGAAGAAGGACAACAAGGTGTTCTCGGGGCACTGTTTGGCTAAGGGCGCTTCTTCTCTAGGGAAGCAGTTGGATGGTAATACAGAACGATTCTTTCAAAATACTAGAGAAGAGCCCAAAACACCCGAGGAATAACCAAATCGGAAAGCCTATTGCAGGTCTCTTAATGTTCCCAGTGCAGCTTCAGCTGTTTTAGTGAGGTCTGGGAGCATGCTCAGCAAGGAGAACAGATTCGAGTGGCTTCAGCAAGTCTGTTCAGTGGGACACAAAACAGAGTGCTCTGGGGAAAAACCTGTATGAGTGTGGATGTGTATGCTGGGCAACTCCCTTAGACTTATCGTTATTCTCTTTCTGCTACAGTGCAGGTCCTGGTGGATGGAGCCCCAGTCCGGATCCAGCTGTGGGACACTGCTGGGCAGGTAAGCTCTATCAAAGCGGCTGTCAGCTCTGGTGCTGTGGAACAGGAACTGTTTGCAGGCTTTTGAGGAAGGCGGTGTTTAACTGGGAAGGGGCGAAAGGCACTAGTCCAGCATTAGCCGTTTGCTGGTGTGGCAGTCATAGACGGGTGAATGACAGACTCCTTCAGCTCCAGAACCTGTGCCTGAACTGTGGCACGGCCACAGAGTCAGCACCATGCCCTGCCTCTGAGGGTGATGCTGTCCTAGTTACTGTGTGAAAAATCCACTGCAGTGTCATGCTGTTAGGAGATCAGTCCAGTGAAGACTTTTTTTTTTTCTTCTCCCCCCTCCATTTTCTACAGGAGGACTTTGACTGTTTGCGCTCACTTTGTTACCCTGACACCGACGTCTTCCTTGTCTGCTTCAGCGTGGTAAACCCAAGCTCCTTCCAAAACATTACGGAGAAATGGATTCCTGAGATACGAACTCACAATCCCCGGGCGCCGGTGCTGCTGGTGGGGACGCAGGCAGACTTGCGGGACGATGTCAACGTCCTCATCAGCCTGGATCGCTACCATGTGAAGCCTGTGCCCCGGCCTCAGGCAGAAGGTCTAGCTGACAAAATCCGGGCTGAAGCCTACCTGGAATGCTCAGCACTGACCCAGAAGAACCTCAAAGAAGTTTTCGACATGGCCATTGTCAGCGGTGTTGAGCACAAAGCACGTCAGGAAAAGAAGATGACTGCCAAAGGCATCAAAACTCTCTCCAAGTGCCGCTGGAAGAAGTTCTTCTGCTTTGTCTGAAGCTGCTTTGAGAGGGCGGAAAAAGAAATACCCGATGCCAATATTGGCTCTGCACCTTCTTGGAGTGACTGCTCCTATGGCCCCAGTGAGGAGGGCATGATAAGCTGCTGGGCTTGGAAACCTGGCTCTTGCTGGGTTACAGTATCAGATGCCTAGGAGACATGAACTGGATTTCCATTGTGCCAGGGTGTGGAATGGTCCAGGCGGCTATAAGTACCTGCCGGACACGTCCGTGGTGTCCCAGACTAGTGAGAGCCTTTGGTACACCAAGACTCAGTACCCCAGAACAGGCAGGTTCCTTGCATTGTTCAAAATGACCAGTTTTCTGTCTGAAGCTAGCACACTTCTGGAGTCCTGACGCACCATAATAAAAGTGAGGGACTTTTGAAGTCTGCCTATGTTTTGGCTGATTTACAGGCTTGGCAGAGAGTAGGGCAGGGGCAGTTACAGGCGACTGCAGTGTGGTCAGACATGGGCTGCTGAGTTTGCAACATGAGGCTTGGGTTCCCTCTCTGATTCTGCTTGCTGAAATAGGTAGAAATCACTTGACTGTGAAAAAGCAGCGCTTTTTCTTAAGGGCCCTGTATTGTGAGTACCCTTGAGCAGGTTTTTCCGAAATAAGGGCCATTAGCAGGCTGAAGAGAAAAGGCACTGGGAGCTACTCTTTAAGCAAAATGTTCTCTGAAGAGGACTCCGCACTCCGGTGGGTGCCAGTGCTATAGCCCTATCTTAAGAGGTAGTCGTGAACTTGGGGACCAGTTTTGAAAGGCGTTTTGTGTGTGTGATGTTTCAAGAGAAAGAACAGGTGAGGAATAGTGTTGAATGGCTGTGTCTGTCTAGAAGAGACCAAACTGCATCAGCAAAGGGTTTGTAATGCTACCAAGGGGTGAAATGTAGATGGAGAACCATGCAAGTAATGAAAGGAGAAGAGAGAAGGAAGGGAAGGAAGGGAATAAAAAGAAAAAAACAGATGGAAGGAAGGAAAAAAGGGAGAGGGAGAAAGAAAGAAGAACGAACATTGTTAAAGTTGTGATTCTACTTAGTTGAGATACTGATATTCAGGGAATCTTCCAGGGATCTGGAAAATTTGCTAGTGATCTCAATTTCAAAGTAATATTGTCCATACATTAAGACCTGAAACAAAAGGAGGGGGTTGTAGGGAGAGTGAGTTTCTCTTGGTCAGTAAAATCATCAGTTTCAGATCTACATGGGAGAACAGAATTTACCTTGTACTGTTCTTCCTGAGGCTGCAGAACAGGAACGGAGGGCTCGGGGCTTCTTTCTGTTGTGCTTCCCTTTCTTAAAAGTCACTGCTTAATCTGCCGAAATCAAAAGCAAAGGAAACCCGTGAAGTTCGTGCCAGAGAAAAACATTCACTATGTTTGCTTCATTGCCCTCTTATGTGTTTCTCAGGGGATTAATCTCCCAGTGAGTCTACTCACATTTTAGTACAGAATTTGCATCAATTTCTAAAACTTCTTTCACAGAGACATTTCGTTCTGGTTTATGTAGCAGAGAGTACGACAGGTCTGTCAGGCAATGCTCTCAATACTCAGGGGGTTCTCTGCTTTTGGCCATGGCCCATCCCTTTGAGGACGCTCTGGAGTAATGTGACAGAAGGGGATGTGGCTGTGGGTTGTTTGCCCTGCACCAAAAGCAAGCACACCTGAGCTAGTGGGGCCCTAAAAAAACAAATGCGAGTAACGCAGTATGGCTCCGGATCCAAACAAATGCCTGCAGACATCTCTCACAACCATCTCTCTTTGTGGCGCAGCTCACGTAGTCCCTGGGATGTGAGACAAGCCTGCTGTCTCCCTGGGCGGTAGCACGGTGTGGGAGAGGTGGGCAGCTCTGCTTGCCAGGGGAAGTGGCCCACAGCCTCGGAGCTGCCTGCAGGGTAAGGCTTAGAGACCTGCAAAGGATGGCGTGGCAAAGTGAGCTGAACTTGGAGAGGACTCCCCCAGCTGAAGGGCCATCGGGGTCCAGCGGGGAGTCCTCAGAGGTGGCGAGTATGAAGGCTGTAGCCAGGAGTGACTTGTCCTTCACGCCTCTAGGCAGGACACCACTTCTAGAACAAAGCTCTCACTCAGCTAGGCATCCCTGCATGTGTTTCCTACCTGTACAGGCACCTTTGCTGTATCACTAGCTCACTTTATCTGTTGGGTCTTGATGCATTTCTGTAGCCTGTGAGACCAAGGGCTGTGGAGTTAAGGAACGCGCCATATCCCTGTGGGGCAAACCCACAGGTGGAAAGAACACAAGCCTCCCCTCCTGCTAGGGAGAGCAAAGGTAGTCCTGTAGTAGCTTGGTATGAAGCAGAGATTATTTCTTTCTGGAAAAGAAACTGTACTGAGAGCTGTTTTCTTCCTCTGTGAATGTGTCTAATATTTGTTCAAATAAATTTTTTTAATGACTGCAATTTGTGTTTGTACTTTTGTCAGTGCAAAGTAAGCTGGGCTTAAAAATGGAGGAGGCGTTATTCCACCTTACTGACAGCAGCATAAGAGAGAAATTGCCCCAGTTCTCCCCCATGTCCTAACCCCCATGAGCAATGGTAAAAATCCCCTCATAGCTGAAACTTTCCAGGATCCTGCTGTTGCTTGAGTTAATTTTCTTTCCCTCAGCAGCCGCTCAGGGTGGAGGCTGCCAAGGGAGATAGAGTAGCAAACATCCAAGGCTTTTGGTGCCTCTCCCCAGAATCCACCATCCGGGGACCAGTCAAGAGGCCCTCCTGGCACTTTGAGACAAGCCTGGGTAGGACTTGCATTTGGAGCCTTGATAACAGCGTGCTGCTCTGTCATTAGGCTGGTGAGTAATTTAGCCACCAGCCTTACTGAACTTAACTTGGTAGTTAAACACTACTCAAGTGCTGAAAAAATTTGTCTGTGCCACATAGGACATGAAGGCTCCATCCAAGATGGCTCACAGGATCCCTCCTTCAGCCTTGCTGCCGGCATCATGGGGAGGTCAGGGCTCCTGTCTGTCCACATCTGGGGCCCCACAGCTGCTCCAAAGGCAGAGGGCTGGGAATTGAGGCTGCTGGGGGAGCTCGGCCGAAAGCAAAGAGAGAAAATGGACAAAAACCGCGGTGTAGCACAGGTAATGAGCAAATATGATTCGGATATTAGAAGGGAATAGGAAATTGCTGCTGATAAAACATGGTTTGGGAACTTGTTTCGCCTTTTTTTTTTTTTTACAAAGTCTGAGACCACACTGTCCTCCCGCAGTCTGCTGTTTGCTAGATGTAAAGCAACCTGTGGGATTACTTGGAGCCGGCTCCCAGCTTTGCAGCTTCCTGGCATTAAAGTTTACAGAAGAACCTGTGAATGGAAATAGCAGGAAAGTGTGAATTGACTTTACAGGAGGTGAGTCATCCCACTGAGCCATATCCTGTCATGTGCACAATAAGCACCCTAAAACTCCCTGAAACCAGGGAACAAAGCTGAGCTCCTGGGGTTGAGGGTGAAGCTGTCTCATTAAATGGAGTGTCCTACCGAAGTCACCTGAGGTGTCTTGAAAGCTTTGCTCTAGTCCTCCCCATGGCGCAGTACCGGACCTGTGCTATTCCCTGGCCCTGGTAGAGTTTGGGCTTGTTTCTGCGTTGCACTGCTGCTTGACCAACCTGTATTTTCAGGTGATGCTGAGAGCACAGGAGAGTCCCTGGGAAACTGTTGCTAACACAAACCGCCCCACCAGGCTGGATGAAGCTGGCCAAGCCCATTACCAGGCTAGCACAATTCCACCCGAGTGTCACTTACTTTAATGCCAGAAAGGATCCTTATGATTAGTTGACCTGACTTGTTCCATAGCGCAAAGCTCAGCATCAAATGCTAAAAAAAACCAGTGTGCCTATAGTGCTGTCTTTCTTGCTTGGGTCTTTGACTTGGATCCCGGTCAACAGACTCCTGCACAGTCCTGCATCCAGCAGAGTAACTCGTCAGGGCTTTCCCACCAGCATAAGCAACACTGTAATACTTCAGTACAGGTATACACCACGTCCTGTGATTCTGCATGAAGCCGGTACGCTCGCTGCTGCTCTCAGCTGCCATCTCCAAAGGAGCTGAGCTCAGTTGTCGGCAACAGTAGGAGCATGGTGTGGGAAGGACTCTTTTGTTTCCTTTCTCTGCAGGTAGCACACCCTAAATGGGCTTAGCTGTGCCAAGAAGGTTCCCAGCTGGCAACACTTCCCTGAGCTTCCACTGAACCCTGACTGGGAATTAATCCGCAGAAGAATACCAAGTTTCGTCTGACTCAACACAGCCTCCTTCCAGCACCAGAAGGGCAAGCCTGAAAGGAAAGGTCCCTTCAAGAGATCTTTGTGCTCTGTGGGTTACGGCCTATTTACTTTGCAGGGACAGGCTGAATTATCACCAGGTCAGGAGCTGACATGAGCCCAGCAGCAGGGGCCCGGCTGTGCTTGAACCCTGCTGAAAGGCAATGGCACCCTCCCCCTTTTCCTGAGAACAGTATGATGGCCTTAACAACCTTATTGCCTCGTCACATTCTTAACACCCCCCAATGTAATTCTCGGGTGCTAACTGTTTTTTTTCCTTCAGATTTCTTGAAGTTTAATACTATTTGTCAGTTAGGCAACCATTTCCAGCTGGGTTTGACTTTTCCCAGCTGTATTTTCAGCTAAGTAGCCCGCTTCAACTTTGCTCCTGACACCTTCCAGCCTCTGGTTTGGGCTAGATTGGTCCCCTCCTGTGGTCCTCGCTGTGGCCTGGCAAAGAGCGGCATGGGACCACCTGAGGAGCGGGAGTGAGCAGAGGCACAGCTCCACCAGGCACCGGCCCCACAAGAATCGTTTGTCCTCTCGCAGCCTGTGCTTCAGTCAGGCTGCTGCTCTTCCAGCCCTGCCGAGGATACTCTGTGCCGGGAGGCTGTCCTTGGCCCGCTTGGTCTGCTTAAACCTCTTGGCTGTCCTGTACATCGTTGGCTCTCTTGGAGCCATCTAAATCACCCTGTAGTGCGACTGGGAGATAAAGCGTTTATACAAAAAAACACACTCAAATTTTACAGTGTGGCTCCAAGACTGCCCGCCCTGTACTGGAGGATGCTGGTCAAGACCCAGCTCCCAGTCTGCCTCTGCTCCCAGAAAAGGAATCAAAGAGCTGTCCCAGCTGGCACCTGGGCCTCCTGGAAGCTGCTTACTCATGGCTCTGCAGAGTCCAGCCCTGGGCTCTCCGTTCCCACCATATAAATACAGCATTGTACTTGCAAAGACCTATTGCACAAGAGAGCAGGGTATGTTTCAACGTATCCCTGAGACAGGTTCCCTCCGCTGCAGCCCCACGTGATCCCAGTTCCCAGGGTGACACCGTGCCCTTTCCAGCTCCCGGACTGAGCCGCTCGGCATCCAAACTTGCTGGACTTGTTCTGGAAGAGCAGGAGGAGATGTGGGTCCCATCCTCCCCCTCCATCCCCTCACCCCCAGCGCTGCCCCGGGGCCAGTGTTGTGAACTGAAATACTCTGGTTTCTGCTGCTACGGAGGAACATCAGGTGCGGGGAAATCTGGCTCAGGGACAAGTTTCACCACAAGTCACTGAGCCAGGCTTTTCTTTCCCATGAGATAATCTTGGGCGGGGCAGACAATCTCTTAAAATTAAAATACAATGAAAATACACGGGCTTCCCAGGGTTTAGGGTGAATTTCTCTTTCCTTGTTTTCTCAGAGAGCAAGCCAGGTGCTGCTGAACCCTTCCCCAGGCTCGCGGCGCAGCGGGCAGTGCTGCAACAACAGCGGCCGCTCGGCCTCGGAGCCAGGCCTGGCTTTCTGTCTGGGGGATGGTGCCCACCCGCGGGACCTGGCTCCGCTGGCCGTGAGGGTGGGAGAGCTCGGCCTCCGGCGAGGCCCCTCCTCAGCCCCATGGAGGAGGATGGGTGGGAGGGCGCGGCTCAGCAAGCCAAGCACAGGCAGCAAAGCCCCCTTCCCACGGCACGACGGCGTCTGCACTGCTGTCCTTGTGCTGGTGGGACGGTGACACAGGGACGGCGCTGGTGACTTCCAAGCAGCCACGCACATGCGTGCTTGTGAAGCCATCACCGCTGTTAAACTCCCAGGGGGCTCAGGGCGCTCAGGTCACAGGCCTGCCCTTCCTCCAGCTGGCCCTAAGTGTCTCGTCCTGCCACTGAGCTTAACCCTCTGCTTCTCCCGGGGAACACTTGGTCACGTAGCTCGGTGGCGACAGGGATGCGGGGAGAAGCTGGGGTGTCCTAGCTGGCATCTCACTGGTGGCCAGCATGGACCCTGCAGACTGGGGTGCCTGCTCATCCGAAGGGGAAAGTTGGCATCGCGTGCTGCAGCAGGGCCCATCATGGGAGGATGCAGTTCTCCCGGCGGAGGCTGCATCCCTGCAGGGTAGACAGAGAGAGGCTGGGAAAATGCTGCCCGAGCTGCGTGAAAATGGGTTTTGGGCAGCATTGCAGAGCCCTGGCTGCTGTCCTGCGGCCAGCCCGTCGCTGGGCCGCCTGCCCGGGGAGCAGCGTGTGCCTGGGGACGGCTGGTGCCCACTGCTGCCGGAGCCGCTGGGACGGCTGGGACGGCTCTCTGCAGCGCAGCAGGCCGGGAGGCAGGAGGAGCACCCGGCTCCGGGCAGAGCTTCAGAAACTGCACATTCATCTTGCCTGCCAGTAAGGCAGAGAGTGCCCGGGGCAGGCTGGTGACGCACGGCACACCTGAGATCATTTTCATGGGAATAGACCCGTGAGAGACAGCGAGAGGAAGAGTCAGGGAAACTCTCCCAGCACTTCAGTCGGTGTCAGCATTCACGGGGCAGATTTCACAAGATAAACAAAAGCCCTTAATAACCGCACTGGAGGGAGGCTTTGAAACCCTGTGAAACCTCTGCCAGGGAAGAAGAGCGGCAGGCTGCTCACGGAGCGCCAACCCCACCAGCCAGCCAGAGACTCGGCGGCTGCAGAGAGAAAAAGGCTTGCAAAAACCAAGCCGTGAAGATCCGAGTGTGGGTTCCCAAGCTGTACTCCCAGCTGTGAATAGCAATACGCGTGGTGCTATATATAGCACAGATGAATATTCACTCCTCTTGCTAAGGGGTTTTAATAACATGGAGCAGATGAAAGATGTCAGCCACCCTGGAATATTATTTAGGCAGGAGCATATAATCTGAAGGGAGGGCAGGAGAGGATACCTAATGTTGTGATATCTTCTATAGGATGATTTGGTTTATTTCTTGCAAGCCAAATATATTTGTAGAGTAACAAGAGTTGTTGGCATCTAACAGTAAAGTCTTACATGTACAAGATGCCTGTCAAAGGATGCTGTGCCTGGAATACAGGGACTCTATGCTAACCAATAAAACACAACCTGGGAGGAACCGGACATCCTGCAGCACCTGGCTGGCTGCCTTACGAGTACCAGTACGAGCAGCATCCTGCCTTTCTGTGCAGTGCGTTTATTCACTATCTCCAAACATCTCTTTTCAGATGATGAAGACACTGCTTTAGGTGCTGGGAGAGAGGACAAGTCTGAAAATAGTCTAGGTCACCAGAAACCTGTAAGTGCTAACCTAGGCTTTAACATCATTTCCATGTGTGGTCTGGGTGAACAACCTTCCCTTTTCCATTTGCAGAAGGGAGGTCCCTCCCCTCCATGGGGTGTGATACACATGCATTAACTGGTATTCACAGGGTGCCATAGCAGAGGAAGGGTCACTGCCAGGAACATCACAGCACTTGTCCGCATGGTTCTCAAGATGGGACAAAAGCCTTGAGATGAGCCCAGACACCAGTCTCCGTTATTGTCTTCTGTGAGTTGCCGGAGAGATCTGGAAAACCAAGCACTGTGATTATAGTTCCAGCTCTGGGGTTCAGACAATTAAGGGAGAAATTCAGCACTCGTTTAGAGCAAATGTCTCCAACCTTTAGAGTTGTTGAAGGAAACATGAAACCCCAGGGCCTGGAAAATTAGGAGATGATTAAAAGGAAACCCTATACATATTGCCACTTAAATGGTACATATGCCACCTTGGTGATGTGACACGAGAGGAGGAAGAATGAAATATGGTGTCTTCATACAACTGGTTCTAGCAGGTCCCCAGACTAAAATAAAGAGATAAACCCAAAATGCAGAGTGTGGGGCATTCACATCTGGCTCTGCTGCTTCCACCTGGTGCCTGTGGAGCAGGCAGACCTATCTGAGCACAGATACAGCCCGAGTGGATGAGAGGCCACCAAGCAGGAGGTCTGAGAGCCCAGTAGCAGCAGGAACCATTCCTGAACAACACTCAGCATTAGCTTTACTTATGGGTGGAGAAACAGCATCCCACCCTGAGTCTGTGATGTTGAAGGACAGGGTGAGGAGAAAGAGAGGTTCTGACTAGTTTAGGAGAGAAGATCAGTGAGACGAGAGCAGCACATGTTTCCGAAAAGGCCACCTCTCTGGGTAAGCAGTCAACGGCCTGGGCAGGCATGCCTGAGCCCATGCTGAAGTCTGTGCTGCTGGGCTGTCACGGTACCCGACATGGCTGGATGAAGCTAGCTCACCACCACCATGCTCTGATCACGCTTCCTAACTGAGCTGCAGGCAGACTCTCAGGCGCAAAATGGTGCACCTGAAGGGCTCAAGCCCTCCTGCTGCCACTTGCTGTCAGGCACAGGTTGGCCCATTTCCCCCTCCCTCTTCCAGAGGTGAGACCAGAGCAGGGCTGCCGAGCACCCGGGGTGTTCACTGAGAGGGAATGGCATACTCCTGAGTCCAGCCTTCCTCCTGCCTCATCCAGATGAATAGTCAGCCAGTGAAGGGGCGCTTTTGCTTCTGCTAAATATCGGTGCTGACTTCCCTAATGATGCCCTTCCATGTTTTATTGGCACCCGCTGGAAATCTCTGGCCACATCTGCGGTCTAAATAATTACAGGCTCCCAGCAAGCAAGGATGAGGGGGCAGCACGAGCATTTAAATGTTACAAATGGGACTCTACAGCAAGTACTAGTTGCTCTTCCCTGACCTCTTCTATGTGTCAAGGAGCATAAAAGCATAGCGAGAGACCGAGTCCTGCTCTCAACCCTCCATCCTAGAGCATGGCTTTATTGGTAATTAAAAACTACATCTCAGCTTAATTTTCTTCCCACACTTGGCTGTACTCTATCTTACCCCCATCTCAAAGAGGCATGTCAGTCCTTTCATATCCTCACTGGAGTTCACAGCGGTTTGCCAGCGTTAATCAGAAGCAATTACCTCTGCCTCTTTAGGCAGGGATATCAGACCTGAGCCTACAGTGATTCATCGCAAGATCGCTTACCCCTGTGAGGTTCCTCCAGACGTCTCCTTCGCCTGGAGACCTCAACCGTCTTTGGTCATTCCACGCCTGGGAAACTCTCTCGGCAAGGAGCAAGCCCCAGCTACTACCCAGCCATGTGTACTCCACATCCCTGTCTTTTCACCTCACCTGGTGGGACCGATAAGAGGGTTGCGGGCTGGTTCTGGCCAGCAACTGTCTAACCAACATTTTCACATTTTGATAGACTGGCTTTTTCCAATGGATTTTGGGGTGGAACAGTCCTGTTTTGTGACCATTCACTGCAATGCAGCCAGGGCCAATGGACCACAGGCCACTTCTTGGCAGTGGGTCTTGGATGAACCCTGGAGCAACCCAATCACGCTGACCACTCCTCACTTGGACATCTCCAGGATTCCCACCTTCCTGGTGAGAAGAAATGAGTCACACGTCCAGCCCTTGCATCTCTGAAGCCCTAAAAGCCCTGGCTGGAAGGAGATCCCTTTCGAGCTCTCTGCTGGAAGGAGATCCCTTTCGAGATCCCTTGGCTCTGTGGGAAGGGAGATCCCTCAGAGGTGAACAGAGCATGCTGCTTCTTTCAGTTAGGAGAGAAAGGATTCGTGGATTCCTACGGGGAGAAATTTTCTGTCCTATAGAAATCCCAGGGTTCAGTGTGGGTCATAACAAAAATCTACTTTGGAATATTTGCCAAAAATATTCCAAAGTAGTAGAAATATATACCCCAGTAAAGAAATGGAGTTTCAGCAAGCTGTAGCACTTGGAAAGAAAGTGAAACTTATTGACATTATGTACATATGAAGTAGATACTTTGTTACCATTAACAGTATTATTACTTACTAATAAATGTTTTGGTATTAAGCTCAGCCTGCCAGCACAGATTCTGTGTGAGTGTTGGCTGAAGGCATCATCCCCCACTGAAGCCTGTGTCAGCCTCATAGAGATCTCAACTCTGCAAACAAGCACTTGGGTGGCCTGGTCCCACCGTCCTGCATGTACCTCCAATGCCCCAAGCAAGGGCTTGCAGGAGAGCAAAAGGAATCAGGCGGTTTAAAAGGGCAAGACCTCCAGCACCACCTCTCCGGCTGCTCAGGGAGCAGAGCGTTTCACATCACACCTGCCACACTAAGAAATTAGGTTGGAGAAGTACAGGTGATGGGTGCCCACTGGGACAACTCCACAAGGATCGCTCCTTCTCTGTTTCTTCCCTTCCCCTCCAAGCAGCCCACCAACTAGGAGAGGTTTCTACTGTTCTGCAATAATTTTGTCTGTAGATCTGGCTTTGGGGTGCTGCTGTGCAAAGACACTGGATTGGTGTTCTGGGGCCAGGAAGGGAAAAAGAGCAAGAAGGAAAGCAACTGCCTGAAAGTAAACCACGTCTCCATAAAGACATGAAAGTCACCAAAGGGTAATATATTTTTGTGCAGAAGGGCCGGAGCCCTTGAAAGCTCAGAGCTGGAAAATCGTCTGCCTCTCGCAGAGGCTGGGAAGCTTATGGGGGGACTCACCCCACACGTGGGGTGCTGCCCGCAGAGTCCTCCCTCATCAGTGCTGACTGAGCAGGGTACGATTGCTTTACACAAAGCATTTCCCTGCAAAATGAATACCGCCCTGGTTTTAAAGAAGCTGCCTGGTCATAATATGCCTTGCTGACTGCAAAGTTGCACAAGAAGCAGCTGGACTGAAGTTGGTGAGAGCAGCTTGGTGAGCACCCTGAAATGGCAGGGGCTGGCTGGGTGGCAGTTCACCTCCAACAGAGATTTCCAGATCAGGCTGAATGCAGACTTATTTTCAAAAGACGCCAATCTCAACTCAGTGAGGGAAAATGGACACGGGGCAAAAACGCCAATGTCTTCTGGACGCTCCTTCACGACACGCACAGATGTGCTGAACTGTTGGCAGTGAGGGCAAAACAAATGAGCTGTCAATTCCATCTTGGGCACTGCTGGTGACAGGGAAATCTGATAATAGGGATGTACATCCCCGGCTCCTGTTCTTAAAAGGCGGACAATAGCCTCCTTACTGGTAAGAATTACCTCTGTGTGGCGGAGAGGACAGGGACATGAAAAGCAGGCTTGTCTGACAGGGCAAGGCTTTCCATCACAGCAAAACACTGTGGTTCACAACAGGCTGCAGCACTGTTTTGGTGCCCATTGTTCCTTTGCATAAAAGCCTTTGAACCGAAGTTAGTAATTGTGGGAGCTGCACTGTGCACAGCTCCTCAGCTGCTGATATGTTTATCAGCGAGGCATCAATCTGACTTGCTTCTAGGAGCTGTAGATGGCATGGGGTCATGCTTGCGTCAGCTAATAAACTCCTCAGAGCTGGGATGATCTCCTTCTTTTGTGTCTGTGAAGCAGACAGCATCAGTGGATTCCCCATCCCTGATTTAAATAGCTCCCTCGATTCAGCAATGACAACGTATAAGGCTTTAAAGCTTCGGGAATGGAGAGGCATCGCAATGGTGCAGGAGTGCTTCCTGCCATTCTCAGGAGGCTGAAAACAAAAGGGCTTTTAAACTAACAAACAAACTAAAATATATTTTGTCATGAAAACACAAAGGTTCAAAGGTTTGTTTTCCTCTCCTCTGTTTGAACTTTGGCTGAGTACTGCTGGCAAACAAGTGACTTAGAAATAGTCACTGGCCCTGGCAGGGTCCTCTTTGACATCTACCCTTACCTGGGAGGAACAGGGATGCTTGGGCAGCAGGGCAGTCCCTCTGATTTGTCCTAGGGTGAATCAGCAAGTCTCAGCCTCATTAGACACCCTAAGGATTTCTGAAATCTCTCTTATTTTGTGAGATTGGTTGCCAATCCTATGGATCTAGAAGATCCAGTGCTCTACCCATCAGATACATGAATTATTGCAGTTTGGGACGGACTGCAAGGAGAGGCTGAGACATAGCCACTGGCTAGCCTCTGCACTAGGTTCTCAGCCTGCTCATGCTACAGGTAGAAAAGGAACTTTTTAAGCAAAACAATTTTTGACACTAATTAAATGGGTATAAACTGGGCAAAACACAAGACAGGTTGGAAAGTAGAAGATGAGCCTGAAGGTTCTGGGGATGTTTTCAGCTGGAACACTGTGAGGACAAACCCCTCCCCTGGAAGACCAAGCATATCTTGTTTATGAAAACTACTAGATGACAAAGTTGTCTAAAATAGAAGGTAAGTAAGTGCACATGAGTCAGGAGGCCCTTTCCAGCCCTGCGTTCAAAAGCAGTTTCAAAGGACTGCCGTACCTTACAATTACAATCCTGCTGGGGATGGCTCCCGAGCTTTGCCCAGCTCCACAAGACTCATCTCTATGAGAAGTTCGGACCATACTACGTGCAACATGAATTACTCCACTTTAATTGCAGCACAGACAAGCATAGACTTGGTTAGGAGCGGAACACGCTTTGTCTCCATTTTCAGTGGCCAGTTTTAAGAAGCACCCGTGCAGCAGCTCTTCCCTCATAACAGAGTCCCTAGTCGGGAGCTTGGCCTCCTGACCATTGCTTTTTTCCTGGAAAAAAAACTGTGCAGAGAGGCTGATTTCTGTGCTGCCTGGGCTGGGACAAGGACTCTGGCCCCATCAGCCACCCACAGGTTTGGGCTCACAAAAATCCACCCAGAACACTGGGGATGGGAGCACAGCACCTCATCAGCCAGCCCCCAGCCCACGTCATGGAGGCGGCCGTCTGCTCACAAGGCAGTGGCTAGTCAAGCCCTGAACCTATCGAGGAGGAGCTGTTCTGTCCTCTGCTCCGAGGAGACGAAAGGCACCCTGGAGAGGACAGTTTGGCTCAGCTTCACTAAAAAGCACCATTAAGCTGGGTGAGAAGACAGCCAGGTCATTTTTACCCTCACACAGCTGCTGGAGATATCCCACGGCTTGGAGCTGGCGTGTAGGTCTCATGTAGATACACTGGGGTGAACATTTCCTTATCTTGAATTCTGCTGTAGGACACTCAACTGAAATTAGCTTTCTTGGGATCAGAGGCGCTGTTTTTCACAGCCAAGGCTCATTTCGAGTCATCAGGGTTCCCAGGGTGCTTTCTGCAAGGTTTGCAAGTGTCCCACCCAGACTACTACTGGAGTGCTTTGCATAGTGCCAAAAATCTCCTCAGTGGTTCAAACAGGAAAAAATTATTCCTGCTTCCTTTCCTGACACCATCACATCTGCTGAAGAAAGTCTGCAGGGTCCCAGGAACACACAGAGAGATACGGTGCTCCTGTGACTGGAGAAAGATGCTATCTGCCAGCCTGACGCTGTGATATTTGGATTGTGCCACACGGTGTGGCGGTTCCAGACATCTTGCAATGCATATCACAAGTCTCGGGGGAGGGAGGGAAGATAGGAAAGAAGGGTGTGCTGAGAGTCAAACAAAGGTAGAGTTTATGGGAAAGTGAAGGGGAGGGGGGCAAACAAGAGCAATAGGAAGTCAGGCTTTGAACAAGCCCAGTCATGCCTCGGGTACCAGTTCCACCTGCCTGCCGCCTGACCACAGCCCAGTTGGCCCAGTGACTGCAGTGGGAACCGTGGCATGGAGCAGCACCGAGCGAGCGGGGTTTGTTTGCTGCTGGTGTTCCTGCAGAGGGTAGGTGGCCAAGACACATTGCGACGAACGCGTCAGCCGTCTGGCAGCCCTTGCCGAAGGCCCCTGTGTAGGCACCAGAAGTGGATCCAGAGGGGAAGGGCAACACTGCTTCACGCGTGACTTCTCTGTCACAGGGCTTGGGAAGCAACTAGCTGTGGGACTGCAACAGAGGAGGATTCAGTGATCTCTGCAGCTGACCTCAGGGAGCATCTGGTTGCTGAAAGGGGCTGCAGAGGAGGCCGTGGTGACAGGACCAGGTATATTCACAAGTCATCACAGCTTAGCATCCATTCCCCTCTTCACAGAAGAGAAAGGACCCCCCCTATCCAGAACATCTGCCTTTCTCCTACCCTACAAGCTCTGAGCTTGGTGAGAAGAGGCAGCACTCAACAAAAACAGCAAACACCTGGGCACACGAGCCCTTCTGCATTCTGAAACAGAAGTAGCAGACTCCAAAGCCAGTTACAAACTGAAAGGATTAACTGTTCTGGACTTCATTAGTTACGTAGCAATTAGGCCAAACCAGAAGGAAAAGTCATTAGGAGCTACGGAGAAGAAATGTCATTAGTTGGCCAGAGTCAGGTAAGACAGTGATCTCCCAGGGAAGGACAAGCACCCCGCCATCCTCATTTCCCCAGTTGCTTCTCAAGGTCTGGAGACAACGAGTGTGCATTTCTGCTTTGTTTCTGCTGAAGAGAGCAAGCAGAGGGAGGCTCGAGTACCCGATCTGCAGATCGTCCCAGATTTGAGAGCACCCCAGCTACAAAAGCCTTCTGGAGCAGCTTCACTGGAGAGCAGGGAGTGGAGCAGGGACACAGGGCTTGGTACCCTCTAGCCTAGAAACCTGCCGAGCTCTTCAGAGCTACCAAAGACAAAAGTGCTGCCACCATTGTTTTTTTCACCCAGGGGGAAATGATGACCAAGTGACCTTCTGTACCTGCTTTACCTATAATGCAGTGACTGCGTGGACAAAATGTCAGAGCACGTGGTTGCAGGGATGCAGAGCCTGCGAGCTGGGACCAGGGCATCTCTTCCTGGCTCTGGGAGCGGCTTTTCTCCCAAGTTACTGATGGTTGCCTGCACAACCCTGCCGGGCAGTCCTCTGTCTGCTGTCTCCAGTGACTTATGCAAAATAAGTGGCTGCTTTTGCCCCAAATGCGGGTTTGGCTTGGGCCTGCACTCCCGGGCTGTCGCAGCCCGCTCCTGCAGCTGCCGAAATCTGGGCTCAAGGGACAGTCGGACGCAGTTTTACACACAGGTTTCACCACCACCATTTCCCAGCTCTTTCCTCATGGCCTCCTTGGAACTGGCTGTCAGAGGAGTTTCCAGCCCACAGCCAGTTAATCACGCATGATTAACATAAACCTGAACCAGTGGGGAATAAATGAAACCTGGGAAAGCCCACTTTTTTCAGCAGCTGGAGGAGGCAATTTACAGAAAGCCTGGAGGCATGGGGAAGAAGGAGCCTTTCATGAGGCTGTGTGGGTCCATGTGGAAGGGGGGATGAGGGCAGCTTGGGGCAGCACTCCTGGGCCTACAGCCCCATGGCTGTGGGCCACGGCAGGACAGCCGGTGAGCCACCTGCCCCAGACACCAGCCCCGCTGCAGATGGCGCAGGGGGAAGTTCTCCGAACCACAGGGAGGGCTCAGAGGCACGATGGCAATGTTACTCCTGATCTGCCAGTGAAGAGATACACCAGGCAGGGATGTGACTTGCAGGACAACAAGCAGCAGCAAGACCCAGTTTTCCAGACCATCAGTCTGGTGCTGTAGAGCCGGGCATACGGGGCTAAGGGAGATGTCAGGGCTGACGGGTACAGTTTGACGTTTCTGGGTTAGCATCCCTCAGAGATGTTCTCCAAGGCACACTCCCGTAGGTTTTCTCCTGCCAGTGCTGATGCTCAGCTGATGCCCTGGGGAGTTGGTTCAAGGAGCTACACCAGCAGAAAACAAATTCCTGAAAGGCGGATAGCTTTTTGCCAGAATGTTTCGGGAGGGGAAATGCTCATGTAAGGAAAGCAGCCAGAGCGTGGGCCTACCCCTTCAGCAGGGGCTAGTGGTAGGACAGGCTGAGCCGTAACCCCAAGCTGCTCCCTTGGGCTCAGTTCTCACCATCATCTCTGCAGGGTGCTGCTCACACAAGGGTCCTGCCCTGTCTCGCATCCTTGGCTGGAGGCTTCCACCAACACAGAGCAACAGACCAGCTGAAAGCCCACCCAGCAGAAAACTGGAACGTGCCTTCCAGCCTGTCCCACCAAGCAGACCGGGCTGGTGCTTGGTGATACAAGGGCCAGCACCCACGTGAGGGAGCCCAGCTCACCTCCGGCGCATGGAGACAAACACGTTCGGCAGTCTGAGACAAGCTGCAGTGGATTGTGAAACATCGGCTGTGAGGTACAGCACGTGAGATCTGAGATCAGTCCCTTGCATTCACTGCCTTTTGGAGGAAGAACAGCCACAGTGGTGAAAAAACACTGTTGAAAACAAATAGCTATTTTCTTGGTACTTGGGCTTCCTCCTGGACCTCACCTATTGCCCCGAGTTGGCCAACAGTGGAAGTTTCCCCAGCACAGAACTCTTTTAGTATTCAAATAGCAGTGTCTGGTTACATTGACTATTTCCAAGCAGAGTCCTCCAGATGCTTACTCATTTTCATGATGGCCAGGTATTTGCATTTACAGCCTTGTGTGCTTAACACAGCAATGTGACGGGAATGCAACAGAAAAGAAGATAAAGCCTTGCTGGCGGAGACTGTGAGTATACAAGGTGCTGGGAAGAATGATATTGGGCACACACATTGTGCCAGCTCTTCCCTTTATCTATGGGGTTGGGCTCTGAGCAGATCCTGTCCCTGATCCGTCCCTCAGCAGCAGGGAGATACACGGAAGGAGGGTGGAAATTGCACGGCTGAGCAGCGGAGGGGTGGTGGAAGGATCAGTTAGCAGAAGACATGGCAGGCAAGAGGCAGTTCCTGGGCAAATCTGCTTTCTGTTTAAAATAGATTAGCCCAGGCTTTGGGGTAAAGGGAAAAAGACATCCCCCTCTCCCAAAATACTGGGATGAGAGGGAAACGAAGATTTGTTGACAGGGTGTAATTCTACAGCATAAGCAGGGATAGTTTCTAAATATGAGAGAGAACCAGTTCAAACTGGTTTAACAGAAACTTCGTGCACCAAAAACCTCTAGCAAGGACATTAGAATAAGAGCGTTGCATCCTCAGCAGCATCTCCCATCTGCTCGGCTGCGGAGCCCTGCAGTCCATGCAACGACCCCGCAGCTCCCCGGAGCATCTGCCTCTGTCGTTAAGCCTCCCCAGGTGTGTCACAAATGCCCCTTCATCCTCTGATATAGATTTGGAGCTGCCTCCAAGGCACAGAAAAGGGTTGTGTGGCAAGGCGGGTAAGGCACGGCTACCAGCTTCTGACTTTGATGACGCCCTGCAAAAGGACTGTTTTGGCTTGCTTTGGTATTAATGAAGGTGCTACTGCCTGAAGTCCTCTGATTACACATGAAAAAATCTCTGATTTCTGTCAAAACATCGTGTGTGTGTTGGGTGAAGGAGCAGAAGTCAGCAAAAAAATCTGGAAAACTGATCCAAATAGATAAAAACAAGAGGGGTAAGCACCCACATACATTTTTTTTGAAGTCTCACTCCCGACTTTTTGCTGCTGGACTGCTGACCCCAGGAGCTGGGGCTGGCCCTGTATAACCCGTACAAAACCAAGGGGAAGCAGACCCAGGGCACAGAGGACCCAAGAGGCTTGGGAGACCTGAGGCCGATTCTCTGTTCTGCTGAAGGTCGTACCAGCTCTCCCCTGCCTTGCAGGTGGATTAAGAGACCAGGGGGAGTTCAGATATGGTAACATGGACCATAACATCACCATAGATGGGGAGGAAGGGAATAGAACTTCACATCTTATGGGGCTCAGAGGGGCTTAGGACATCTCACATCTCAGCACCCAACTCCTGCAGTGCGCCAAGTCCCTGCTGGTTTCACAGTACAGTGGCCAAGGCAACACCGGGTGGGATGCAAAGATCTTGCTGCCCCCTCTTGTGGACACCTCAAGGGGACTGGCAAGCCACACTGGGCAACTGCTCTGGCTGAACAATAACCCCATAACGAATAAAAATAGGCAGCAGTGCAGCCCGCAGCCGGCGGTGGAGGCACAGGCAGGAGGCAGGCAGCAGAGCTGGGGTTCCCCGGCGCTGCAGCTGCGGGAGGGAAGGGCTCCCACGATGCCTACGTGAGAGGGACACTATCATTTCGTTTAAAGAAGAGTTTCTGGCTGGGGGAGTCCCGGCAGCTCAAATTCCTGGGCCAACGCTTCGCTTCAACCGGTCACAAATATTTTTTAACGATCCTGAAGCAGCCGGCATGTGGGCCAGGTGTGTCAGGGCAGAGAACAAAGACACAGACGCTTTGTCTGCGCCGAGACCGGTGGAAAATTTCCCCTCTTCTTGCCGGAGTGCCTGGCTGGCTCCAGCGGGACTCCTGGCCTCTGCAGCTCCCGTCAGCTGCTCGCTGTCGCTTTGTATATCCTCTCATGTAGGCTGGCTCTGGGCAACTTAGCGAAGACTGTAATTAAATGTCGGGTCTGGCCTCTGCGAATTCTCCTAGAGCTGTTACAGGAACCGATGGTGAGTTTCAAAACTCCTGACACAGCTGAAGATGAGAACATCCCTGAGAGGCAACCATTGACTAAGGGCTGCTGAGACTCTGTCACGCCTCAGGGGGCACCTTGCCCAGGAAACAGTCACTTCCCCGTGACACTGGTCAGCCAGGCTTCCTTGCAGGAAGGTCCCTCTGTGCCCCTTTACATGCTGCAGAAGAGATCGGATCTGTTATTAATTTCTGTAGCTGACTGTATTTCTCCGTGACTATAAGCTCTTGCAGTAACACGCAGTTCTGTGCTTGATGACCAAGGGAGAGTATTTCCAATTTCTCTCTCCATTTCTTTAAGGGGAAAAAAAGAGTGTCTGGGAAGTTTTCGTAGGCTATTTCCCGCACGGGCACTACATCAGCAAGCAAAGTTTGCTTACTGTATTCTGGTCTAGCCATGGCACTTCAAATCTGCATCTGCTCCATTTAGGAGCTCGAAACACATTTCAGTAGGAGCAAATCTGGTCATTCCTAACACTTGCAGTAAGGGAGGGAAAAATGACATTTAAGATTTACATTATGCAGAACTTGCAGACAACCCCATTCCTCCTTCCCTCCAGTTTTAGAGCTCTGTTTTTAAACGGAATGAACTCTGTGACCTCAAAGCCAAATAATTTCTTCCTTAAGCGATAAATTAGGCCAGAGAGCTAAAGTAACTTATCAGAAAGTATCACATCACCGTGGTTTTTGTGCAGGGGACAATATTCTGGCCTGCCACTGTGGAGCCACTCTTGTTGTGCCGGGGCGGCTGCTGCATTTATTTGTGGCACTGGGAAGCCGGAGATACGGCTGTGAGCGAATGCGTCCTCCACCCAGCCCAGCAGCCATGCAAAGCCTGCGAGGTCCCCTCCAGCCTGCCGGGATGAACTCGGCTGAGAGCACAGCAAGCCCCTGTGTCAGAGCAAGGCAGGTAAGGGGCTTTGCTGGCTCAGAGAAGATGAGAGGCGCAACAGCCTTCCTTCTGCAGAGGTGGAGGCCACCGACAAGTCAGCCCAGACTCTTGTGAGGGGGGCAGCGGGTTCCCCTCCGCAGCATGGCGCAGCGGGCAGCAGCTCCCGGGGCTCGGCAGCAGCCTGGCTCCGTGAGCCGTGCAAACCACCCCCTCGAAAACGCCGACCTTGGCGGGGGAGGCATTGCCTCCATGCGCTACAAGGACGCGTGGCCAGCTCCAGCCCCCCGAGAGCCTCCTGCCCCACGGAGCAGCTGCACTGGGGCCGTGGGCTCAGGGGGTCATGCTGGGGAGCTCCATGAACCAACAGCTTCCCATCAACTGTCCCAGCTACACGGGGGAACAGCAAGGATTCGCTCGCTGTCAGGCACAGCCAGGGAAACAAGGCAGCTTGGTTTTCACTGAAGAACATGTCTCTATCAGCTGGCAGCACGGCAGTCTGCGGTTCCATTTCTTGAGGGGAGGAAGATTTTCACTTTGCAGAAAGTTTCAAGATCTGGGCTCCCGTTCCCGTCAGAAAAACAAGCCCGTTTTAAAGAGCTGGGGTTTCCTGGAGAGCGGGCACCCTTCGGGCAGCCCGAGTGACCCCACTCGGTAAAACCCGGGTAACGCTGAGGCTCGGCTGCACGGCTCTGGGTGTGGGCGTGCAGCTCGGTATTGCTGCCCGTCTTGGCCCCGGTGCCAGCTGCGCGGCCGGGCCTCCCTTCGCACTGAAATGGCGGCTCCACTCATGGCCGTCGTCCGCCTGCACCCGGGAGAGGTGGGTCCCCTCGCAGCAGAGGCTGCCAGGCGGGAGCAGGGTCTGGCCCCTTCGCCATCGTAAGGGAGGGCTCTGCCCACACCGTCAGACTGCGCCGGGGCCACATCTAACACCAGGAGACATGAAGATGTGCTTTAAGTGAAAGAGGCTGTAATACACGTACCCTTCTCTCTTTGGAGACTATCGAGAGGAGCAGCCTTGGTTTCTCTCACACCAGGATTTACCTGCACCATGCTGGGACTGGTGACCCCGTCAGCCGAGCAGCACACGGCTCCGCAGAGAGCTGCTCCCAGGGCAGCTCTTCGGGGGACATGAGGGCTAACACAGGCATAAGTAGCTGGAAATGGCGGGATGGGAGACCTGGTGTAGAGTGGAGGGAGGAAGAGGTGACAGTGAAGAGCAAAGCCCACAGTCCAGAGCAGAGCGCAGGACTGCCCAGCGCTGCCAGGTCTGTGACACAGGCGCAGGTTTGCCTGGTTCCCAGACACATCCATTGCCGACAAGCCAAATTTACACTTGGCTAACTTCACACTGCCGTGCCTGAGCGGTCACCAGCCCAGAGAGCTAGAGCAACTCGTGTTTGAAGAACGACATCTGCTTTTGGTTTCAGACCCAAACCCCAAACCAGTCTGACCAGCTGGAACCCAGTTTCAGGTTACACCCTGCCTTGCTCTCTGGGTGACTTAGTGGGTAATGATCTCACTCCCAGCACACCTCATGCAATAGCTGTTTCTCCAGGTACACACACGGGCTGCATCCCCCCTCCCCAAGCCGCGGGATGGCGGCTTCTGCTGCAGCAACACTGAATGCTCTGCCCTGAGCTGCCGCAGTCCGGGCAGATGAAAGGGTGCGAGATACCAGGCATGGGAACCGCAGCTGCCCCCTCCGCGGGTCATTGCTGCTCAGACACCACTCCCAAGTCAGATAAGACAAACAATTCCTTTTTATTGCAACTTGTATTATCAGAGTGAGTGCACAAAAAAATAAATCAAGATGTTAGGTTTATTGCATAGGCCATGATAGGCTGTGGGAAAAAAAAAAAGAGATGGAAGAAATGATACGAGACAGATCATGAAAAGCCATGGAGGAATCTGACCAGCCCCAGGGACGCGGAGGCAGATGCCCGTGACGGGGAGAAGGGTGCAGTCAGATTGCCAGCAGGCTGTGGGCAGTGGTTTCTCCCCTTCCAGCCCGGTCATTGGCCCAATGAGGCAGCTCTCCTGGAGCTGCACTTAGGAGGACCTGAGCTGTGCCCTGAGCCGGGCATGGCTGCACCGGAGCCTTGCAGAGCCACTCTGCCCTCGGCCCTGAAAGGGTCCAAGCATTTGAACTAAAATCTGTATATAAATTTATGCTTCTTACACACAGACACACAGACACACATGAAAACACACATGCACCAATTTCCTCTCTCTTCACAGCAGTTTTCCAAGTGCAGCAGGCACTGGAAGTTTGGGGATTGGTGCCAACCCCCTAGCCAACAAAGCGTACAAGGCACTTCAGAAATAGCAGCTTCTGCCCCCAGCTGAAGTCCTCAGCTCCCAGAGGTACAAACCTGGACAACACAGAAGCAGCAGTACAGAGCTGGGAAGCACCTCACTGCAAACAGCCTACGGGGGAACACACAGGACCTCGCCGAAGTGGGGATGTCATGCACTGCCATGGGGCCAGGGGTGAGCTCTGGACCTCCTGGGGCTGGGCTCATCTTGCACCAGGAGGGACAGGCCAGCAGGAGCAAGGAACCCCTAGGACATTAGCTGGTGGTATCCAGCCCACTCTTGTGCTCTGGGAGATGCCAGGAACCCAGGTCAGGCTGCATGCTTGGAGGAGAACGCAGTCAAATCAAAGCTGCGGCAAAGGTCCAACTCCTCCAAGGGAGCTAGGTCCTTCCACCCTCTGCTCACCATCAGCAGGAAAAGTAGGGACATTTCCTTTCCTTTCATGTGAGAATAAATAGCCATTTTCTCTGTGTGTTTGGGTTCAGACTGAACACTGGAAAAGTGACTCGGGCAATTCACAGAGAGAAAATGGTGGACACGTACTGTACATAGGAGGCTGTAAAATTGCAGCCAGGCAGAAAAAAATCTAGGTGTGCTTTTCTGTTAAAAAGCGAAGCCTAGTGATTAAAACAGGTACTTCTGTTTCCTTCCATCTCGAAAACAGGAGCTACTGGAGAGTGTCACAGAGCCTTTGGAACAGTTCTGGACAATTATGTGAATGTCACAGCCCTCAAGAGGCTCACCAAGACCAGGAGAACTGCTGGGAGGCAGGGCCACCTTGCAGAGGACTGGGGGAAAGGGAGGAAAATACAAGGTTGGGTGGAAGAAAGTGGCACTGCAAACAAAAAATTGGTGGCTCTGGTGAGCTTGCACCATTCACCAATGTGAATGCTACACAGATCCAGTCCCAGAGTCCTTCAGTAAGTTGAGTGGAGTTGTGCTTCAGGTTTGAGCAGGAAGAAACATGTAATTCAGAGTTTCGCTGGATTGTTTGAGGTTAGGAAGAGGCAGACAACAGAGCATCAAAATGCTCCCAGATCCTCACTTTCCAGAGCAGCCATTCAGCCAAGACAATCACAAACACTAGTACTGCCAAATCATGGCTAGATCTTGGCCTGATGTTACAAATGTCTTCGAAGAGAAAGAGTCCTTCAGGCACAGGCCTGTGTCTAGAAACAGAGCTCCAAAAGTTTTGGGGACTGCCCCAGTGCTGGGCTGGAGAGGGAGCGGCTGTTGGTCAGACTGGTTTGGTGGCACTGCTGTAGAACAGATGCTCAGTGTCCTCCGTGGTGGAGAGGGTTGAGTTTGTAGCAGTGGTCGGCTGACGGCGGCGGCTGTTCTTCTTCCTGTTCTTCAGGAAGAAGTAGCCTATGATGGCCAGGACCACCATGATGCAGATCCCCAGGAGCACAGCGATCACGATCTCGAAGGCACCTGCGGAGGACACATGAGAACATCAGAAGTGCTGCTCCGCTGCAGCGGGAGCAGTCAGAAAGAAGCAAGCACAAAAGCCGCCAGAGAAGCTGTGCTGGCAAAGAAAAGAGGTGGGCAATAGCTGACCTGACAGCAGGGTGGTCACTGCACGACTGGGCAAAGAAGAAAGAAGGCAACTGCACGGCGTGCGGGTACGGCCAGGGTCTAGCCAGCCTGTCTCTCCCGAATCAGGGTTCCCGTCGTTTCCCAGATGCACCACGCCCTCTAAAGGCTATTCGACCGTTTGGCACCCCGACGGGTATCACCCCCTTCTGCTGGCCTGGCTTCGCATGTCAAGAGCGAGTCCACCAAGGGTTAGCTGCAGAAAGCACCCCCCGGTTGGGATAGCGTTGTCGGAGTGAGCCATGGTGGGGAGGCTGAGTTTGGGGGGAAAGAGCTCGAAGCCGTGCTGTAAGCACCTGGCCTTCCACAGCCAGCCAAACTCCTGCATCATCAGTGGAGACAGTCACACATGATGCATTTGAGAGCTGGGGTGAATCTGGAGATTAAATCAGTCTCTAGGGCTGAAGAACAGAATTGTATAATTTCAGGAGTTCTCTACTGAAGAAAGAGGCCTTACAGCTCTGTGGTGAAAGGACACCAACCTTAATGTGATGTTCTCTTAAGAACTTGTAATTCAATAGCTTTGGTGTTCTTTACAGTTGTAGAAAGGGTGTACAGGGTCATCAGATTTCCCCACAGTCTAGCACCCAACATTATCATGCAGGCCCATTTGGGCCTTCTCTGTAGCAGAAGTTGGTGGTCCTTATGTGAACCTGGTCCTTACAAAGAGTTTCACTTGCCATTTTTTGATGTTGAACAGTAGAGCATTCATCCAAGTTGAGAGAAGAAAAATCAGGAGCCTCTGATACGTGCTACTGAGTCACAGACAAAGGAGAAACGGGACCACAGATGCACAGGGCACAGAAGCATCTCTTGCCACTGCTAGCATCCCACAAATCCCACATTGCTCCCTCAGTTTCAAAAGCGGGGTGAGAGAGGCGGCTATTATTTGCAAGGAAAGACAAAATATTTTTCAGGACAAGGTAAAAGTAACAAGCAAGATCTGTGGGAAAAAATGTTACTCACTTAAGCTAGCACTTTGGGACTCAAATGATTCCCATCTCCGGCCAATGACATCTGCTTCTGAATTGGGAGCAGAGAGGGAAAAAAAAGTTTTACAAAGAAGGTTGGGAACAAGGGATAAGACAGGTTTCTGAGGAGCATCTTTCCAGTGCTCTGCAAAAACTGAATGCATACAGTATCCCTCCTGACAGCCACAGTACTGAGCTCTCCGGGCCGGCTGTGAGGCACAGTGAAGCTGAGGGTGGCACTTCAGAAAAGCTTCAACAGTTTTACCTCCTAACAGGTACAGTTTGGCAGAATTCCTCCTGTTTCAGCTGTTGGCCTCCATAGCAGCACGTACAAAGCTCTGCCTTTCCCTCTTGTTTGTTCAAAACTTCTGCTTAACATGTGTCATTGAGGATCGCCTTAATTTCTCCCCTCTGACTTGGGGAGAACTGGAGCCAAGCTAGAAAGTTACATTCTCTTTAGAGAGGCCATACTGTATCTCTGGTTAGTTTTGTCATGCTCCTCTGTCCCTTTTTCAACATCTGCATCCAAAATGTCTTCCAGCTCTGAGAAACGACAGGCTGCATCGCAGAAAGATGCTGTAGATACAAAACCGTTCCCCATAAGCCATCGGTCACTTGGAAGAACGCTGTGAGGCATGGCCAGAGTTTGAGAGCAGAGCTGCTTTGACTGAAAGCTCCCCAGTCACTGCCTCTTTGGGACCACAGAATTTGATTTATTTGTGATTTATTTTCATAGTTTGATCAGTAAAACTCCATCCCTCACTATGTCTGCTTACTTGTGATTCCTGAACATGATTTCATGCACTCTCCCTCTTCTTCAAAGTTGTTGTTGTTGCCACCACAGCCCCCGTAGGTGAAGTGGTCACATTTCTCAGAGAATGGGTTATAGTACCAGCGGGGGATGCTCTCGCTGCACTGTCCAGTATCAGGCAAGTCCACACAGTGACCTGGCAAAGCAAGGGAGAGGTGCTCTAGCCTGAGCAGCGTGTTCCCAGAGCAGCAACATTTTCTGCTCACAGCAGAAGAGTGCAAGCACCATGGCAGAGGGCATCCATGGCCAGAGCAGTGGCTCTTGGGTCCCCACTGTCCAGCTGCCAGCTGCTCAAATTGGCATTGCCCAGGTGAGCTGCCACCTACCCATAAACCCGACTAGCAAGGAGGAATAAGGAACATCAGAGTGTGCAGTCATGCTAGACCTTGGATTTGATCACCTGCAGGAACGACCTGTCCTCCTCGAGAGGCAGAAGAGCGGAAACAACAGTCTGGCTCAGGTCTCAGAATCACAGAATGGTAGGCGTTGGAAGGGACCTCTGTGGGTCATCTAGTCCAACCCCGCTGCCGAAGCAGGGTCACCTACAGCAGGCTGCATAGGACCTTGTCCAGGCGGGTCTTGAGTATCTCCAGAGAGGGAGACTCCACAACCTCCCTGGGCAGCCTGTTCCTGTCTCCTCCACAAGCAAGTTTCACCATGAAACAACAGACTGAAGAAAAAAGCAAATGCTGGCAGATGTCAGCCTAGGTGCTCTGGATAGTACGTACCTTGCTTGTGTGTGACATTGATTTTCTGCAGTCTATTGAACTCACGAGCATCTGTGAGAGAAACATTTCATGTTAAAACTTCGCTCACCAGCTGAATACCAAAGGAATGCCTCCATTCACACAGAATATGGGCAGACAGGGCTTTCTGGCACATTGCTTTACTATCACAAGACAGGGAAAGGGGAATATAATTTGAGGTTCTTAAATAACTCAAAGCTATGAGAGGAACATGGGGAAAACAACATGTAGTAACAAGAAACTATTCCCAATTTCCATTCCACAAACACAGAGACAAAACTAAGGAAAACAAAGGCTGCTTTCTTGTTTTTTTTCCCATCAAGAAGTATGGGGAAACTGCTATCACTCCAGGTTTTAAGAAGTGTGAAAGACCACTAGCGTAGGACATGAGAGGGCAAGAGAGATGAATCGTATGCTTGTAACCTAAAAAGGCAACAAAACACTCACATATAGGGAAGAGATTATAGGAATTCTGTCAGAAGAGGGAAAGAGGGAGGGAGGAGGGATTACAGACTTGGGCAGCTTGCCACTGTGCATTTAGATGAGGATGTTAAGGGGACTCTGACACTGGACAGACTGGGAGAAATCATGGTTTCATTTCCCACCTCCCAACTCTAGGGGAGCAGACAAGGCCATTCAGTGAGAAAAATATTGGAGGGGGGGGAGGACAGGCTCTGAAGTCTTACAGACAGGTGCAGAGAAGAGAGTCAAAGAATGTTTAAGAGTCAGGAAACACCCCAGAAGCATGATCAGCTCCTGCGGTCAGCAGAGATGTGGGAGATGGCACAACCTGCAAATACAATACTATGGAAAGAGTTAATGCAAGGTCAAGAGATAAGAACAGAAGGCACCAAAAAGTATTGAGTCAACACCTGTAACTTACATTGCACTCATCCCTGGGCAGATGCTAAGTTGTCTAAGCCAGAATTTGAAGCACTTACATTGTTCACAATACCTCTCATCGGATCCATCAGCACAGTCAAGAGTTTCATCACACTCCAGATAGGCATCAATACAGCAGCCATCCTTGCACCTGAAGAAGGGGGACTGACAGTTCCCATTGCACACTGCATCAGAAACAGTTCAGATAGCTCATTAAAATTCATTCTTTCTCCCTGCCACAAAGACGCTTTATGAAGGACTTAAAAGCTGCTGGTAGGGCTGGCAAACAAGAAACAAGGCAGACTGGTTAAGGTCTCTCTTCAGTGCCACCCTAGACTCAAAAAAAAGAAAGAAAAAACATAATTTCTTGTTTATAAATGAAACATTGCTTTGGGAATAGCCATGCTTCTTCTCAAAAAAGTACACAGAAGGTGGAAGCAAGAATGAGATACACAGGAAGAATACGGAGCCATTGCCCAAGCACAGGGGATTAAATTAGGAAAGCCAAACTGAAACCTGCACACCAGGCTGCAAGAGCTAATGGAGCAGGGCAGTTATTCCCCTCTGCTCCAGAGGTGGTCACAAGTGCTGAGTATCATGCTCACATCTGAGCTCCCCAGCGCACAAAATATATTGGTGTACTGGAATGAATCCAGCATAGACTCAGCAAGTGGCTGGAGCACGAGACCTAGCATGAGATTTATGGAAAAGACAGAGACAGACTCATTTTGAAGGTGCACAGTAATAGGATGAGCAGCAACAGACACGAGTTAAAACAAGAGAAAGTGAGCCGATACAAGGGGAAAAAAAACTATAATGAGGGTCATCAAACACTGGCACAGAGTTGTCCAGAAAAAGTGAAAAATCTCCCTCGTCAGAGATACCCAAAACTGGACTGCATGCAGCCCTGAGCAACCCAGCGTGCCTCAAAGCTGGCCCTTCTTTGAGCAGTGGATTGGACCAGACGACCTCCAGAGTTAATTCCCAACCTGAATTATCCTATGATGTGAAAGTGAAAGGCTTAATAAAGAAATTAGTCCCCAGTGCCTGACTTTCTAAACTGACTGAGTACTAATCAAAAGCCACAGGAATGGACGTGAGACACTGAGCCTGAGCTCACAGCAGGATTACGCAGCGGTACAGGAGGCTCACCTGGCTGTTGTCGCCCACCAACAGAACCTGAAGAGACAAGGGGAAAATAAAATAAATTTACCACCACATAATTTTGTCAGCTCAAGATCAGCTTTATATTGCCTTCATATCCCACCTAGGAAGTGCATATTTTCTGGAAGCAAGACCTGTAGGGGTTAGGGAGTGAAAATATGGGTGTCCACCACCCAGAGACCCCCAGATGAGTAGTGCCCACATTAGGCAGGCCTGAAAGAGCACGGGGGAATTTCCCACCACTAGCTAGACCATTCCCAAACCGTCTTTCTTTTCCAAGGCTTTTGCCTGCTCCTGAAGCTGTGCACCACAAAGGGCCTGGCAGAGGCTCAGCCTGTTTATCTGAAGCAGTGCTATGTCACCTCAGACTCAGCTAAGAGGCTGCCAAGGGAGACGATTACTTTCATTTTGGGGGTGAAGCACTTCTGGCTCCCCCGCAGCATAATGCTACCCTCTGAATTTATGTTTCAGGCATGCCACAAAGATTTGGTGAGGGTTTCTGCAGCCAGAGACACACCAGGGACACTGACCAGGGGAGCAGTGCTCCAGGAGCTGGGTCAGATATGTTAGCAGTGTAAGATTAGGACTCCCCATGCATAATTAGCCCGGTCTCCTCAGCTCTCTGGGCTCTAACTAGCTGCCAGCCAAGAAGCTGCAGTACCTGACCATGGGGTCATCCCAACCCTATGAGAAAGGAGGAGTGAATTTTCAAAGCAGACTCACCTCTAACATTCTTGCAGGCAAGTTTACACTCCTCTTCCCATAAATAGTTATTCTTGTTGGGCTTGCAGCCACCAAAAGTGAACTCTTCACACTGCTGAAGGCTCGGGTTGTAAAACCAACGTGGAAAAGATCCCCGACACCAACCCACCTTCTTAGGAGCCAAACAATGCTCTATCGAGAAAGTTAACATAAAAGGTTCCGGTTAGCTTGCCTTGCCTTCACATATACACAGGAGAAAATCTTCCAAAGGAAAGTTCACCAACAACGTGGACGCTTGTCTGAAAGATTTATAAAATCTTGAGCAGCATGGAGAAGGTGAGTAGAGAATCACGCTATATATATTTTTTTACATGATAGGCAGGGTCACAAAATCAAATTAGAAGGTGCCACATCCATGAAACAAAAGGAGCTGCTTCTCCACACACCACCTAGTTAAGCTGTGAAACTCCTTGCTTCAGGATGTTGCTTGCTGTGCAAAGATTACATGAGGTCAAAAAGGGATTCATCCATGGCTCTTAAACACAGACACTATCAACTGGTTAAAAAAATCTCCCAGCTGCAAATTCCTTGGGGACCAGCCAAACATAGTAGGGATTTACTGATAGCATGTCATGTTCTTGTATTCTTTCCAAAGTATCAATCGCTGGACACAGTTGGATGCAGTGTACTGGATTTTGGACAGACCGTTAGCGTCACCTGACCTGGCTGTTCTTATATTTTTGTGGTAGGAGGAGAAATTCCCTGCTTAGTCCCTACAAGTCAGCCATTTCTCCAAGAACTCCTTGCTCCTAATGCACTTGTAATGCTGAACATTTTGATCATTAAACAAGGCCATTGAAGTAAAACATATAAATAAAGCCAAGGACACTTTGAATGTCATGCAGACGGCTCCACCTATCCTGCGGCTGAAGGGAATTAGGGCCTTCACAGCAAAACCATGGAGACAACAAGACCTTTCGGGTTCTCCTGTCTTACACCCTCAGCTGCATCCCAGTCTTCAGCCACTCTGGTGTCACCCAGCAGAAGGCAATAGCATGTAGATAGGATGGGGTTACTGCAGACCACCTCTTCTGTGAGAGCATGTGAAAACCCTAAAATAGACCACCATGAACGCAAAGACTTTCCACTACTGGTCAGATGCAGGCTTTTAGTGGGAAAAGTTGATTTCCAAGCCCGGTCTCTTGGTTGTACTCTTTTCCCATCCACCCCTCTGAGAGAAGCACCAGTAGTGCCAGAGCAGCACCCAGGCTTGGGGACTCCAGCCAGACATCTGCGGGCTTAGGCTCACCTTCAGTCTGCTCAGAATTCAGCACCATGATGGTGATGTTGGTGAAGTCTTGCTGTTGTGCAGTGTCTGTGACAGTAAGCTGGAAGACGTAAGTCCCCGCCTGTAGGTTGGAGATTTCTACCTGATCTTCTTCGTGCTTCTGAGAATGCAAAAGAAAGGCTTATGCAGAAGAAGGTACCTCTAATGAGGGAGTGAGTGAAGCCATGCAAGACTGGAGCTTGGCTGGAAACCCCCAAGTAGATGTCTGGCATGAAAAAGGTCTCAGTGCTATACAGTCCCCCCAAATCCATGGGCTGGTAGCCAGTTGGAATAGCAGAGAGAAAGAAAACCACAAGCCTAATTAGATATTTCATATTTTGGGACATTGTGAAGGCATGAGGGAAAATAAAAATCTTTAGAGGGGACTTAAATACCTGCAGTTTTTATTTGATTTTTTAAAAAATAAAACCCAGTATGAATCATTTACTTAGTACATAGGAAATAAGCTAGGTTTATTTAAGAAATATGTACTCTTTCATTTTTTAATATGACAAGTATATTTAGTTTTAGAGATGGAAATGAGTGCCTATTTCTTTGCCTGCTGAGAGGTTTCTAAAAAAAGAGTGAATTATTTTGTCAGAAGAGAAAGCTGTGATATTATTGACACAAACTTTTCCCCTATATTTTCTAACAATACTGGGTCTCCATTTCCATGCCATCTCTCTTTTTGGTTAGGTTTCAAGAGAACACAGTGTTGCCATATTTCATCTTAATGTATTTAACACAGCATAATACTAGAGGACTCTTTGCCCCCTCCTCCCCGCCCCTGAAAGTTGCTTTGGTTGGGCTAGGGGGAAGGGAAAAGGAGCACTTCCAGATCTCCACAGCCCCCTCAGCACCCTAGAACTAGTCATTGTTCGTCTTCAAAATCAGCTGTAGGCCTGATGCACTCATTTGCTGACTGTTCCAGAAGGTGCCACAAGAGCTCCATGTGAGCTCCAAGGCTTTCCAGAGCATTTTGCAGAAGTTTATTAGTAATCATTTGCTCTTCTAAAGCCACAATTCACATGTAGCACCTATAAGAGAGACAATGTGCACACCCCAGAGATCTTGGAACCAGTCAGGAGACATGACTTCTGCTTCAGCTCAGATAAAATAGGAGGAACCTATGCTCTAAAGAGAGGAAAAGTCCAGGAAAAGCCCCAGAAGAACAGAAGCAGAGCCTGAGACTGGGTCTTTCAGAGCCAGAGTAGAAGCACCAAAGTGGAGAGGAGCAAAACTAAGGGCAGGCCCCTTGCTGAACTACAGGAGCCTGGGAACAGAGGCAGCTCTTGCACCAAAGCTGCTGCCCTCATGGGTGCTCCCACCCATGCAGAGCAGGCGTTGCTCAGGAAGGTTTGAGATGGAGTCCTGGTGCAGGGAGCCCGAGACCTGATGAGGCCAAGAAATGCTGCATCCCAGTAGCGTGCGAGAGGGTGGGGGCAACCACGAGGAGTGGTGCATAGCTTTTGGGCACAGGCTCGTGGGTGGACTGGCTCAGGGAGGGAAGGACAAGGTGACCTCTAATTCAGCGGCTGTGAGAGCCCAACCTAAAGCAGACCACAGGTGACACTGAGCAAGCTGCTTCCTTCCTGCAGCTGCCTACCTTCATCTCCACAGAGGGGTCGCCGAGGATCTGTTTCCATTCATAGCTGACTATCCCTTGGTCATCCGTGCTCTCTGTGCCTCTCAGCATCACTGGCTCCCCTGGCTGTACCCTCATGTCCATGCCAGTGCGGGCTATTGGAGGACGGTCATCTGCAGAAGAAATGCAGAACAAGGCTTGAGTAAGAGGCTGAAGGGTCCAGTCCTTGTATTCACTACAGGAAGACAAGGGAGGGGGATTCTTCCAGACTAAATCAATACAGACTTCAACGACTGAAAGGAAAATGCTTTTATACTGCTGTGCTTCTTGCAGCCTGAGCAAGCAACAGGCAATCAATACCGTTATTACTGCCCTCACTAATTTCAGAACTCCGCAACCCACTCTGGCAGTGCCTTTGAGCCAGCTGGCTCCCTGGCCACTTCTTCCCACAGGAACAACTGTGAGAGGATGTCCCTGTGGCTACAGCCATTGTGCTTCTGACCGCCGGACCACATCCTCACAAAACAGCACAGAGCAATCTCCACCCTTCACTTAGGGAGGTGACCCAATGTGGGTGTTGAAGAATGTGGAACTATCATCCTACCACCACCTCTAAGCACTGTGTTAGCACACTTAACCAGAGCAATGCAACGCAGGATTTGGATGAGAAACATCCCTTCTCCACCTCATCTTCTACCCCACTCTCTGACATGCTTGCCTTAAAAAAGCACACAAATGCCATTGACGAGATGAGTATTTTTGTGCCATTCTATGGATTAGCTTACCATAGTCTCCACAATCCATTAAACACTTTTCCAGACTGTAAGTGTACAAGATGAAAACTGATCTGTGCCTGTGCCAGCAAGAACAGCCTATGCAATGACACCATTGAGCCTGACTCATAACCCCCTTCGGCCCGAATGTCTCTGATCGCAGGCTTCCTGCGTAGCCCAGCCTATAAAACTCCACCTGGTAGCGCCTGTACCAAGTCCAAAACTCAATGTTCAACCTGAGTGTTTTGTGAAGGCATCGATCGTCATTTGTAAGCTAGACATAAATCACTCTGCCATTATGCAGTTATATGTACTGCGACCAAAGAAGAACATTAGTGCCCAAACCCCTAAGAAAACTACTCCATCAGCTAATTACTTTCACTGTTGTAGACTTGCTCCCAGTTTCCTGTTCGAGTGTTTCGGGATTCAGGTCCCAGCTGTTGACTCTTGCTAGAGCCTACTATACTTATATAAGGCATATGTACAAACAAACGTGACATTCAAAGCAAGCTACTTATTAGTTTTCATCACTAAATTCAGTAGGATAGAGGGCTTTGCAACACATATTTCTGATCAGTTACCACAAATCCACCCAGAATCTTCTATTTTCTAGTAACTTTTACCAAATGAAGACATATTCATTCTATCCCAGTCTTACAAATGCTGCTGCCACCAGAAAGTCACAGGTGAAATAAACCTTCCCTTCTTCACATGTTCGAGCATTGTGCTCAGCCTGTGCAGCTGCGGAACTGGGGAGGGCATGTGCGTACCAGCCCCCCAAGGCCCCCTCCCCCAAGCCTGCTCCCCAGCTGCAGCCCTGCAGCTTACCTCCCTCATCGCCAGGCTGATGGGGCTGAGATTTTACTGTATGGGAAGAGGTCAGTCACTTCTAGCTTGTGCAGCTGCAGGGCTTCTGGTCACGTTTATCGCACCGGTCTGTGTGCTCTCTGCAATCTGTCGCCGGTGTTATCTTTTATCCCATCTTTTCATGTGAGTATGGGGTGGGAACAATACAGGATCAAGCTCAACAATATGAGCTTGATCCAGCCACCAAAACAGCCAGAGGATACCCAGCTGGACTTCAAAAGGCCAGGAGGACACCACCTGCATCACAAGCAGAGATGCCCACCCTGCATCAAAGCTGTCCTTTCAGCTTTGGGTGAGGCATACCTCCCTGCTGCTCCTTCCTCAGGGCTGCAGTCCAGAGTGATGGGTCCTGTCTCAATCAGGCACAAAGACTGCTGAAAGACACCGAGCAGGGCCAAGAAAGCCTGGCACCTCTTGGTTTTGAGCAGGGCCAGTAGAACAAACAAATGGAATTTCACTTTATTTTCAAGTGGTCTTGCTGTGAGAATATTCATAGGTGAAAGCAATGACTGGAGCTGCAACACCTTCCAAAGCAAACAGGAAAAAACAGCCTTGTACACAGCACAACACGCTCTGGAAAGGGGCACATTCCTGCCATTCCTCCCTGGCAAACACCATGACCCTGCCAGGGAGAAGTGCAGCCTGCTCCCTGCCACCCTCCGGGGAGCAAGCCCAGGAGGTGGGGGCAACTGCACAAGGGAAAGACCAGTTCTTCAGCACCGCAGAGGCCGGTCATTAACTCACAACAACTTCAAATCACATTTTTTCCTTGTCATTTTCAAGCATGTACGCTTAAAAAAAAATGCCAGCCACACATTTCTCCACAGGTCAATTTAGTTACTTTGGGTTGTGGTTTACACGGCAAAGTAAAAGCTTGTTTCTGATCCAGGGGTCAGCTACCTCTCCAGATCCTGTCTCTGATTTCGTGAAATTCCCCGACCCTGCTCACCTCCAGAAAAACTGTGAGCGGCTTTGCTTATGTGCGGCGACTGCCAAGGAGGAACTCCCACTAGAAATTAAGTCTCTCCCTTTTCCTCTTAGGACGTCTGAAAGCTCCGTGACTTTGGAGTATTTCTGCTACACCGCCTATGTGAAGCCTTCAGCGGCAACGTGGCTGTTCTCCTCCTGAGCTTCATAACTGAGGGCTGACTGAGCCAGGGGGAGCATTGACACACTGCTCGCAGAAGGGAGATTCTCCATTCAGTTTGTTTTGCTTTGGAAGTCTGCTTGAAAAATGAAAGTTACCTTTGCTATAATGCTCTTTTGACTACAGAAAGTTCCTGCTGTAAAACTATAATTAACAGGGAGATTAAAGCTTTACGATGCTGTTCTGTGTTGTGCCCTTTACTGTGGAACACATGCTCCTGGAGTCACATCATTAAGTGACAACTTCAGCTTCCATCTATAAAACACATAGGAAGGGGAAATATCTTTTCTTTATAATCCCAGAGAAAAGCCTGATAGACTAAATCCAAAATGCTTAAATACAAAGTTATATGGCTCACGGTATTCATTCCTCAATCCCTGTTTTTTGCCTTTTGAAAAATTTCATCTGGTTTTAAGGCTTATGCAGTCAGCGGTTTGTCTGACTTCACCTCTAACTATGACTAAACCTGAACCGAAGTTGATGAGGGACCAAGAATCTAAAAGATATTACATGCCTACAAGGGCTGCAAAAGTAAGCATCTAGGTGGGGGGAGAGACCCTGACTAGGGACCTTGCTGTATGAGCATGCAGGCACCGGTGAAATCCTGCAGCAGAAAGCACTTGCAAAGCTCCCGGTTTGGGGATTTCTCTTTTGGAGCTCATGTATCAGCTCTCGCCCTTGAGATACAAATTCACGGAAAACCAGATTTCCTCCATTCCAGCGCTCGTGTGGATACACCCTGAGTACGTAAGACTATAAAGCAATGCTTGAAAATACCTCAAAATTATCTGAGGTTGCCATTAGAAAGTGCAGGAAAGCTTTCTCCTGGCCACCGAGGGGCTCTGACAGCCTGCTGTTGTCTGCAGTGGCAGGAGCAGCTTACCAGCAAGACGAGTGCGGCTTGCGCTGGGGACACTGAGGCCCTGCGAAGGGAAGGACCTCACTGGGGACAAAAGCCACTGCGCAAAGCCACTGGGCAGGCCAGTAACAGAGACAGGAGCAGAAATACCGCCACCCAAATTCCAGTGTCTGTGAGACACGTAACCTTGGAGATTTCAAGCGTCAGAAGCCAGCTGAGCCTGCCTGCTGCAAAGGCAGGCGGGCAGAGGTGGGCAGCAGCACGGCGTTCCCCACAAACGCGAAAGTTTTGCTCTGGCCTGGCTTCCAGGGAAGTCACTCAGAAGTGAACAGCTTTCAGGGAGGGTTCATTCAAATCTCACCCGTCCACACTAGAACACTCTCCATAGTAACGGGCAAAGGTAAGGCAGGAAGATGCTGCTGCCGCAGTGTTAATTTGCTTGAGGCGGGGGAGAGGGAGAAGGGAACAAGGCAATGCAACGTGTTGCCTGGAGAAAAGAGAAATACAGGTTCTTTCTGTAGGGATTCATCCTGGCTGGGCAGCAAATACGGTCACAAAAAAGCCATATAGTCTTTCAACAGCTCACGCAGAGCCAGGCAGCTCTCAGCATTCATTTCTAGAGTTTTCTGTAGTGCTTTGTAAGAGGTGCACACAGCAGGTCAACTTAACCTCTCTAAAACAATACAGCACGACTGAAAGGATTATATTTTCAGATTAATGCAACCTGCTGCTGCCTCAGGCTCCTTCCATCCTTCCTCAGGGTGCGGGAAAACAGTCCAATTTGCTTTAGCAGGCAGAGGGAAAGAGTCTCCCACGGGTCTTCGTGTCATTTTAGGAAAGATTGGTTGGTTACTCCAGAGCCACAACGTGAGGACATGAGGTAGACACAACACATGGCACGGCAGTAAATTCTGCGTAGCAAAGAGTAGTTTCACACTGAGTGGAACCTGCTCATCACCTGCTCTGAGCAGGGAGCTGGACCGGCTGGTCTCCGAGGGCCCTTCCAGTGCACAAGAGTCTCTGAACCTGTGATGTGGGAACGGACCGTGTGACTCCCCCTCTCCCGGGCTGAGCTGGGTGCAGGTGGATGAGCAGCTGGCTCAGGGCTGAGCAGCATCAGCCAAGGGGACACCAGTGACGAGTGTCTCAGCCCCAGATGGGATCCCAGCACCGCTTGTTTTAGTTGCACTGTGCCCGCAGAATGGCAAGCAGCACAGGACCAAATGTCTGAAGATGGATGAGCTTCAAACTTGGGGACCTCTCCTTTTTGAACGCATTACTGAAGTTTTAACCTGCAAATCTCTCTCTGTGGTGAGGCAGGAGCAGACACACCCTGAATCCTGGTGGGTTCCCCAGTGCTCCCCCGTCTCCCACTCATGAGCCCTGAATTCAACAGGAGGAGAGTGTCACTGAGCATTTCACAACCGCCACAAAAGGTTCAGTTCAAGAAACGGACAAAGGTTCAGGGAGGTTATTTTCCAGTTTCACACCCAGAACTGGTTTGCCTAGACCAGAATAAGCTCGGGGTAGTTACCTAAACACTGGGCTCCATTATTACCAACAAAGTGTATGGTGAGCCTGCCCCTCCTGCGTGAGCCAGGCAGAAAACTCACACCAAAGTTCAGGCTGGGCAATCATTGCAGAGGATAGTGCCTTTTAACAACAACATCAGAGACTTTGGCCTGTACGTTAGCTGGAACAGGCAAGAGACAGAGCCACGCCATTGTCACCGGTTTATACGTGACTCATAAGCTCTTGTTCTCCAAAATACTGAAAATATACTCAGACGATCTGCAGAAGTTAGACCGCAGCTGTATTCATTGTTGCCTGCACCCACAGGTTTTTCTGAAGTCGTAACACCGTAAGAGTGGCCGCAGTGCGCTAGATCTAGGGTGTCTCTGTCCCTGTGTTCAGTTTCCAAGTCTCGCTGTGGATGCTCAAGCAAGAACATGAAAGCATATGCAGTGCTTCCCCCTGTCATATTCTCCCAGCTTTTCAGCTACTTCCATCAGGCTCAGGAAACACCCCAGGATTAAATTAGTCTGTTCAGCAGCCCCCAGCTGTGCTCTCTCGTTAAAGTGTTAACTAGTCTCCTCCTGAAACAGATATAAGCCTCTTAATTCAACAGGTCTGCTCCCTGTAGTAGTACTGTGGGTCTTGCAATATGTAGCTTTTTTGTTTAATGTCACCCACTGGGACCACTAAATATATATTTCACTACTCATTAGAAGAAAATATGCTTTTAATCCTCATTATTGCAGAGGACATCTGGAGACTGCCACACGGGCATACCCTAAAGGCTCCTAGGACACCTGACAGCAGCACATAAAGCAAAGAGAGGGATGAGAAAGGAGCATATAAGCTTCCTGCAGACCTTTAGCGCCCAGGCTAAGGGGGCTGACAATAACCCAGGCTCCAGAGCAGCCACAGAGCTTCCCATTTTGACAGTGATACAGCACAACAGTGGGAAGACTAGACGGTTTTGTCTCCAGTGCAAAACCTGGACCAAGATTTTTTGCCTACAAACATTTGGGAGGAAAACCTGACATGCCAAAAACAGCTTCCGTAACACTCGCTCCACCTGGCCTCTTCAGGCATCCTCTACAGGTCTAGAAGCAAAAATGCTGCAGAGCTTCCTTATGCTGCCAGGTGGACACGCTCAGCACCCAGGGGCTCCTCCATTTGGCCTCGGGCACCCACACCTTCGTGCCAGTCCCCGCTCCCCCTCAGCAGCAGCCTGCCTTCCTGCCCAGACAGGCCCTTTCCTCCTGCGTGGCCCCAACTCCAGCATCGTGGCTTGGGGGTTTGGTATGGACTTTTTTGTTTGGGTCTGAAACAAAATCAAGATCTGAATTCTTAAGTGGCTCCACAGCTGCTGTGGGGAGGAGAGCCCATCTTGTGTGGTCTCATTTAGCCCTTGTTATTATTTGCTATTTCTCCAGTAAAATAACTCCTTTTCAGCTCTGCATTAATAAATAGTAAGAGTCCTTTGCCTCTTTTCCTGCCAGCCCTCTGATGTCATTCGAGGTGATTCAGAAAGCTTCTGATATCAAAGATAATGGCTAAAAATTTCAGGAGAGGAGGGAAATGCTCTTTCCATCGAAACACAGCAGGAACATTGCAGTCTGACCCAAACACAAAGCAGCGAGCTTCCCAGTGTCTGTTGCTACAGCTGGAGACCTGCCTGGCACCCTGCACCCTCTGAGGGTGCAAACATGGGGTGTAGAAGGGACCGAGCCCTTCCTACACCCGCAGTGGTATCGTGGCGCAAGCCCCACGTGAGCGAGGAGGGGCATGCCCGCCTCGTCAGGCAGATTGTCCCTAACAGCATTTCTGGCATGTTTTTAGCTTCTCGCTGATAAGCCCTCCTGGGTCTTCCTGCTCCACCGCAGCCATCCCAGCACCTCTGAAAGCAGCGTGAGGGATGGCTGGCGAGGCAGTACCTGTGTATCGGTGGCTGGGATGCTCTAGCTAGGAGCCATGGTGTGGCAAACACAGCGCTGCTGGTGGCACAGAGAGCTCAGTGGCCCAGGGACTCTTTCTAGAGACCCACATACATGCGATGCCAGGCCCTGCAACCAGCCCAGGGAAGAGGGGCTTGCAGCCTCCTTGTATGGGGCGCTGGTCCACAGAGGTGAAGAGACTCAATTGCTCAACAGTACATTGTATTTTAATCTAATCTTGTGAAATCAGGATGTACTGGAGATGATGCATTCTCTTTTCCTCCTACAACAAAGGATGCAGAAGTTCAGACAGCCACCAGCATGCCACCTCCAGTCCTGGAGATGCGCACTTCCATTCCTCACTAACTGCAGCTCACACAGAAAGGATTTTGAGCCTGGAACGGAGACACAGGACAACTACTGCAACAGTGAGACAGAGATTTACCAGAAGGCCCTAAAATGCGTTGGGAAGCAACTAGGAGGGATAGATGATAGGGGAACCTCCTCTGCCACATCGCTGCTTAAACCAGTGACACCCAAGGGCTGCTCCAGAGGAGCCGTGCCCTGCCCTGAACCCCCTGCACTGCTGCTTAGGATGGACAAAAGTGGTTGGTGGGGGGTTTGGTGCCGTTTCACAACTCCAGCACCTACAAGGCTCACAGGCTTGCTCATCCCAGCAAAAGGTCAAAGACTTCTTCAGCTCACGCGATCGAGCCCAAGCCCATGTGACCACTTGGACGCTCCCCTCGTCATCATCACAGATCCTTTCCTTCCCCGTCACGGTGGGCTGGGAGGGGGCATGAGGAGATACCCCCTAGCAGCCCTGCCTTGGCATTGACATATAATAAACTGGTTATGACTGCTGAAGGCCCAGCCAGGCTAGAGACCGCCCAGCCTTGTTAGGCTTCCTCCAAAACACAGAAGGAGGTAAAAGGAGGAACTGCCATGTTTTCAGCAGTTCTGAACAGACTGTGTTTCTTTGGATATGGCAAAGCACATGGCAGGAAGCCAGCTCCAGATTAGTTTGTTTTCCACCTGGTTTTCTGGGTCCAGGTGCAATCTTTCAGAGCAGGGAACCAGGGACTGGAGAAGAGACACCCACCTCCAAATGAGGGGTTTTACTAATCAGCCCTTCCCCCCCCCCCAGCTGCTCCCTCTCCC
>Ga0065711_1028094_pt1 | contig 43725 bp, 18 predicted proteins | sample Hoacrofraction12_FD_59098 | JGI IMG/M metagenome (GOLD analysis project Ga0065711, IMG submission 59098) | Hoatzin crop microbial communities from Cojedes, Venezuela - Epithelial fraction 12 v2 (version 2) | ecosystem: Host-associated > Birds > Digestive system > Esophagus > Crop | place... | reverse complement strand
TCAAGACCCGCCTGGACAAGGTCCTGTGCAGCCTGCTGTAGGTGACCCTGCTTCGGCAGGAGGGTTGGACTAGATGACCCACAGAGGTCCCTTCCAACCCCTAATATTCTGTGATTCTGTGGTATTTAGATTTGACTGTTTAAACACTGATTTGTAATGTTTACAACATGAAGGGTAGCTTGCATAATTATGCAGTAATAATTTAAACTCCCATTTTAAAGCCTTTTCACAGAGTATATTGTGTAGAACTCTGACTCTTTCATCAAAGCATCATGTTGGCAGAGTTTAAATTAGGGTTTGTGGTTTTGGTTTGGTTTCTTTTTCCCCTTGATATACCTTCAAATGTCTCTTCAGATAATGCACTTGGTAGCTTTGTGAAGAAGAGGTTAAGAAAATAAATAAATCAATCAAAACTTTAAGACCTTCTTAAAAATTACCAAAGCAAATAATGAGCCTTCAATATTTGGATATTGTTACTAAAACTGGTAGGCAGGATGTGCTCACAGAATGCCAAAACACAGAATAAAATGCCATATGATAAATTTGAGATTTTGGAGTGAAATATTCACATGGTAAAAGGTGATGTAACAGTTACTGTCCTCTTTTTAATGTACCCAGTGACTTCACTGTAGATTGTTATATGTGAAGTTTTAAAGACACTAACACTGAATTATTAGCCTTTTGAACTTGGTGAAATTATGGAAAGAAAATTAAGAGATACAGTGGATCCCTAGAAAAGTTAGATTGTTATTTACTGAAGATTTATTTTATTCTCCAGAAAGTAGACATCTAAACAAAGTTTTAATATGAATAGTGTTGTTAAATAATTCCTGTTGATTTTGGTGGTTTTAGCCAATAGATTCCAAGTAAGCTGACACACACACAAAATTTTTAATAGTTCATACATACTGTACACACAGTAAGACTTTCAGAATAAGGATGCCTTAATGTTTGTAACTAATCATACTAGACTTACGAGCACCATTTCCTCCAAAATCTCTCTATGGAATGATTGCCAAGAGAAGTACAGCCTCACAACCACATCACATGAACATTCCTCCACCATCCAACCCCGTTCTGAGTGTCCCCATGCATTAGCTGGGTACATACATACATGCACTGTTGTTGGAGAAGCCATTTTGCTGAGTGCTGTTGACATACTGCTTAAACACTGGAAATTGGAATGTAATTGTTGAAATTTCGGCATTTGGTGTCCTCAGGGTGTTGTCTGTGTATCACTTACACTTTCCACAGTTGTACTTACTTCAGTTTGAATTGTTTTGACTATTTCTTTCCTTTGTCATATGTATGCCATCACTGTATCTAGTGTTATAATATATTTGGCTCAGGTGATGTCAAACTCTACAAGAAATTGTGTTTCACCTTACACAGCATTTAAAATTTTCCCTCTTATAGTTGAAAGCAACGACACAAATTCAGTCAGTTGTGCCAGTGAGTTCAAAGTGCTAAGTTTTCTTTATTTTCTTAATCTCTTTTGTTAAAAATTTTGAAGGAAATAAAAATTCTCTGTGCCAGCTATAAAGCATTTGTATTAGAAGGCCTAATTCAGATAAAAGTTAGAGACTATTTAAATTAAATATTGACAATTTACATGTATGATAAAAGTAAATACAAGAACATGGTCTATGAGATACTTAAATTAGAGTTTGAATATCATGACATTTAGATACAGAAGAAGAAATGAAGGAGGAACAATGCAATCAATAACATACTCAAATAGCAGAGTTCAGCAGTATTTACTTTGGGACTTCTGTAACAAAAATTCTGCGTTTTTGAAAAAACAAAGTTCTGGATTAAGAGCCTGCAAAATTACTGTAGTAAAGGGCACAACTTTTGTGCTTCCTTTAAAATAACAGGCTATCAGAAATTTATTAAAACACCTTATAGGTAAGGGGAACATTTTACAGTCCTAAAATAATAAAATTTTTTCCTTGAAAATGTACTGTCTGGAAATCGTCTTCGCTCATGTTTCAGCTCAAGAGTAAAATTTTGCAAACTGAATTATTTTTTACCTGGAAAGTAAAATTGTATTGTGGTGGTCCTGAAAGAATCAGAGCAGTAGAGAGATTCACAAGGCACAACAGAAAAGGAAAGAAGTGTTAGTGCAGAAAAAATTGTTTCAGTGTTACCAGTTTTAGATGAGTTCATAGTAAGAGAGGCAAAGCCACGACTGTGATAAAAATGAACGGCTGAAGGTGTGTGTTATCATGGCTTTGATTCTGTACCCACCAAACCATACACCTACTTCTATATCCTTTATTTAGAACCGCTCAGTCTGTGCAAGGTCAGTCTGCGCTAACCATCACCAGTGGACAGCTAGGTAATGTTCTATCATACGCTTTTAGTAGCTATTGAACAAGTGAATTCATTCTTAAGCTACTGCATGAACTTTACCATGCACAAAACCCTATAGTTTCCTGCTTACTATAAGAAAACAGAGGTTCAAATTATTAACGTATTTCCTTTGCTTTCCTGTCACAAAGTAACTTTGTTCCATTTGGCTTTCCAGAAGCTTGCGTATGTTTCTGACAATTTTGCTGTCTAGATAGTTTCTCAGAAATCACAGATCTGAAGAAGAAAGTCAAGCATCCAATTTCAAAGATTACCTGAGCTGCTAGTAGCGGCTGTGCATCTTCCATTTCAATTACCGTATCCTGGCGAGGTGCAGCAGAGAGCATACTAACTGTAAGCCAAAGATTTTATTAAGGCAATATGGTGTAGGACAAATATCTTACTAAATATTTTCATCAGATTTGAAATTTGTAACCAAGCAGTTAGAGAAGACGTAAAATAATTCATTGGCTGTATGTTTGATCCTCTAAAGAAAGCAATTAGTTGTCATTTTTTTCTAAAAATACACAACGTATTTTTGTGCAGGCTATGCAAACATTTCTCAAATATATAGAATTATAAAAAGTGTAAAACTTGGAAAAAATATACAGGAAAATCTCAGCATTGTATTCAGAGCATTCTTGTTGGAATACTGGATCATTACTTTGGTACTTAGTGCAGGGGTGATCTGCAGGTAGTTAAATATATTGATACTAAAGAGAAACTTCAGGGAACCAGTACACTAAGGCTGAGAGTGGACTTGCTTTTGTACTCTGTCCTCTTATGCTCCACAGAATACTGCACTAATGAATGCTCTGAGTTAGATGGGGTTTTTTCCCCTTCAGATCACTTTGTCTCCAGATAAGTACACAACGTGAGATGGCTATTCATAAGTACAGTATGCAGAGTAAACACTGAAGATAGGTTATTCTGTCATCTCATAAGAAAAACGTTTCACTTTCCAGCTGTCTACCTTTCAGCTGTGGTGCAATGTCTTCTTTAGTAGTGTAGGGGTCACAGCGAAAGCTTTCCAGTAAGTCAATAGTACACTGTCCCACAATGGGCTTCCGTCCAAATGGTCTGTGGTCTATTACTTTAATAACAAGAGATGGACTGTATAACTCCTCTTTTGGCAACAGCTGAAAATGAAAGGTTAGAGTTTGTTTATAATGCAAACAGAAGGAAAATGAAGAATAAGGATTCCCCCCCACATTAAAGCTGTTACTTCATTTATTTAATATTGAACTAGTATGTTCTATGGCTGTATGGTGAATGAAAATTTCTAACCTTATATTATGATTCAATAAAAGTAAGAATAATTTTAATTGCCTCAAATCTTGAATTTTCTTGAATTTTGCACAGTTCCCATCCTAGCAGTAGGAAAGTAGCCACACATCTGCAGGTAAATTGATGCCTTTTCAAAAAATATATACGTACTGCACTGGATTATGCATATAAAATTGTACAATTTACCAATGACTGTGCAGACATGTTTACATGATCTTGATTAGAATTTTAAAGCCCAGTAAATTACTTAAGTCAAAACAGGATGTGCAGGTTTTTCTGTTCATTCTTGCATAACACATCCTTGACCTTTAAAAGTGTGGGATAACTGATTTTTCTGTAGATAGCTGGTATGTATTTTTTTGCAACGTACAACTTTCATGAAGAGAATGGAAGATGGGAAATTTGGTGTCTTTTTGAGGTTTTTGATCACCGCAGATTCCACCCTTTCACCCCCACATTCCACAATGAGACTCGGAGACATAACAGGTGCAAGTTGGTAGTTTTTCATGTTCCGCAACCCCCAAGCCAGAATCTGTAAAATAAAATCCAATGTAAGCAAAAGCGGGAGAGATTTCAATATGCTTAATAGGATACTCAAAAAGTAGGAAAGAAGAAAGGAAGTGTTTTCAATAATAAAATGTGACTGACAAAATTTCAGGGTTGTTCTAGGAAAATTAATGGAAAAAATGAAACTCAAAAACACTTCAAGAAAAATATTCCCCGTATCTCTCACTATATGTTTTTTTTCCTTGAAGCAAATACACAAACGTACTATCTAGAGGATGAGATGACTGTACTTGTATTCGGTTAGTTTAAGAATAAACGATACCTCAACAGCAGTGAGTTGAACTACTGGTCTGATTCCTTGAGGTACCATGTAAAGCTTTGGTGCTCTTTGTGATGGAAGAAGTGGAAGGTTGGCACCACCCTATTCAGACACAAATATAAGTATTAGTTTCTCTCATCTTCCTTAAATGAAATACCTTGCAAATATTAAGACAATTCTTCACATGATGACCAATGTGAAAGGAATATATTATATTAACACAAAAAAATATACATAAGAAATATATACCTTATCCCTCAAAATAAGTTCTGCAGCAAAAAGAATGTCTCCACTAGCTTTGCCATTATTTGTTACAGGATACCAGAGCAGTTTTGGTGTGATGTCCTCTTCTGGGATTAACTTGACCATGGGGGAACAGACACTTCTTCCAAGGAATTCATCTTTACCCTGCAACCGAAAAAAGCAATCATAGCTATTAATGTTATTCTCAATTAATATAAATAAATAAAAAAGCAATCAGGATAAAAAGCGTTCACCTACCACTTGGTCACTGTCAAAAAGTTCAATAACAACATTAGGTGGGTTTTGGGCTACTGTCTGTGGGTCCCCATAGATCTCAATTTCATTAAATATGAGAGTTTGATCCCATGTAGGATTTAGAGTTGAACGAATTATCTCAGTTGTTTTGCTTCGATGGAGGAAACAAACATGAGCATACGGATCTGAAATACCATACAAAGATTAAAAGCATAGTTACAAACAACCCCATCCAGCTGTAAGGCACACAACCACAATTTTTCTCAAATATAGCATGTTATTTTTCTTTTGTCATTACCAGTTCTATAAGCCATTCTATATAAAACAAAAGCCCACACATACACATAATTTACATCTAATAGAGCAAATTCCATTTGATTACCAAATAGCTTCCTTTATACAAGTCTTGATTAACAGAGTAATAAATGAAAATGATAAACTGTCTTGCAAATCAGAAAGAGAACCTGAAAACTAAAATGAAACACTGGCTATACTAATCTCAAGTATTGTCCATGGAAGCTTTTTTTGGTTGTCTCCATTGATATACAATTGTACAGCCTCATAAATAATACAGCGAAATAATTCTGGTTCTGACTAGTTGCCAGACAACAAATTCTCCCAGGTTGTATTGCTCAGATCAAGCTTTGGTTTCAAACATGCTTATTTATAGCAACCTCTTCTTGTGAAACAACTGAATGATTGAAGTGGGCTAGGCCCAGTGTTTGGCAGGTCTTTAAATCATCAAGAGCTCTGTGGAAGGTATCCGATGATGGTCATTAACATTTCCTGAACAAATTGCAATTGCTAATGACTAGAGGCTGTTTTAAAGGTTATCTTTAGGTCAGTTTCAACAGCTTCTGGCTAGGTACCCGACGACAGTTTTACAAAATTTGGCTAACTCTTCAAACTACTTTTAGAGGAAAATAAAATGTACATGTGCTACTTTATGTGTGGCTGCATCTGAGGTACCCATCTTGAATTCTACATATGCAAATTAGAGGCACTTATTATTGTTTTTTTTGTATTGCTTTTAAGTGCTGCATATTGAAGTAAGACCAAATACACACAGGCAGCTGTACAAACCCCCCCTCATTTCAGTAAACTTCAAAACTTTCAAAAGTATCTATAGCTCTACATCTTCTGTAACAAATTAACAAATGCATTACACTTACTCAATTATTAATTAAAACAGGGAGAAAAAGAAGGATACGAATGGAGGTTGATGGGGAAAGAAAATTCTAATCTGCCCACTTCTTTATCTTTGGCTGAACTCACTTAAAGGAAGTGTAAATCATATTCTTACAGAATTTAATTTCAATTTGCTCTCTGATTTCCCAGTGAAATTTTAATTAGTAAAAATTAAATACTTGATAACTTCAGTATTGAATTAGCCTTAGTACAAAGATGCCAAATGGATACAACACTGTTGGAATACCTAAGAGCTGGTAATAAAAGGGCAACAGGTCCACTTGTATAAACAAACAAAAGCCATGCTTATTAGTAAGGCACAGTGTAGTTTTCTACAAGTTCATCTCAGTAATGAATTAATACAAAATACTGAATACTGAGAGGCATCTGGGGACATAACAGCCATCCAGCTTTCTTCATGCTTCCTTTTGTGCAAGCTTCCTGCAGGACAGCTTAGGCACTGCAGGTAGGCATTGGTTAGAAGGAGACGCTAAGGCACAGGGAAGGGACTGGCCATGGGAAATTCAGACCTCATTTGAATTCCCATTCCCTCACTGAGAATTCGTTGGCAGCAGCAGGTGCTGCATATTCAGAGCACTTCTTTGATGGCAGCTTCTGGGGCAGTACTAATCACATCCAGATCATATGTAACGAAGCTGATAAGACGTCCTTTATGGCATAGTTTCAGTAGCTGGAACCCACGCACAAAATGTAAGGATTTAAGATATTGCAGAAGTGGGTTTTCTGCACCATTAGCAGGATTTTTACATACCTGAAAAACTGTCTTTGTCTAAAGCCATGAGATTTCTTGCCTGGTAGACATAACAGCGAAGATGGTAAGTATATACTCCTGTATCAAATAAATAAAAAGAGTTCAGCTGCATTATACAGGCTTCTTTTCTGTAATGGAGATACTTTGAGTTTATAAAAATACCTTACACATTTTAACTCAAGCACAAGCACAGTAGTAACATTTCAGCTTTTCTTTTCTAGGACAAGTGTACAAATACCAACGAGCTAGCACCTGAGAACATTTGTTCCAACTCAACTTAAAGCAGAAATTAAAAAAAACCCACTTTTTTCACTGTATGATCATCTAAAAATCCTTCTATTCAAAAATTCCTCTTTGAAATGGTGTGATAATCTAGTTCCTCCAAAGAGAATTAAGAACTGGGCATTCCTGTGCTTAAATTTAAGTATTCACCACAGTGCTTGCAGGGACCGGGGAGTTTCACATTTTCAGCTGTTCGTTCTAGAAAATTATTCCAATTACAACTCTGCCTAAAAGATTAAAAAACCCCACAACATCACTGCAGGCTAGGTGGAATAGCTTGAAAGGAAGATGTGAGAGTGGCCCAAACTGAGGACAGCATGTGGCGAAGTTACTACAGCTTTTCTTCAAAAGATGTCAACTCTAAGTCTTTCAGCCCTTGGAAAAAATCTGAACCACTCATAGCTTCAATGAGCTGAAATCTCTGAACTCTGGAAGGAAAAGGTCCCATTTTCCTCCTATTGGGGTCATTATTTAAAAGAAATGGCAATAATATTCCTCAGCTTCTGAAAGACAAGACTGAAGATTTAGGCATCCATTCCCAGCAGGGAGATCAAGTTCTGTAGAGTCCAAATACAGACAAGTGTTCCAGTTAAAGATCCTCAAAAAAGGATATCGAGTCCTAGGAGTGGATGGGAATGGCCTCTACTCCTATTAACTAACACTGTTAATTAACACTGTTAATTAACTAACACTGTTAGTTAATAGCAGGGACATCTCAGTGTCCCTGCTTTTGTGAATCCCATTACAGTGATTCCAAGGCATTTAAAGCCAAGCCAAGTTGGAAAAGTTACAGTTCTGTTCACTTTGCCAACTCAAGTACATGGTTTTACTGCTTCCTCTGGGTCAGGCATTTGTCTGACCCTGCGGTCAGCTGGTTAAGTGAGCTAAAACAGCAAAAATTTAACTGTACAGTGATCTTCTCTGCTGGCTTAGCTCCATGCATTGTTATGGAGGGACACTAATGCTAAAAATGCATCCTTTAAAGACAGCCTAAAATTCAGGTGCTGCAATAGTTAGCTTTAGAATTCCTGTCCCATACAGATTTTAAAAACATCTGCGTGACAGTGGACTGAAATATCAAAATGACTAACTGTAATTTTAGTAGCCTAAATAGGTCCCAATCAAGGATTGGTTCATAATTATAATAGAAGGTATATAAACCTAGATTTAAACCACAAAGATTACAGTTCTGTTTGAGACCAGGGAGAAACAGATATGATTTATAAGAAAGGAATTGTCAAAGAACCTACTGTCAAAGTAGCAGGAAACTAGTGGTGTATTGGCACCAAACACCTTTGTAGCTGACTCCTTGGTTTTGTCTGAACTCTTCCCTTCTCCTTCATCGACACTAGTGTCTGCTCCCTGAAGTTACATATAGAAAAAAAGTTACTGCATATTTACAAACATAGAAGGAACCTGATCAAAGTGGACTGTGTGTGGTAATATACAGGTTTCAGTCTTTCCTCCAGGACAAGGAGAAATTTACTTTCCAGAGTAAATGTGCTTTAAAAGATGTTTACTAATGTCTGAAGGTCATTTCTTGTTGCCACTGAAGCTGTGCAGAAATCAGATCCAGTCATTTCATCTCACTTTCCAGAATGTCTTATTTCTGCAGAGGCACTAGCTCTTCATGAAGGAGAGGCTGCAGGTCTTCTGCGCGCTGCGCTGTTGCAGAGAACTGCTCTAAGCCTTTATCCTGGCAATAGCCCTGGAAATACTGTCAGAAGAGAAACTAAACCGGGAATTTTTAAAGTTTGTGGAACCAAATTGAGAAAGAAAATGCTATCAATGAATCATGGGTTGACTTTTGGTGCAAAAAAGAGAAACAAACTGAGAAAAAAAAGCAAACTTTTGTTTTTGTCACAATCAGACTCAGAATGGTTATTTTAGAGAAACAAAGTAACGTTCTCATGTTTTTTGTTCCAATACAGCTTATTTATGAAGCTCTGTTAACCTGAGAACTTGAGGAATAGTTGCATTCTGATGATCTATTTGTTACATATGACATTCTGGCTTCTCCAGTCCTTTCCTGTATTTGGTTGTTTATACATGCAAATACTAACCAGGGGCAGCTATTTCAGTGCCTTTTGGTTTTTGTGCTGCTGTTAATACCTCTAAATTATGTGCATGAAAAGATTGAGCTATATTTTCACTTTACTTACAGAAGGCTCATCCAGTAATTTGGCCTTTTGCTCTAAATCTCACATAATGTAATGATAAAAATAATTTGAAAAATAAAGTAATGGGCATGTTATGCAAGAATTTTTACTCTGACTTAAATGGTCCTTTTCAGACTTTAAACAATTTAAAGAATATAAACTGTATTAGTTCCTCAGTTATATATCAATCCAACAATTCAGGGACTAAAATAGCTGATAAACTTGTGTATTTACTGTAAATTGGCAGACTGAACTTTTAAAGAGTTTTTTGACACTCTGTCCCTTACCAAAGCACCTTCAAGTTTAAAGATAGCTGCTGCACCATGTGTCTCTGAGGGAGCCATTTTTCGTCTCCATCGTCTTCGACGGAAAGTATCAGAACTGCGTTGTTTCCAGTGAAATTTCCAGCCAATCAGGGAAGCATATTCCCATCCTTCTTGATCTTCATATGATGATATTCCCTGGAAGACATAAATCCTTGTTATCCACAGTGTTGTATAAATGTAATGAAAAAAAACCCAATACTTGCTCTGGCAGGCATAATAATCCCCTCAAAATCCAAAGCTGGAAACATCAATTTACAAAAAGACAAAGCAAAGGAATAGAATTAAAACATACAAGGTTGTTCTAGATTTTTTTGTTTGGTATTAAATTTTTTTCTTTATTCAGGATATGAGTAATCTCACGCGGATTTTTTTTTAAAAAAGAAACTGAAAATGTTACAGTGTGCAAGTCTCTGACTGCATCTCTCTTCTGCTTACCCTTCCTGCTGTTACTGCTTGAGCTGGATCCCTCTTACGTTTCCGCACCAGTCTTCGACGTCGGTGTGTATGGTACATTTTCTCTGCAGCAACCCATGACTTTGGTTTAGCGTCTGGAGGAATAGTAATTCCATATTCCCATCCTAAACCAGAATTGATTAGTTGGTATTTGTCCAGAAACACAAGCAAGATACAAACAAGAAAAGCATGGGAACCAGAGTTACTGTACCTACAGGGGATGAACCTTTAGTCACACATGACTATTTGATATTGCAAACCCTAGATGCCCAACAGCTAGGGGGCAACTGATGACATTTTATGATGATGCTATGTTATGAAATAGAGACAGATGCAGACAGCGAACACTTTCTCAATGTCATTTTATCTGATTCCTTCAGCAACTGTTTTCCAAGAATTTCCTTGACATTTTTCCACATGGCAAACACTATAATGGTCAGGACATTGCTACAGTCTTGACATGCGTCCTCCTTCAGTATAGACTATGACAGATTGTCCTAATAATCATCAGATAAACAGTATATCTTACCATGCTCATCCACTGCTCGATTTAAATCGGATTTCCAAGCATCATCTTCCCACATCCATCCAAGAGGACATGTGAACTCACGTGGTGGTGGAGCTTTTTCTCCATTCTTTTATGTAAGGGAAACATAACAGTTCTGTGCATTAACAGACGAAATAGACTGTGTAGCAAAACCTAGAACTCCTTCTCTTAAACCTTTACTTCTCTAGTGAAAAATACAAGTCTCACCACATCTGTGTAACTCTCTTCAGCTGGTTTCCATTCTCCTCCAGGATAGCGACTCTCATTTTCATATACTTCATCAGTAAACTCAGTATGACCAGCATCAGCTTCAGTCAACAAACTGCAAGTCCAAAGCAAATATAATACTAAACCAAAAATATTTTAGTTAGCTACAAAGAATATATAGAAACAAGTACAGAATGTGCACACGTGCTGGAATTCTGGATTGTCCGTCTTTGTGAAGTTCCATTTATTAAGAGTACAGTGTACTTAGAATGTCTTCCTAAAATGGAAGCAATAGTAGTAAGCAACAGGAGGAACACTACTCGTAAGAATGAGTGACTAGCAGGAATGTTTTAACTGCTGTGTTATCCAGGATCTGCTTTCAGCACTTACTCTTAGAAAAATAAAAACAACCATATATTTAAATGCAGGAAACCCCAGACTGCACACGACAGTTATAGGCACTTCTAATTTTTATATATCTAGTTATGCACTAAAATTCGGCAATGTACTTAATGTTGTTGCCTTTTATGCTATGGACAAGGCAAGTAATCAGTTGGCTAACATTTTTCTAACCTGCAAGTAAAAGAAATGAGAACATTAAATCAGACACTTGTGATTAACGGTGAGTCAGAAAGCACTAAAGTATGTTCTGAAATGCCATCTGCTGGTCACATGAAGCCATGCAGATTATTTTCCAATAAAAGCAGATGCAAGACATAAACATGCTTATGCATTTTTAACAGTAGGGTTTTTTCCCCATTATCTGAGAAAGTATCTCCATGTCTCTTATTGCTTTACTTGATGTCAGACTAGTCATTGAAATAAAAACTGTTCACTGAATATGAAAATAAGTCCATCCATTCATACCTATACACTGACACGATTTTAAAATGGATCAAATAATAGCACATATTTTTCCTGCACAGTTTTTCTATAGCAAAAGTCCTGTATTTGTTTTTACCTTCAGAACACAAGAATTTAAAATGGGCCAAACCTTTTAAGACAAAAGAAAGTCATCTCTTTCTCATGCTGGCTTTTGCTTGTGAAACAGATCATTTACCCAGTCTGGTTTAAAGTGTGGCAACACAAATAGCTGAACTGGCACAACTCAGGAGTTGAAAACCTCTGACAGAGGAAGACTGAACCTGTTAGAGCTGGAGGAGGGTTGACACCTCATGAATTCAGTCCGCCAGGGCAGTAATTGTCATACGGCACCGCAGCCTTAGGCTCTGAAAACCCCTGCCTTGAGTCAGTTTGAGAAATAACTTGTGACAATGGACCTTCTCAACGTTTAGTGAAAAAAACACAAAAAAAGCATCCACTGTATGCAAACGACCATGCAAATGCTGTAATGGTGTTGATAAATCATGTACTGCAGATTTATACTGGATGTCAGGGCCAAGTTTCTATCTATGGAAGGTCTAGCTATCTAAGTGTCTTGCGTGAGACCATTGCAGCAGGACCTGAGAACCTCACATAGACACAAGTGATCCTCACAGTAACTTTCTCAGAAAGTTTCCCTTTTTTTAAGATGAGGCACCGAGATGCAGAGAGTATAAGCAGTACGCCCATCATCACATGGGAACTTCTACTGTAAGCTGGTTTGTAGGAAATGGAAGCATTCTTTCTGTTATATGTTTAACATTACTTTCTTTAAAAAGTAAAATAAATTTGTGTTATTAACTAGCTTTGACTATTGGCTGGCTTTTACTGTCCTAGAAAGCTCAGCTTAAAATCTCTTTCTCAGCCAAGATAACAGAGAGAGGAGCTTTTACTCTACACTCTGAGATAAAAATTCTTTATTCCTGCCTGCATAAAATTAAGAAAATCTGACCTTCTTTCAGGATCAACCATCCATTCTCCTTCCCACTGCCAGCCCTTTGGGGGTAGAAAGTACTCTCTTTTCAGTTTGATTTTTCCTGTGACATCGGAAAACTTGTGGCGACCAACAAGTCCTGAGGTGCCCCACTTTCCAAAAAGAAGAGCCTGATTTTCATACTGTTTGAGAAGAATAAATCAGTACGTTAGGAAGAATGAAAAGCTTTTAGGAGGAAAAAGAAAAAAAAAATTTTTTGTAACTGTTAAAACTGAAACATTCTGCTATGTGTTTACTTTCTCTGAAATTAGGTAGTCCTTTTCCCACATTACTCCCTAATGTTATAATTATTTTCTTTCTTTCATTTTCTTCTGTGCTGCCTGGTAAACAATGATTTCACTGCTAAACTACACTATCTTCTCAATTTAATGCCTCTCTATAACTACAGTACAACTTCCTCCAAATTAAAGCTTAGTTAAATACAATAGTATTACATTATTCAAACGATTTTCTTCTGTCCCCTAAACACATGATCCTCTCATTCTTTTCCATCATAAGTCTCTTCCTATTTATAGTATCTTCTTTCCTGACATATAAAACTGAATTATAGTCTTATCATGGAAGCTACCAGGTCCATGATTCTGATGTCAGCACAGTTTATACAGTATATTTCCCCTTATGCTAATGCTATTATTCATAGTTTATGATGGTCTTGAGTTTTCTGCTCTTATTCCTGTAAAATTGTTGGATTGCTGTCTAAAGAGCAAAAAATGAGATATTCCATAGCCTCTTAAACTCTATACTTAAATAATGGCTTTGACCATTGACAATTTTAAGTGACTTACTACAGCACTACTGAATATTTAAACACAGGTGCAATGGTGACAGAAGCCTCTGTAATAATGTCTTGTTTCATTAGCTATTATACCGATGTTGGATTATATGCACTGTTAGGTAATGGGGCATATAAAAGATACCTGAAGTTTACCATTATCATTCAAAATCTCTGCTGTATGCTGTGGGACTATTTTAAGGATTTTTATTCCAAATTTGTTAAGTCTTACCATTGAAATGTTATCAAATTACAGCTTTTGCTCAGCAAAATCTACTGGTTTTGACCAGTTTTTCCCATAACAGTAAATTTTCTACTGCTACAAAAGAACTATTATTAAACAAACCCACTTGTATCCAGGTATCATTTGTACAAGTGAAGAAACAATTAAAATAAAAGGGTTATTCACATGCCAAAACATAATGGTCTAGATCCCAATCTTAATTACACTGATAAAAATCTAAAATAAATGTCTTTGAAATCACTGGAGTTAACCAGATTTTCACCTGATTAAACAGTTCAGAATCTGGTCTGCTGAAGTTCGTCTGGTAGGCACAATGGACTTGACCATGAATTGCCTTGAATGGGGGCCACTTGTTTCAGTAAATAAGTACTACTCTCCCTTTCTGCCTGGCATGCAAGAAAAAAAAATTCAGAAGAGCTCCAATTTCGTTGAATTCCTAACACTCATGTCCAAGTTTAAAGTAAGAACGCAATGATGGACATACCATTTCTGCAAAAACACTGAACGTTCCCTCTGCAAAGCTATTAAACTTCTTTTCAACTGCACTCAGCCCAAGCCAAATGTTAATTCGCAACTCCACAGGCATTTTGACATCTTTCGTCTTGTCCTGTGGATACTGGCATGTGAACAAAAAAGGTTATTCTTTGTTATGTCACGCAGGTATTGTACGTTTCAGTAAAATATATACAATAACATAGAGATATGAGTAATAATACATGATTTATTTATCTCTTCCTGTACTGCATTTCCTCAAAAGCCTAAATAGTTCAGGAATTAAACATTCTTTAAATGGTACCTGCCTAGGGCATGTGAAAACCAAACACAGTAACAGTAGTATCATCCCTGTTCGCATACATTGTCTCCCAAGTTTCATCCACCAGTGAACTTTTAATTATGACAATAACTCTAAAAAAACTTCAGTGCTGATGTTAGTGTTTCTTATCAGGAGAGTCAGGAAATGCAGAGGTTAGTCAGAATGGTTCACTAAATGTAGAAGCAATGCACTGTAACTTGCGGGATAAGGGGGCTTGCATAAAAACATGAAGATACAGGCTTGTCTGCACTGAAGCATTAATCAATATAACCACTAGTACACTGACAAACTCTGTAAACTCTGCTATTGTTCTACAGTCAGATTGCCTTTTTTCTGGTTAAGTTTATTCCAATTAAAGACAATATAAACTTAAATGGAGAAAGGCATTCCTATTCAAGAGTAAGACTCAATCAGAGAGACATACTAGGGAACTTCTGGGTGTAGACACACGTCTATGTTACTTGCAGAAAACCATCCAAAACTTTAAACAGGTTTTTAGAACTTCTCTGACTTAGACTAATTATTCCCTCTGAAAGTTGCCATTCATGTCCAATCCCGAAACACCAACCCCAGTAACATTTTAAAAGTCCTGTCACAATTTTGAGCTCTTTCAGAAAAGCCTCAGAATTAGGGGCTGATGCTGGTTCTAACTGACCTATGATGAACTTCACAATTTCTGTGGTATTTTGAAGAAGCTATATGCAGTTGGCTTTTAATCTGTCCTGAGTTTTGACACGTCATTGCTCATAATTTGTTTGCATGTTTCATGCTCATGTCAGAAGGCAGCACAGTTTAGGGAGTTGAAGTTAATTATTGTTTAAGGGGGAAAAAAAAGGTACCTTTAAGAAGATTGTTTGGGTCTTTCCACAATATTTACCAGATGATTCGGGGCTTGTTGTGGAATACAGCACTTGGTGTGCAGGAACACGAGCATAAGCCAGTCTTTTCTCTCCTCGGATCATCCATATGATTACATCAGGCATACTGTTTTGTGGCTGTGGATTATTTGTGAGGCAAATAAAGTGAAGAACGGTAATTAATAGAATGCTAAACTAATCTAATGCTTAGACAACAGAAACATAAATTAGGATTTATGTCAAAGGATTTATCACAGCATCAATAATAAACAAAAATTTATGACAAACAGAGCAAGTTTTCAAGTAACACAATACATAGTTCTGAAACAATCATTAAAAATACCTTTGAGATTGTTGTAAAGCAAATAAGTTTTATTAAAAAAACCCAGTTCCTATATCTTTTGCACATTTTTCTAGAGACATTTTGTATCTTAGTTCCTTTATGGTGACTATAGTGACTGACCCCAAATGCTAATGCTTTGGATTAACCTGCTAAATATTTAAGTGCTTGTCATATTTCCATGTTAAGGATAGATCATCATAAGACTTTTAGTGCAAGACAGAAACAGCCTACTATCTTTTTGCAGCTTTGTGCACACCTTTGTATGCTAGTTGCAAGTCTGCCAAATTAACTGCTCTTTTTTTTTTTTTAAATCAGTAACTTTGCAAAGCAGAAGTGACAAAGAAAAAAAACCCACATTTCTACAATATTGTGAAAACCAATTACAAGATAACCGAGATGAAAAGTTAAGATGTTGCTGAAAATTTAAAAAACAACACAAACAGATTTAACTCTGTTAGAAGTTGACTACTATGGCTAACAAGCTGTAGAAGTACAACATATATCCTGTAGTCTCCGAACCAGCAATGTGACTTGCAATTCTGGAAGAAGGGAAAGAACAAAATACTGTCCCTTTAAACAGAATAGTGTCTATTCTACAAATCACAGGGTGATTATTTCCCAACACACGCTCTCAGCGAAGAGAGCTAACAAACTAGAACATAATATATTTAAGTAAATCCTAATTACAGAGGGGAACATGTTTACCTTCACAGCATCTAAAAGTACAATTCTAAGGATATTGCTTGATCAGCAGTGAACATTACACCAGTTTGTGTTAGCTATTTCTAAACCAACTGAATCACTGGTATTGTGTCGTACCAACCTCTTCACTCAGTTGCAATAGTTTATCCAACCAATCCTCAATTTCTGTCAGAGTGGCTTTCACATCAGTAGCTTCATTTCTCATCCTTGCTGCTGCTTCTCCAATCTGTCTGAGAGACCTGAGGCGCAGTTTTTCTATCTGAGTGTCAAGGACTGTAATATTAGATTTGCCTTCTATGACGGGAAATGATTTACTGAAAAGAGAATATTTATTATGGTTAATAATGTAAGTGCATTTTATTTAGCCACACACTAAATGCAGACATGTATAGAATGGCAACAGATTGAGTGCTATTATTTCCTGTGATTAAAAAACACTGGAATAGTGCTATAGCATCTATTTCTGCAGATTTCCACCTAACAAAATGTTTACAGTAAGCAAGGGACATGCTGTGCTTACATAACAAGCACCAACGTAGAAAAGCTCGAGGTGTATGCTTTAATGTAAATGCTGCTAACAAACTAAGCAAAATCCATTTCCCTATACATTCAAATTAGAAAATTACTGGCTCAGAATGTACACCTCTAAGATGAAATCAGTGCCTTCACACCAAGAGTAGGTTCCTTTCCTTTACTGGAAACTGTAAATTCTCAGAAACTCAATATACAAATATGGCTTGTCTTAGCATTATCTAACCCTCTGGCATCAAAACATGGAAGAACTCCAAAAGAAATCCGTGAGACAACTTCTGAGTCACCAGAGGGCAGAGTAACTATTCAGTGGAACCAAGAAATCCTAAAGCATCATGGTAGAGCCCAGGAAAAAATGAGCTTTTTTGAGTTGGTGGAGGTTTGCGGAAAAGGCAGCTTTTCAAAGACCAAAGACTATATCTCTTTAACAGAGTTCATGAAGAGGTCTTTAATATGATACTTAAAAAAAAAAATTCCAACAACATTGCCACATTTGAAAAGACTGACTCTTCTGTGACTTACTTTTAATGACAAGCCATGCACTTCTAAGGGCTTTAATTCTGCAAAACCTTGATACTGACAATTGTGCCTTCCACTATAGTTAGTTGTACTAATCTGAATGCAAGTTTTGCCTACCCTGGGTGCAAGTACTTACACATTAATCAAATGTACCAGATCAGAACTTTCAGAAATTTCATTTTAGGTATAAATAGTGCACTGAAAACTCTGTCAAGATTCCTAACTCATTTAAACTTTAGCACGGCAAGCCAAATTGTTCCATGAATTCAACACAGGGGATGACATCTTTGACACAGATTTAATGAGTTTGCTGAAAAAGAACATAAAGAGCATTGTATCCTATGAACAATGGGAAGCTCACTTGGTTGATATATCAAAGCGCTACTGCTCCATAATTGTTCAGTGATATTTTATAAAATAACAGACTGAATTAATAACAGTGCAGATGTGTGACAGGAGGATGTGTTGACATAATGGATATAAAACCTGAAGTTCCTATGCTCACTAGATGGCTCCGTGTGACAATAGTTTGCCCTGCACATTTTGCTTTTCTAAAGTATGTCAGTTTTCTCTCTGCTTTCTTCGAGATCACAGTAGGTATTCTCCAAAGTTACTAGTTTATATTTTGACATAAGCTTTCCACCATATCTTTGCTAGTATATACTGATCTCCAGTGTTTGTGTCCTCCTCTATTCACTTTTATATTGGCTCTACAGCTTGATGAATTTGTTCTCCCATTTCATGTTCTCTGTTCTTTTCTCTAATGGATAACAACTGTTCTCTCGTTTTTCGCTTTCCTTTTCCTGTGCTGTTTCATTACCCACTTTATTGTTTTTCAGGTGTCTCTCCCCCCCTCAACATCTCTCCTTCTATTAATGTCTCTTTTTCATACATTTCCTTCCTCTCTATTTAGAATTTATTCTCCTTCAAAACCCTAAGTGCTGATACCTGTTGCCTTCTCTGAACACTCCCATACATACAGGCATGTCAACTAAAGGCTTCTTCAAAAATATCACCTTTATGGCCCTTAAGGTCTAAATAGCTTTTAAAGTTTTTATTCTGGGCTTACCAGTAAATCACGGAATTTCTTCCCTCTTCAGTTTCAGAAATAATATTAAAACATGGGCAAACAAAAGGTACACAAGGAATTCTAAAGAAGGTAAGATGATAGAAGGGCAGCAGAGATCCACAATTTCACATTTTCAGAACAGTCCTGCCTTAGATTTTTCAAGAGATGCTGTTTTATTACTGTCAGTGACTACGATGAAGGAGAATTACAAAAATTCACTGGCTTGGATGACTTCATTGGCAATATCCATGCCATTTTACTACTTCAAGAGACTTTTGTAATTCCAGTTCTCAGGTCAGTTCACAGAGGTAATCAGTTTTATAGTCCTTAGAATTTGTTTTCTGACTTAGTAAAGGCAATAGCAAAGATTCTGAGCAGGCCTAGAATGATAACACAAGAGATAAAAAAGGTACTTTTACCTTAGATCTTCTGTAAGTTCATCAATCAGCTTCAACCATATCTCAGCTAATCGGTTTTCAGAAATTTTAGCCTGCATTCCTGATTTTAGGGTGGCCAAGTTGGATTGCTGAGGAATTTAAAAGAAAAGGATTTGCAATTATAAAGTTCCGTTGAGGTATTATGGTCAATATGAGTTTCAGGACTTTAATCTTTTTATTTGTATGAATAAAGCCCAAATAAAAAAATACTCAGATGTTCAAACTTGATTCATATTTAACAGGTCTATTCTTATGGTCTTTCTCACTGTATTTAGTATTATTTAATTATATTGCACCTAACTTCCAAAGCACATAACAGTTCTACAGACTTAACATGCCCTAACCAACACTGAGGACTCTCCCTTCCTATGGGAATTCCCTGCAGATTCAAGCAGGAGTATGTTGGGCCATGCCAGAATACAGACTGATGATTAGCAGTGTCATTTGTTATACTGAGCTACGTTTAATTTTGAATAGGAAAAATGAGGGGAAAATGACAGAAAACTGTTCCATAATTTGCCAAAAATGTCACTTTTTAATTACATCTCTACACAAAAAAAATGTATAAATGAAAAGCATATCAGCAAAAGAAAGATTTTAAATGTCTTACCAGTCTTTCAGCCATGTTTAGGATTACATTCACAGGGTCTAATCTGTGACTTATGTCCTCCCAAAAGGAAGTCAGTGTTACAACTGGCTTTGTGTTCGCCCATGGCAAGTAGTAATAATAATTACCTGGTATGAAATATTTGTATGTTACAGATAGAATTCATGCCAGGAATAGATACTGTACACAAGTTGCTATACTTATTTCATTCATGTACTACAATTTATTAAGCACATACAAGCTAGTCCAATCTTTTAAAAGGATTGTATTTTTCAGTCACTGTAGTGTCTGTCAGATGCTAAACTTTCACTTCATTTTTTTGCAAAATCCAATGGATTTTTTTCAATGAATTTTCTGTTAACATGTTAATTATTCTTTCCCATAACTTACTGATGTAGATAGCACATTAATATAAGTGTAACTCTGAAATAAAATATTCAAGTGATCGTTTTCCAGAGTAAACCTGATTAATTCATTTAATACACAGAAACAGGAACTACTGTTTGCAGTTAATAAAATAAAAGTTATAGCCAAAATATATTTTCCTGTGATCTACCTGGGTTGTTTTCTTCTAGACTGCTAGACACCCGGTTCAAAACCAAGTTTTTATTTTATTCTAAATCAGAATGTTCATAAGGTATTTTCCCTATTTAATCCCTAGTTTTTAGATACCTGTAAAATAATGTGATTTTTTTCTTGCCAATTTTCCTGTGCACATCTAGTACATTGTCAAAAGATTTCACTGAATTCTGTGAAAATTTCTCTAATAACCTCAGTAGGCTTTGCAGCATGTATTCCATAAATGTAACTTCATCTCAAAAGCTGTGAAGAGCCACATGTTCTTTTCTGTAACATTTTCAGTAAGTTTTTAGTGCAGCTAGGGCTGTTATTCCAAAGCTATAAAGTAGCACCTCAAAAAGAGAATTTTACATTATTTTATCCCCATACCAGCAGCATCATCCTTACCATCAAAAACAGCACGACTGTACTGAGTTGTTGATGCCAAAGGTTTACAGGTGGTATCAAACTTGTTGCCATAGTTACCAATGCTAACTTCAAACTGAATAGGCTCACCGGTGTCTTGCAGCATGGTAGCAGAATGAAACACAGCAGCCAAGCAGAACTTTCGTCTGCGCTGGTATTTCTACGAGAAGAACCTTTTCAGTTGTATTTCAATATTTGTAAATCAGGTTCCACAATTATAGAAAACAATAGCAATTTCTTAATTGAAATAATAATTTTAGTATTCTTACTAGCTTCTGAGAAGCAACCAAAAAGATACATTGTGTGTATCATAAATTACTACATTTGAGATTATACAAATGTTTCAAATTAACGTTTGAAGCTACCACGGTATGAAATTTTCGTAGCCTCACCACCAATATCCACCTCTTTTAATTCTGAGATTCAACTCCAATGTTTCAATTTTAGTAAGTCAGATCATTCTCCAAAAATAACCAGACAAAGCACATCTCCATTACCAACACTGACAGTAAAACAAGGATTTACCTCAACAACCAGTAAGTCATCATTAGGAATCATCTCTAACTTTTTATTAACAGGTTTGCTTTCAAGAACTGTAGATAGTTCAACCAGAATTCTCCCTCTATAAGCAACTCCTTCTCCCTGTAACATAATCACACATTGAATCCAATTTTATGTATTTCTCCTAAAGAAGCATACTCTTTCTTTAGCTGTACATGAATCTGACTTCACTGAAGTGTTCTCAAAAATTCTGCAGAGGCATGGATGTACATATTTGAACAAATTAAGTAAAGCAGTTGACTTTAATTAATGCTAGAATTGAAAAATATATATTTAAGAAAACAAGGAAATAAGAAATATAAATGCATGCAGAGATGCAGAAGGTGAAAATTATCAAAACCACTGCTGCTCCTTCAAAACCACCTTTAAAATCAAAACACATAAGAATGGAAAATAACTATCATACTTCCTTGATAATCATAAACATAAAATATTATTCAAAAAGAAACACCAAAGGGAGTGTAAAGTGAAACAAAAAAACCCATTAAAATGAATTCATTCATTGATTAGAAACAATTGGGGTTAATCCTTTTATTAATAACAATGAATAAAGAAACTGACCTTTCCAAAGTTTAATTCATCATATGGGTCTGGGAATCCAGTGTATTCTCTTGGACTACCGTAAAAGTTTAGGTAACAAGGCCCAAATGTTGGTAAAAAGCCAACTTCTGTTTCTCCAGTGTTTACTAACAGAAAAAAATCACCATTATATCTTGGTTAATTATCATTCAGAGACAGAAAAACAATTAACATTATTATCAAACCCAGCAGAACAAATGTTAGGTATTAGTTACGTATTAGTTATTAGTAAAGTAAGAACACTTTATTCTCTGGGTACACAATATGAATTTAAACTAATTATACCAGTGACTGTACTTGTTCTTAACCTTCTTTTTCATTGTATAATACTTACTAGGTACTATTTCATGCAGTAAAAAACCCACAGAATAAACAGAACTTCTGCCCCACTCAAAATACCAGGTTTTCATTTATGTGAAAGAGTAATACACTCTTCTGTTAACAGAAAACATATTTTCTAGAAACAATGAAACAGAGTAAAACAACATTTGCATTCATTTAACTGCACAGGCCATTGTTCTAGCTAAACAGCTACAAAAAAGATGCACACCGTAGCAGAAAAAAGCCCCTACTGTTTAGCATAGTTAATCCTACTGTTCTAATTTTTAGTATGATTTTTCTGTGGCTATACTTCAGGGTGAAACAAGACTGCTGCAAACTCTAACCATAACTGCTTCAGTGCATTGCTTCTCACAAACTCCCTTTTCAGTAAGCTAAAATTCATACAAGACAAAGTCTGCAAGCTCAGTTAATTCTCATTTAATTCTGATGACAGTAAACTCTAATGTGCATACTATTCTTATTCCATGACTAGCTAAAATTTCCCAATGTCTTAATCTAGCTAAAAAAAAAATTAAGAAGGATTTAGATATTTTTGTCAGTTTTAATAGCTAAGCTAGGAAACTGCACACCAAAGCTATTGTTTATGTTCAGATATTTAAGACATCTAAGAACTTGAAAAGGCATTACCATTGCTAATGCTTACTGTCAGAACTTTTTATTTTTGAGCAGTGTTCTGTTTTTTAGCAGAAAAGTATATATAGGGAAGCCTCAGTTGTACTACTACTGTTATCTTTTGGGTTTGCATTCATCCCTTGCAAATTTATTAGATGAATGAGATTCTAAAAAGCTCTTTTTAGAGCCAATTAAAATCTATACTTAAGGGAAGTAATTGTTCTTTCAGTAACAATCAAACACATGCCAAGGCTGTTGATTGCTAAATTTGATGAGTAATGCAAAGAGAATTAGAACATGGTAAGGAACACACATGCAGAGAAATACTGCCTAGTTTTGAGTGAACAGGAGAGATTCTATATTCTTTTCCTTCTTGTATCCTAGCTTTTGTCTTTGAACAAATGAACCTGGTACAAAAAAGGATGAGAATCAGGTTCCAAACCTTGCAACAGATATCCTGAGTGATCTGCAGCGCAAAGAAGGATGCATTTATCACAGGAAAGGATGGTTGAGATAAGAAAGTGAAAATAAAGGGTTATGCCTTGTATAACTTTGCCACAATGACTACTGTGTGACACAAATGGATAAAAAAAATGAATGCGATGTCTTGATGTAATTTCCTGTCAACACAAAGTCACATAAAATCTGAAAAATCTAAAATAAAGATTTGCAGTTTTCTATTTTGCATTTGGATACTTTCACATTGTTACATCTGAATCAGAAATGAATCAAAATGAAAATAATTCAGACTCTTGTTGCAATACTGTACAATTTTTTAAAAATTCTAACACTGAACTGCTCATATCAGATCTCAATATGACTAGATTTAAGGTACAGATCTGTGTTGAATTAATACATTCACTACTTACTGATCCTAATAAATTAAACAGAATATAAATTTAAAAGCAAAACAAAACAAAACAAAACAAAAAACCAAACAAAAAACCCCTTCCCAACCCTGGAATAAAAATAATATTTTTTGGTATTTATTTACATTTAAAATTCAATTGTTTACATTTAGAAAGTTGATGATCACATATTACAGACAGTGATTCAGAAAAATTATTTCAGCCTTTAATGTAATATTACTTCATTAGGAAACAAAGATAGCAGATGAAGTATTTGTGCAGATGAATCTTTGTTACCTTTCAACTGCAGTCCAATTGTATTTATTTCTCACTATATAAATATTTACCAGAAAGTCTTTCAAAACTGGATGTCAGCCTAGACAGTTCTGTAAAAAGCCATCTCTCCAGGTTTTAACAGAATCAGATTTCCTTTTTCAGACTTCATTTATATAGCTAGCTAAGCATAAGCAAAACAGCCACTAATTATTTTAGGCAGTTATTTACTTCTGCAGGGCTCTGCAGCTGCAAATACAGTTACAATCTCATAGCTACGTTAAAAAATCGCAAGCCATTGTTAGAGTACTTTATAGCTGAAGCAACTGCATGCTCAACTCTAAAACACAGCTTGAAGCACCAGCCAAAGAGAAATATTTTCAAACCAGTTCCAGTGCCAAAACTGTTTTATACAGTTTTAGTTATGTTTGATACTCTTTAATCATAATGATGAAGTCTTTTACACAAGTAATTATTTTAAAATGTTTTTTAAGATTATGGTTTTTCTTAGGCAATACTTCTCAGTTTGGGCAATGGAAAGCAAAATCAGTAAGAGACAAAGATATAAACCTTCATATGATGAAGCCCCTGTTCCCGAAGATGAAAATTCTATATTATGAAAAGAGAAGAAGTTACATGACAAGTGACAATAGCATTTTAAAAACAAATACATCACATAGCAATGTGCTTTAAAATAAAGTTGAAGGCCTGAGAAAAAATAGAGTTAATGTGGGCTAGAATTTTGCTTCCTGATTAAAATCTGAAGGTATTGCTCTTCCTGTAGAAATTCCAAAGGAAAAAAGATAAGGCACATAACTGACAAAATATATTGTTTAGATGCTTATGTTTCAGCTTTGTATAGTCCTCATCCCCACAAAATAAAATTTTATTTTAAAAATTATTTTAAAATCTTAAGAACATTTAAGAAAACCACTACATCTCAGGGCCTGTTAGGATACCTTAATTTACTGAAGACTATAGACTAGTTCAGTTTCCCAAACCTTTAGAAGCCAGTGCAGGCTTCAGGCATGGCACTGACTTCAAAGGAAGATAACCTGTGATGTTACATGGAAATGTCTGTTCCAGTGTCAGAATCTCAGTAGAGAGAGAATTCAAACAAGATTTTCTCAGTTACTAAGTGCTTGGGTTTGAAGTATAAATGAGCTGTGACTTGACAGCAGTTCCAGTTACACACTTATGTGGGTCGTACAAGTGATCTCTCCAGAGCTGAATTTTCCCCAACAGCCCCAGCCCTTCTGTCTTTTTTCCCATTGCCTTTTTCTGTAACCCTTTCTTTTGCCTCTGGTTGTCTGTGGGACATAGGAAAAGAATGTTTGCACAAAATCTTACTTCAACAGAAGTACTTCTAAGAGGACTGGGTTAGAAGCTTGAAGTTATGTGACTGAAAACACAGTTCCATCCGATAAAATAAATACTTGCTCAAGTCACTACAGCACTGGAGCCACTGACTTTTTTTTTGAAATCCTGACATAGCTACCAACTTAAGGACAAACAGCTTTGTCTCAGACAACAAGTACATATCACAGAGATTTCATAAACACAACAGAAAAAATAGTGATTTAGATTCTTATTGTGGCAATGCTGGAAAAGGTTCTGAGCAAGTGTCCTTCAACCTAGTGTAGGCAGTCAGATAAATAAATGCTGAGCCTGTTTAGCCATAAACTTTACAATTCTGTATGGACAATTAATATGCCATATTATTCATTAAAAAGATAAAATGTTTTTTCTGGCAAATTATCACAGAATCCTTGTCATGAAGCTGGCTCAATTGTATGAAAAATCTTGCTATAAAAAGAAGAGGTGATTATAGGTATAGATCACAAAGAAATAATCAATAATCACAATATTATATTAAAACAAAGATGTAACAGGATTTTTGTTTTTATGTTTCCCAAAATCTTGGCACCAAAAAACATTTCTTATTATTTTGTATTATTATTTCTGTTTCTTACTATGTTGTAAAGAAGAGTTTTACTACAAAGGTATTGTCCAGTGGGGACAACATGTTAGGAACTTCATATCCTGCCTAGCTAAATTTGTTTTCTTGCAGTTAATCAGTTTTGGGTTTTGGTTTTTATCATACTACATAAAATGACATAATCCAGTCACCTGTACTGTTTGAAGCACATAAGTTAATTGTCCGTGATTGCAATACTGCAACCAAAATCTTCATTCATTGAAGCTACTGAAATAAGGGTTGCTAAGTAGTCATTGGGAGCACTCATGCAATGAGATGCGGTGCCCTTTTCTAGTAAGCTACCGATGAGAGCAGAGATTGATCCAAGTTCCCCCACCATCTGAAAGCAGTCTAGTAGCACATAGGAAATGAGCAGGTGGTTCTAGATAGTTCCTGTAAGCTAACTACTAAGGAACTTAGGAACATTCCTGAGCTTTTAGGTTCTCTTCCTAGAGAAAGGACAGATGCACTTACAAGGTGGCAAAAGAAGTCTTGTCTACTAGTGCCCAATGAAGTAGTGATTCTGAAACAGCGACTCCGGATAGTTTTTAAATTAAATGTCTTATTAAGTATCTTAGTAAATTTGCATATCTTACTCATGATAGATTGTGATATCACATAGTTTTCTGAATTTGGGAAAGTACTCACAAATTTACCTTTATATATAGGTATTTATATACAACTTTTTATAATACTGATTTTATATAACAGAACACTGAATTTTGAATTAGTTACTGCTATTTCCATGATGATCCGATTTAAAGATTAAAATTTTAATAGTTTACTTTGAAAAGTCTCACAGTATGTTTTTGAGGAACATTGTTTTGAAAACTCCAGAAACAGATTGTCTTGTTGCCACAGAATTGAGGAACTATAGGAAAATATACTTTCTTAGAACACTGATCCGTGCTATTGCTCTTAACGGAAGAGAAGATAGCAAGCTACATACTGCTCAATCAATTACCTTCAACTTCTCCTCCAGAAGAAGCAATTTTTGAGAGACTTAAATATGTTGTTCCTACTACATCATTTTTTGTAAGACGATCCCTACAAAAAGAAAAAAAGAAATATTTCATTTAAATATAATGCTGGTCATCCTACACAGAAGCAAGCTACTAGTGACTAAATGCACTCCAAAACGGTGCGCACACCTTTTATATCACCTGGAATGTTTTAGTATTACTAAGGCAGATGGCAACAGCTAGAAACAAAAGTGGGCTGTATCATGAAGAAGTCATCTGACTCCTACACTATCACCTAAACAGCAATAGTGCTCAGTGCTCATTGTACAAAATAAACAATACTCCCGTATTACACTAATCAGGTTTCTTGTAAAGAAACTATAAAGGAAGATACCTAAACACTTGCTTAAATACTCTCACGGGCTGTAAAAATACCTGAAATCTACAGAACCAGACTTAACATAATATACCTTGTCTAGGACTTGGATTAAAAGGCACAACTCACCAGTCAACAACTGCAAGTTTTATCTTCTCACACATTGAGGGAAACTGAAAAAAAAGCAATTAAAATAACTCATTACTTATTTCACCTCTGTGATGTTAATGCCCTGAGTTCCGAAAGGATGGGTGTTTTCTACAGCAACAAGAAAAAGAAAACTGACCTTGATCTGAAGATAAATAATTTGATTCCACTCTGGATTAGCATTTTTCTCAATTATATTTGTGCAAACCTGCAAGAAATGAAATCAACTATACAGCACATCAAAGATAAAACAGACAAAAAAGCATATACCAGCTATGATTTAGGATAAATCATATTCTGTTTGGTAAGATGAGGGGTAGTAGTTAATGATGAATCCTGAATGGTTTATGCTGCAATGAGGCATTAGTTTTCAGTTGGTAAATACTGCTAAACCAATCTGCATATGCAACACTAATGACTACTGGAGGGAAAAGAAAATTTTGAAACAGTATTTAAACCTAAGACTGGGGTTACCCTCCAGGAAAAAAGCTTGTTATTTCCAACAGTTACTATTTAATGTGCTTTCACACGAGTACCCATCTCTTTCATCACAGCAGAGAAACAAGAAGGGGGACATTACTTGATTCCAGCCTGCTTTATGCAGTTTCTAGAGTTGATGAAGAATATTCTCTATAGGAGAGCCTATATTATTTGCTGGTCCTGTCTACAGAAGATCTTCTACATTTACCAGGCGTGGCAACCTGAATATATAACAAATATATAACCAAGGACTGACATTTTTATTCTTAGAAAAATAAAAATGACTGGCTAGCAATGACTATAGGTTGTGCAATTATGCTTCAGCTCAAATTTGGTATTCTAAGGAACCCATTAGTGACAGAATGTACAAATGCTGTTAACCTGTCCAGAAAGATCTGTACCGTCAGTTACAAAAAGCAGTCAGGAACAACTGGTAGGCAGGCAACCTGGCATGCATCAGTTCCTAGCATTTAGTCATACATTCCTTTTATTAGTCATCAGATTTACACCCACTCTACCTTGTAGTTTGTCCTTATTTTATGAAGTGAACTTTAGGGGTAATGCTTTCTTATTTCCATAATTTCAGTAAACTTAAAAATTTATATTGGCGTATCAAATCTGTTCTCAGGACTATGATTAGAATACAAAGATTCAGATATTTACTAAATTACCTTTTTCCCAGCAAAAGAAACTTCTACAAATGGATCTACCAGGTTTTTCTTGTCAGCTTCTCCTCCAAATATTTCCTTGACAGTCTGCGCAAAAGCATCATCCACTGGAGAGATGTAAACGAAGAAATTCAGGTTTATGCTTTTTTATTATTATTTTATTTATTTATTCAGCCTAAATAATAAATTGCCTATAGCAATCCACTGAAATCAACCAGCTTGCAGATCTAGGTAGGGTAAGTCTAATCTGATAAACAAAATTCCGAAGAGTGTTGCTGGTAAAAATGGAGAACTTAGGCTTAGAAGCGATTTCAAGAATATAAATTTTTGAAACATCATAAGGAGTGCTGATGTGCTCTTGAATTTAGAGGAAGAGTTGTATTTGAAAAACATTATGCATGTACCTGTAGACACTCATTTGTTGTCACAGATATAGATGAGAAATTATGCTAAGAAGGGATAAAAAGCCACTTACACTCTATCAGAACACACATATTGCATATAATGAGAGAAACAGCCCTTGTCTCAGCAATATAGGGTTGACACAAGTAAAATCTCACTAAACAAATTAAGATCAAACAGCTTACAAGCTCCACTGCCCTCCAAGGCTGTTTATTTAAGCTCATCGTGCTCAATTTATAGCCCATGTACTGCATGCAGCTTTCTGGGATACAGCCAGTTCCAAGTTACTCATTTCCTGTGGCCACCCAGGAGCAGGCTGCTGGCACTACAGACTGCCCTGGCCATAACAGCATCAGGTGACTGATTCAGCAGTCCCGTGGCCTTTCCCCCACTGCAAAATAGCTGCAGCTATGAGCACTTGTGAAGAAGAATTAATGGATTGCTTGGAAGAAGAAGGTTCAGGGGGCCAGCAGCAGTACTACTTATTTACTAGGATCTAAATGGCCTTGGATAAGAGGGCTGCAGGGAACCAGCTGTCTGATAACCTCTTGAAAGCGGGCAGGGATTGGGATACAACACGAAGTTGACACATGCACTGTATACTTGAGCTAGACATGCACAGAACATTCAGCTTATCTGCAGATCAGCTTTACTTGTCTGTTAGTTACTTGCATGTAACTTCTGTGATTGGAGAAGGGCTAATGAAGATGACCCTTTCTCACTACCAGAAGCTGTGTGGCCCACTCAGCAACAGATGAACATTACTAATCTAATGGGTAACATATTAAATTATCCATTACAAGAATTAAGTAGACTTACTGAACATTACCCAAGGATTTGAAACGGGCTACTTAAGCCATCAAAGAATTATTGGCTCAAGTAACAATGTTAAACACTCGAGATGTTTTATGTTCAAGGAATATTTCTGAACAGCTAACACAAGTATTTCTAATGGTAATGAAATACACTGATGGACAGGTAGTAAGAAGCTACGTACTTTGTGGAATGTCCTCAGCTCTGTAGATTTTGAGAAGGAAAGTGACCCATCGAAGTGCAATTCCAGCAGGTAATAACAGATTGCTCTCCACGTCATCGCTTTCATTATCTCTTTCCCTTTTTTCAACCTGTTGGGAGATACAGTGGTACATAATAGCTGGTATATAAGAAAGACAGAGTAACATACAGAATTAAGGTGATCAGTTGGTGCCCACAAAACTCTTCACATAGAAGACTGTTGTCAGTTTCATTATAAAGAATGAGATTTTATCAAATTATCAAGCCATAAAAATTAATTCTACCTAAACTGTTTTACTTACATTTTTATCTCTGAAGTACTCAAGTGCAGGACCCTATTGTGATCACACTTTTAGAATCACCATCATCAGATGATATTGATTATGGCACTCATACAACGCCAACTTCACACACTTTTCACACTTATCTCAAGACGAATATTGTTGTAAGGCATCTTACTGCAGTTAGAAAATGCCTAGAATTCTGATATAATTTACCAGAACTTAACTGCTTCCTCCTTTAAATGCAAATAAGAAATAAAAAATTTCACCACAAATAACTAGATGCATGCTTGTGATTCCAAGAATCATGAAGATAGCAGAAATAGTTAATATGGAACAAGAAGGAGATCTTCCATGGCTCTGGGGACCATATTATACTTAACTAAGGAGTAGCAGTATGCACAAATCTCAGGCAGGAAGAACAGCAGAACTGAAACTACAAACAATGGCCAAGTGAGAAAAATTTCACACAGAAAAGAGGACTTGTTTTTACCTTGACAGTACAGCAGACAGCTAAGGACTGGATTGCCTACAGTGTTTTCATATGCATCAAATTTCTTGTGCCTAACCTGTAATTATTGATGGGCCTGATTGTCACCTGGCAAATATCTGGAGCTTTCTTATACTCAGGTTTCTCTGTGGGTTTGTGTACATTATGTAGTAGTGGAGACATTCCTGACTTAGTCCTGGAACTGGTATCAATATGTTGCTCAGCCTGATTAGCTATGCTAAGCAGAATTACATATTAGCTCGCATGAAACACCAGGCTAACACATCTCTACTTCTTCCAGGATGTGAAGAAGTATCTACAAATGGTAGATCAACTCAGCCAGAGCTGGTCCAGAGGCTGCTTAATTGGACAGGATAACACAATAAGCTTTGAGTTAGCAGCTTACTACTGGATGCCTTGAAACAATTTGTAAATCTTGTCTTACTTTTAAATACTGCTCACACAGTGAATTATACAGTATTCAAAAAATGTCAGGAGGATGTGAATAAATAGCCGTGGGGTGGAGAGGGGAAGAAAAACATTTAAATGAAACTTACTGGTGGCTCATCTCCAGTTCCCAGGACAAACATGCTGACTTTCATATAGCCTTTAGCGCCTGAATTTGTATCTTCAGGGTCACTCAGCAAAAGCCATTTTCTCATGACTGCATGGCCTAAAAATAAAACAAATACCACCACCCACCCCCAGTAACATCCATAACAAAATGGCAGAAATCATAAAATCAACATCAACTGTTCTAAAAGCATGAATTATCCTAAAACTAATTATTTAAAAAATTTATTCTGTCCTAGACAGTTCTAAATAGTGCCATTCAAAACAACAGATCTAGTGGTCTTTAAATGCTGTGGCATACTAATTCAGGGCCACAATTATAAAATATTTTTGCATTATTTTTCATATTTTATGGCTTTGATACCACAACTAATACCCAAATTTTAGGTTCATGTACTTCATCTTTAAACCTCTGAAAGGAATTATATATTGTTGGATTTTTTTAAAGTTAATACTTAAAGCAGCAATCTCAAATAACTTTCCATTAACTTTCTTCTTTTGCTTTAGAAATGTAATTAAATGTTTTGAGTTTCAAGCCATGAAAGAAGCTCTGAAGTACCTGTTACTTACCAGGCTCATCATAAACATAGCCAATGTCAATCTGAAATGAAGATTAAAAGCATTACCTTTGACAAAATATCAAAACAGAAAAATCCTAGGGCAATTCCCCTCAAGTTTTTAATGAGTACTGCTACATTGTTCTCATCACAAACAAAAGAAAGTCTACACAGCACATTCTTGGGAGGAGAAAGAGAAAAAGCCTTACATTGAAAAATGAGGGATTTTGAATGGATACAGCAGCCAAGAAGAAAATGCAAGAAAACATGTGTTCGAACTAACAGCTGTAGTTACCTTCTTCCTTCCTCAGATCTCCAGCTTTGTCATTTATCAGAGACAGAAGACAGGGCTAGCTTACTGATTCTTGAATTCAGACAATCTTTTCCGAATTCTTTTGTTTCTATTTCCTGCTCTACATCTCATCCTTCACTTCCATAAGTGAAGCTTTTTTTAAAATTACTAATTTCATTTTTTGTTTTATGAAGATGACAGGCAATTTTTTCCCCCCACTGTGTCAAATCTGGACAAGATTGCACATACACTATGACTGTATTCATTGTATCAGATTTCAAACATGTTCAGGAAGGTAAGTATGTTTGCTCTTGGTAATTTGGGCTAGTATTCCTTGCAGGTAAAGTCTGAAAGGGTGATTTTCTACAGAGAATTACCCTTGGGGTTTTCTCCTGGAATGTGTGCCTGCAGGAACAGAAGGCATCTGAATGACATGCTGTCACCTGCTTAGTGAATGATCAATCCTCCACAGAGCAATATAACACTGTCTGAATCACTAGAAATTATATAAATAATAAGCAGTGAGAAGCAAAAGCAACCAGCTTTGTGGCAGAAACTGCTTCATTTAGAAAAGAGCACTCTTCCACACTTGCATATTTTTGTGTAAAGCTGGTCTACTGAATTTATGCAGTACAAAATAAGCAAATAGAAAACACAGCCAATGCTGATGTTGGAAATGTTATAATAGGGGATCCCAGCAGCCATTACAATTGTGAGTGTGAATTCTTTGTCTGTATTGCCTTAGAAATACCTTCAGCAGCCAGACGTCTACCTTCCAATATTGACCATAAAAAATACAAATAAAGACAATCTCACTAGTATCATTAGAACCACAGAAATGACTTTAACTAAGAGACTTTTCCACCATCTCTTTTAATTAACAAATTTCTGATCAAAGGAACATCTTTCCATATCACTTGAGAATGTGTATTTTATGCCGCCACACATATCACCATCCTGCCTATTAGCTACCTAATAAAATTATCTCTTCAGACCCTACCTCATACCAAATAATCACCCTAATACCTTTTGAAGAAAAAATTTATCTCTTGGTAAATATTTTTTTCTCTTGGATGCAAGTTAGAGAATTTGGTATATAAAACATACAATTTTCTTTAACAATAATCTTCTGCTCAAATAAGAAAATTCTTTACCAGTGCTTTGAGCAAATGGTCCCTATCATGAGAAGCAAGACAGCGTCAGGTTAATTCTTTGGCCCCACACTAAAGCAGTATAAATGTAAACATTTAGAACAAGTACTTAAAAAATTCCTCGTTACATTTAATTTAGTCAAGATGTGCAAGTTGTTTCATACCCACCTTAAATTCTCCCATTAGACAGTCTGCTCGTAGAGAATAAGAATCATACACCTAAAGACAGACAAACATGAAACAGGCATGTTCCTAAACATCATAGTGAAATGGCCAGCCAATGCTATACGCATCCAGCAGCATTTTGAACATGCACCATTTTTCTTACCCGAATGCTAACTGTTTCATCAAGCAATTCTAAAGGAGTCATGTGGACATTGTAGAAAAATATCTGTTAAGATAAAAACAAAAAAAAACCTGTCTCAAAATGACAAACACATAATTCTCTGAATAGAAAGTGCAAAAACATTCTTTTAAGAGGTATGTGAAACATGCCTGTTCCAGTACTTTTACCCTGCCTCCTTGCTGGACACATTATATGATAATTTAGCACAGAATAAAAAACTAAATTTAGTAAATAAACTTAGTACAAAATAGACAAAAGACAGTCACAACTTCCATTTGAATGAAAGCCATAGGCATAGCTGTGCTGCAAACTTTCATCACTGCCCTTGCTCCTTGCTCTGCACTTCACATTTTCCCCAGGGAAACAACTTTGGGAGTTACAAAGGTTGTTCATTTTCCAGGATGCTCAATCCTGGTCTAGCCATCTCTGTTGTAGCTGTCAAAAAGGTCTTGTTTAGGGCTAGTTGTGATAGTGAATGTAATGATTTGCATCTTTGAAATTCAAGGCCACAGGAATAAATCTGACAGTTTAACAGCACGAAGATAAATACAGTATTTATTAGCTTATTTGTTTTATTAATAGTATATGCCTCACCAAGTTGGGTCTTTGAGCCCAGCTACACTCCAGTCAGTATTTTATCCAACAAAATGGAAGGGTACATAAACAAGGGCTGTCCTTTTCCATTTTTAGCCTAGTCCAGATACTGAGATTGCCTAGGAATTGATTCAATACATGGTGCAACTGGCTTTCTCCCTTCCCTGCTTTTTACCACTGCTTCAAAACTTTTGACTGCTACCTACAGCTTAGTTCAGGTCTCAAAGTTTTGTAACTTCCTTGGGTTTGCCTGCATGAGTTAAACATGTTTGCCACCCAGTTCCAAAATCTTCTGAATTTTCCTGATGCCATGAATGGCCGGAGTTGAAGTATCATTCCACACCTGTCCAGATAATGAGAGTTATCCCTCAGCATTCTCTCTATTAAGCTTAAGCTTTGCAACATTTGTCTTCCAGACATGTGATCATTCTTGTGTCCCTTCTACGGCTTTGAATTCTCTCCTGTATTTCAGTGTGTTTGATGTACAGATTGCTATCCGGACAAAGAAATCTAGTTGTGCTTTTACAAATCATCGGCAGCAAGGCAATGACATTTCCAGATTCTGTGTGGGAGTTTTACTGACCCAAAGCATTGCACTGAAAGCTTGTCTGCACACACCATAGAGGTCTACAATGATTCCTAATTAATTTTTGTGTGATTTTATAACCTGCACACAACTAGTCAAAGTCATCATTATGTCATATGGCCAATTGTATCAAAGAACATGTTCCATATGTCTCAGCTAAAGTTTGACTTCCTTCTAGATAGCTTTGTATGCTAACACTGCCAGTGACAGAGATGTGTTTAGTGATGTGAAAACATAAAGAAAGAGACTGGGAACTGCAAAATGCATATTAAGCATAATTACACTTAAATATTAGCAAATTCTTATGCATTAATTATAATGAAAGCAGTAATAACTACTTTTCTACATTTGATAGCATCAACATTTCAGCTACAGTGTACTGAAGCCACTCACTTCATCAAAATATGGGTTGTTTCCTCTTTTGATTCTTGTTCGGTGCGTCTGACCGCAAACATGAACTTTGACTACCGGTTTTATGTTATTTCCAGGCAACTGACGACCTTCAATGACTCTAACACGAATCTGGGGGGAAAAAAAACCTGTATTAATTAATTCCCTATATTATCTATCATCCTGGTGCCAACAATTTCTTCCTATACCACCAGAAAAGTTAGCCAACACCTGAAGTAGCTGGCAGATATGGACCGGACAGACTTTTCACACTTAATTATGATAGCAAGTATAATTTTACTTGAATTTTACAAGACCAGTTGGGAATAATTATTTCAGTAAATTTTTTTTTTTACTTGCTTTTACTACTTATTTTTAAAGCTGCTATTGTAGTTTGAAATCTATACAACTGTATAATAAATAAGGTTCATCTAGATTTCAGTCAGAAGTGTACAGAATTTGACATCTCTGTAACAGGCAAATTTGAAGAATACTTTAGAAATACAGGCTCTCCAATGAAGAGGTTAATTATCTCTACAGTGCATTAGATTTGCACAATCTGACATTAAATTATGCTCAGGCTATGTGAAAGGAGCAATGTCATGCCAAGCAGAAAAAGGGAACATGTAACTTTTAAGAAATCTATCACCTGGAAATCTTGTGGTTTGTTAGAAAGGATTCTCCGTGTTTTCTTTCCTTTGGTGATGCGTTTAGCTAGCTGGGCTTCCTTCGTGCCACTTGGAACTGTTGGTGTGATACCACCAACTGGACCATCCAAGTCATCCTCATAACCTCCATCATCTTCTCCATCTCATACAGTAAAAAACCAGTGCAATTAATAAACAAACAGTACAGCTTGATATTAAAGTTACAGGTGTAAGAGTCTGACATCCAAGAGTTCCACTAAAATTGCATTATTATCTCATTTCAACAATTTTTTTTGCTAAACACATGCTTCCGACTCCTTTTGAAAGCTAGTCATTTTAGTCTGCTTAAGAGCAAATTTATATCCTAACCATGCTAACTGTAGACCTGTTGCTCTTCAGGATGCAGAGTACCTAATACAATTCCCACACACTTTTTTGAACCAAGCGATTGAAGTTCTAGCAAAGTATGGTTCAGCTGTAATCATCACCAGACTAGTTCACAATACACTAGAAGTGAGTAATTTTATTCCAGTTGAAGCTGTTTCCCAGCAGCAAGACTAGGCTATAGCATATCATCGGTTTTTGCTTCAGAATCTGCAAAACATGAAGACATTTAGGGTCTGCCATCCAAAATAAAACTGAATTCTCCTCCACAGCATTAGCTGTGGAATGTTAAAGTTTCTTAGTAAGTCTCTTTGACAGTTCTGAAATCACAATACCTCTGTAGAAGACTACTCTGCAACCACACGACACTACAATACTGGATCATACAGTGAGATTCCAGTATTGCGAAACACGATCCATAAATAGCTAGACCACAAAAGTGTGTCACTCCCTCATGTTTCCAGCTTCTTCTCTTAACTGAAGGACAGTGACTATGGTAAAATCTACAGGAAGAACAAGCTGTGTCTCTGACGGTTAGCATTAACAGAATGTTTGTTAACTTTCTGATTTAGTTTGCTAACACAGGGTGATAATCACTTTGCATAATGAAGTCCTCAGTGATCCTTGTAAGAGACATGAAAACACAGAGACTGACATACTATCTATTTTATAACTGGAAGACCCCACCTTCCAAACGTCTCTCAAAATCCATCTGCCTGGCTGGATACACGCAACTGATTGATTACACACCCTGACTTAGCGCTTAATTTTTAATTCCTGAAACTGAGCTGTGGCAATCTCAGCTAGGGTGGTGATTTCATTTCATGGGAAATAGGTATTTACAATAATTAACTAAGGTGTGTTTGATAATTTGCACTGAAATAATTTTCATGCAGTTGCTGGACACTAGCTAAAAAACCTGCCATGTTTTATTTTACCTGCATTACCTTATAGTTCAATTACATTTTTTAAAAGCTATCAAAATAATCTCATATAAGTCAATTTGCATTTCTAGCCTTCAAGCCCAAATTTCTATAAAATTATTTTGAAGCGTAGTAATTTAACACACAGCTTTTGTATTTCCGTTACCTATCCATCCATTCCCCAAGAACACATGTCAGTGAAGTCCATGGAATCAAGATTTCCCCCAGAAGACTCCTCTTTTCAATTTTTTCTTTCTTATGTTACTATCTATCAGCAGATAATGGTCAAACTGATTTATTTCTCCTCAAACATATAACTTTTATTACATTTACTTTTTTCTGCACAAACACAGCCTGGATATTAGGGTAATTATTTGCCTGTCATCTGCAAAAACCTGTTATTACTTCACAGTTCTTTTAAGAGTTTGGAAAACCAGAGGATCTCAAAAACACGCTCAGCAAAAGCCTGGTTAAAATGATATAGAGACCAAAGAATATTCCCTACTGATCACAGTATTTCATAGGCTTATCAAATATCAAGCCTAATATGAGATACAACAGTGTCTTTCAAAATTTACTTATTCTACAGGGAGAACAAGTTTAATTATTTAAGAAAATCTTTTCACAAAGCTCCCCGACATTGAAAGCAACAGAATATATTTTTCCAAAAATGTGACTTCCCTGCCTTTTTGGTTAGCCCTAGCACTACACCAGATAACCGCTGTTTCTTTGAACATTCAAAAACCTTTCTTTCTTAAACAAAAGCCATTTTGAAAAGCTTTTACGCAACATCATTCTTTTGTAACCTGATTCTGATGGAGAAAATTATGCTAAAAAGCATTTTGTGTCAAGAAATGCCAATTTTCTTCCTAGCTGTAGTTCTGAATCATCCTTAATTTCTTTAAAATCACTATCTGGCAGTCTTGACATGCTTGCTTCTGGGTTACATTTTTTTCTGATGAACAATGCTGTTGAATCACTTTCTGGCCTTTTCTTACATATGCCCATGATCTTTTAACAATAACAATCTGATAAGAGATTGAAATACCTTCTTGTATATTGGTCCCTCCTGGATCATTTGGATTTGTAGGTCCAGCTGGTGGCTCATATCCTACTACCAAATCAATTGTTGCCTATAGAGAAATACATGGGTTTTTATGTAGCACACATTATTCCCAACAATAGATTAAAGCAGCATGCTGTTCTAACACTGTACATGAACAGTTAACTATTTAAAGTCACAGCACAGTTTGTAATAAAATTTCAGCTATTAGTAAACTCATAAACTGTTATAAAGCTATATACACATACAAATAATAAAGATTACAGAATTTGAAGCTAATGGAATAGGCTCTAAAATAATATCAAACAAATGGAATCACTGTGTTTATATTTAGAAAAATCTGTCACAATACAAGTACATAAGATGTTCTACAAATATTAATTTATTTAGTTCCACAATATTCATGGCAGACTAGGTGACATGCTAAATTTGCAGATGGAAAAACAAAGGCAATGGGAGATAACACTGTCTGATCAACAACATAACAAGTCTGAACCACAAGTAAAATTTCCTATCTGGCTCTTCTAATTGCTTGTTCATAGCTCCATCCTGAAAGAAAAACACTATGTCATTTTCCATTCTAGTCATAGAATTGTCTTTTTTGTGCTTGACTGCTGTTTTGGATTATTTAACAAACCATTATTATTCCTAGTTGCCACAACAGCATGAGGAGTCAGCAAAAAAAGCCTAACCCTGTGACCAACTACAGCTGATGAGATACTGAAATTACCCTTAAAGCCTTTTATTATGAAGTGTACTAGAATGCAGTACGAAGTGTCTTAACAGCTAGACTGCACAAACACAGTAAGGTCCCAGTTCTAGAAACTACTGGATTAATAACTAAGTTAATAACCAATTAATAACTCTGTTAAATTTAAACACGTGTAACTCGCTGAACTGATCTGGCGGTGAACACGTACATGATTATATGCTTTCTAGAATCAGTGCTATGACACAGGTGGATATTAAAAAGAATACAGCAAAAAAAGCGCGTGTGAGATCTCCATCTGGTACTTAGGAAAATACTCTTTTTCAACATCAGGCTAATTTCCATTCATATGCTGTGGCCTATAATATTTATAACACAAATACATAACATACAGAGAAAACAATTTATGTAACTTAAAGGATATTAAACAAACGCAGATGGTATAGACATAATCATATCTTGCTATAAATTTCCTCTGGAGCTTTTGCTACAAAATTCCAAGCACTTAATTTATAAAGTAAAAATAACTTGAAAATATTTTTGTTTCACTGTTAGTCCTGTTGCTGTAACATTTTGATCAAGAATACAGTAAAATAAGGAAATGTAAGCCACTCACTCCAGTTTCTTGTCCCCTTTCATTTAGCAGAGGTATGAGTTTGAAGGGAAAAGATCTGCTTTGGTTACCTACAAGATCCTTAAGTGCTACGGATGCACTGCCAATTAATCTGAAATGAAGTAAAAGTCATTATTAGAATGCAAGTATACATCAAACAGAAGTTCCCTTTTGGCTTTTGCTAGGGTCTGTTAGTCAAACAAATAGCTTCAGCCATGACTTTAAAAGCCAAGAGACAACAATAGATCATCGCAAATGTTATCTAACAATTGTGTACTGCTAATTTGTATTTTCTGTTTCAATGCACTTAAATGTGCTGGTGTTCTTTATGTAAGACACAGCTATAACCTAAAAGAGGTTAAAAACTTAACTGTAAATAAGTTTTATGCATATTTTTGAAAATAAACTTCTGTATAACTTTCAACAGTCATGTCACTTGTTTCAGCCACTGAATTCTCATTGGTAAACTAAAGGATGTAATACTTTCTTTCCCTATATAGCTTTCCAAACTCTCAGATGAGAAGTAATATACAAAAGTTAGATACGACAGCTGTTGTACTACACAGAAAGAGATACAAATGCACGCCTCTATAATGAAAACAATTAAACCGAACAAATGCAATGAATGTGCTTACTAGAGCCTTCACAAAATTAATCTTCTTGCTCATACTCTATGTTTTGGAACAGGTTCATGTCCTTGTCTCTAAATTCTCAGAATGTTTCAATACGGCTCTAGAGAGGCCTGCCAAAGCTGGCCAGGAGATCTGACGTTATGTGGTAGATTCTCCTAAGATACTTCTGCCTACTTCAGGACTGCATCTGCCACTCCCATCCTCTTCAAACAAGTGAAAACTGCATGCACTTTTTACTTGAGAAACTTCTTTTAGAGTTTCTAACAGTGTGGCATTGATCTAATGATATCTGCCACTGTATTTTGTTCTCATAGTATGTAATAACAGTTTACTCCTGTACTGAAGTGGATTATTAGAATAACTGAGATTTTTGCCAGTGAAAAAATCCCAAGATAATTTCACCCTGTAAATATTACAAAGCACATGTTTTACAAACAAAATACCAGCTTTGCTGCCAAAGCGGAAAAAAGACTTGTACGCAGAGAACTTAACTGAGGTCCCTTTGAATAGATTTCAGTGCTTTTTCATGGAGGAGCTAAGGATGCAAGGGCATTTTTTGACATGGAGCAAGAGCATTACTGTAGCTACTTGCAGGTCCTATGTCATGATAACATCATTCACTTTTTGCAAAGTACATTAGGATAGGTAAGTAAAAAACATTAATTTCCTGCAAATATACATTCCAGGCACTTCACATTACAAGTTTTGTTTAGCTGCGCACAAAAAAATAACTACAGTTTCTGTTTGAATGACCTGTTAGAATTACTTTGGTGCCATCACCTCCTCAGTCAACTCTGCTTTCCCAGTTCATCTCGCTTCTCCAATCCCAGTTGTCTTTTTGATAGTTTTGACTCACTACTCAAACCTTTCAATTCTGCCCTCCAAACTGCCAGAGAACAGTAATACATTCCAGCTATGCCTCACGTATTCATCACACACAGGGGACAGGCTAGATGTGAAAAGCAGTTTAAGATCAGGCCATGCTACAGAGGAAATGCGTGAAGTTGTTCTAGGATGACCATAACTGAAACTCTGATGGCATTTCTAACACCTGCTTCTCCTCCCTTTACTGAATAGACACCTAGGTTCAGTATTGTAGTCTTGATCCAGTGCCCTTTAAAACCTATGGAAACCCACCTAGTTATTTCAGTGAGCATTAGATCAACACTAGGTACATTTTCACCTTTTACAAATTGTTGCACAGAGCTGGACGTTAGCTGAAACACTGACTCCATGCATTTCTCAACTTCAGGGAGCTTAAGAAGCAATTTCTCCTGTTATGCAATCAAAATTGCATTCAACCCACAAGACGAACCTAGATTTGGAACATCAGATATACATGCAATGGTCTTATTTATCCCTCCAACTGTAGTATTATTTGACATTGCTTATGATTTGATGTAGCAAATCTTGACATTAAACTAATCTCTACCTAGCTCAGGAAACAACAGCAGATGGTCTCTCTCAAACACAAAGAGGCTTTATTTTTCCACTGTGGCTTCAACATCCCATAGATTGGTGTTATATAGAAGTCATGTAAATCTGACATTGCACAGCAACAAGAACATCGCCCTCTATTTTTGACCAAACTTCTATGTAAAGAGCAGGTGTCATGCAGACAGACGCTGACGCTGTATTCAACAGTCAGAGAAAAGCAGAAAAGATTCATTCCATAATGACTGCAAATCCCAAAACAATTAAAAGAGAAAAATACTGGGTATCTTACTGCATTTTTCTCTTTATTACATAGCCTTCTAACATGTTAATAGCTTTAAAGCAAGTATGAAATAAGCAAATGGGAAACTACTCCTACAGGTGGCAGGAACAAATGCTTGAATTTCCTTTAAACAGCTGGATACTGAAAAAAAAAACTTCACTCTTTTCCCTTCATTGCAAATTTAATCAATAAAAACTTCCAACTCCAAATATTCTTGTTTTCCCAAAATCCTTCAACCATGACTATGCCTTCCCATTTGAGAATAACAGGGAGAAACATACACGGTTTGAGGTATCATAGAAGGAAAAAACCCAACAGACTTCCCAAAACCCAGTAGGGCAAATCTGATTCTAGAGAAAGGCAAAGAAGATCTTGTAGATCTGCTATTTTGATTTGATATGAGCTGGAGTGACTTACATTAACTCCAAAAACAACTTCAATTCAGAGGTCACCCGGTCTCATATCATCTGGATGACTGTTTCAGCAACCACACCCTCCTATCTGGTGACATTAACTCAAGATCAGCTGTTCACAGCAGTGCTTTTGAAATTTCCCAGCTTAAATTTCCATTTCTGCATTCTCATCTGTCCTGTGCAAATGATAACTGTGCACACTTTGAATACAGAGTAATTGTTGTTAAAATGCTGATCACCTAGAGAAGACTGAAGTGGGAGTCAGTTATATAGACTACTTGCTTGCTACTAGTTGCCTCTAAAGTCCTTTGTTTCCCCCTCCTTTAACAGGTTGGGCAACAACAGTCTCCAGTCTCTTTCCATTCTGGCAAGAGTGAGAAATCTAATATTCAGCCTATACGCTACCTTAGCATACTTCTAAGCTTTAGCCAAATTCTAAGCTTTAGCAGTTAATCTTTTGCCTTCCCCGAAGTGGTCCTGTTCACCAGATTTGGGATGCTTCACCACTCCCTTAACAGAACCACAGAACTGATGAGGTTGGAAGGGACCACTCAAGATCAGGTAGTCCAACCCCTCCACTCAAGCAGAGTCATCTAGAACAGGTTGTCCAGGACCATGTCCAGTCCGGTTTTGATCATACAGCTACTCAACAGCTGAAGTGGTATTTTCAAAAGTAACAAGGAATGCCTCAAGGTCATCGCTAGGTCTCATCTTTGTCACTTGTACAGGTCTTGGAGAAAGCCTTTTTCCTGAGATGCTTCACTCAGATCTTCAATCTTTGGTTAAGTTGGGTAAGACCAAGTCAGCTAAGTCAGATAGCAGCAGCAGTTGTTGTGACAACATGTCCATTAACAGTTCATTGCTGTTTAATGCTTTGCTGCAAGGTCTGTTACTGTATTTGCTTCTGATATGTAACTAGATCCCCAGTTTGCTGCACAACCACTGTGAAGTTGCTGTGTTCCTCTGAACTCTGCAGACTTTTTACCTTAAGGCAGGATTGCACGCAATCTCCCACTGAAGTCACGACTCTCAAGGTGGCAAGGAGTCCTTTCCTATCAGCACAGCTGCAAAGACTTTCCATCACCTATTCATTCTCAAAAGACACTGCTCTTTGCTGGAGCTATTTCAGCTTTCTTCCTCTTGCCTAGGCAGAAATTTGCCTGTTTAACTCCAGACCACAGTGGTCTCTTGACACCATCAAGTGGGATAGTTTCTGCTTTTGGAATAGCTCAATACATCCTCTGAACTTTTATTCATCAGGTGTTTTGGCAGTATTCAGAAAATGAGTATTGCTTCTTAACTCTGCCTAAGTACCTTTTTGGCCATCCCTAAGACTTGTATATGACCTGGATGAAGAGTTAGAATGTACCCTCAGCAAGTTTGCTGATGACACCAAACTGGGAGGAGTGGTGGATACACCAGAAGGCTGTGCTGCCATTCAGCGTGACCTGGATAGGCTGGAAAGCTGGG
>Ga0065711_1028093_pt1 | contig 43735 bp, 27 predicted proteins | sample Hoacrofraction12_FD_59098 | JGI IMG/M metagenome (GOLD analysis project Ga0065711, IMG submission 59098) | Hoatzin crop microbial communities from Cojedes, Venezuela - Epithelial fraction 12 v2 (version 2) | ecosystem: Host-associated > Birds > Digestive system > Esophagus > Crop | place... | reverse complement strand
AAAAAAAAAAAAAAAAAAAAAAAAAAAAAAAAAAAAAAAGAGGCAAAAGCATGCCCTCATCCTGGCATGCAGCACCTTCTCTTTAGGGCATGCTGGGTAACACAAACCTTTAGACTAGTGGAAGTATCAAAAAAGGCTAAGATATGAGAGGATAAGGGAAAGGAGAAACAAATATAACACCTGTGATTTGTCCGAGTTTGCAGCAACTTTGTCCTGGCTTCCTGGGAACAGGATAACACAGGCAGAGAACTCATCCCGCTCCTTTGCATTCCCAAGCACCTTCACCTCGACTGTTTCAGCCAGGAGCAGCTAAACCAAGTTTTACAAAATCTAGTTAACGCAGTGATTTGGAACAGAAACTAAATAAATAGCTTGCTTTGCAACAGTGCTGCAAATCTGCAAGAGATAAATCCTCTTGCAAGCTTAAATAAAGATAGGTAAAGAGAGGTCAATGCTGCCCACTATTACATATTTTCTTTCTATGTTACCTCGTTATAACTAGCTCTACCTAGTAGAATTAGTTCATTTAAGCATCTGGAAACCCAACTGATTCAGCACATTAGACACTGATGAAGAAAATGACATCTAATTTTGAAATCCAGCCACCAAATGGAATTATGTGGCTCCCTGGAGAAACACCTCAGCTATAACTGATAGCACGAGAGCCTCGAGGAACCAAATTACATTCCAGCAAAGACACGCATACATAGAAAAAGACGCACAGCCACAGCAAGACAGACAAATCTGCTTCCTCCAGTTGGTCTGAGTCAGGCCTTTAGCATTCCTTTCACGTAGTGTTTTGGCTTCCCATTGTGTACAGTCAGGGTGTCTGTGGAAACAAAGTGCTCAAACGTGAAGATCATTTCTCAATGACAAAGCATCAGAACCAAGTTGAGCAGTTCAATGCTCATTATGATTTTGTGCTGCTGTTGCTCAGTGCCTTCTGAGCAATCTCCATGCCAGATCTCCCATCATTTCAATGACTCCTACTCATTAAGAGGAAAGGGCAGGAACGGTTCCTCTGCCTCGCCCTCCAATCACTACAATACAGTGAGCTGGCTCCAAATATACTTTTTTAAGTTAGTTTTGTCCTTCCTGCTTTTACCCACTATTAATTCCTTTGGACAGGGATCTGTTCTCAACCAACGCGAACCCAGCGCAACTAAAACCCACCCACCATTACGCAACCACACCACAGCAAACCTCCACCCACTCTCTTCTGCACACCGTGGCAAAATCAAACTTTGTTTACACAGTTACCACAGATCCCAGTTTGGGACAGTAATGCAGAAAACAGAAAGATGCACATCTCACAACTAAAGGGTGTCTTACAAGGTCACGTGAAACACAAGCAACATGACTGATTACCTTTGAGTGACACGCACTACAGAAACAGGCACGCCTGTGTTAAAACAAACCATTTGGGCTCCTGCATTGCCATCACTTTTCTTCCTAGCATCAGTATTCTGGCAAGGAGAGCAATTTCTTTATATAAAGTATCTGCACAATGGCATTTTCAGTTGTTTGTTACTGGATTTCTCACCAGTTTATCAGTGCAATTAAAACTGTAAACCACAAAATTGAAAGGCTTCAATATCTTTCACTGACACCCTAGCCCTGTGAGGATGTACACATCACCACATGTACCTGGACACTGGAAACCATGAGACAGAGCTAAAGCTCATAAAAATTGATGACATACATTGCCATGATGTCAACTGGCTCTGGAATGAAACCCTTGTGGTGATGGGTGGATGGGTAAGGCTGAAACGTAGCATTCTGTAAAAATAAAAGCCCAGCTTACAGATATGAATCTCAAACTTGAAAGTAATTAAACTATTAAATAATCCCCCCAAAATGAGGTTGGGTGGGGAGGGCAACGTGCAAAAAAAACCCTAAAACTATTTCTCTCTATTTCATTCATTGAAACAATAAAAAAGCTGGGTGAGACAGAAAAAGTAATCTGAAATTTTACTAAATTCAACCTTTCCCCAGTCTTTGCCCAAACTATATCAGACTTGGATTCCATACTTTTGCTCAAACACTCTTAATCTGAATTTATTTGTCACAAAATTGCTGCTCTTTCACTATGTCAGAACAATGCAGCTGTTACAGCACTGTCATTTTCACTGCACACAGCTGGACTGACGTGCGTTTCATTGTCACAGCCACTCTCAAGTGGGTAAGGCTATATGTAATCATCCAAAGAAACTGAAGCAAATACAGTAGCACAGACCACACTGAAGACTTCTTCAGACAGTGCATGAAGATTAAAACCATCAAGAGAGCAACACTAGCTTTGATCTACCATTAGCGCGGCTACTTAAAGTATCCAATCTAGAAACGTACAGTGACCTTTGTATCACATTGCTTGCCTTCAGAAAGTGGTTGCCTCACGTTTTCAGTATTTCTGAGTGAAAACACACCAAGCTACACAGATATATTGACAGTGCTCTACCCAACCCCTAAACAACTCCTAATTTCACAGCATTGCTTCATGGCTTCTTTCCCGACAGGACCTAGGCTAAGAGCTCCAGTGCGCTGTGCATAAAAACTTCTCAAGAGCCACAGCAACTGCTGTGAGGGAAAGGCTGCAACAACTCTTAAGTTTCTGCTCAGGTTTCATGCCCCCAAATCAGAAGTAGTAAATGAGGGAAGAAACTGATGCCCTGCATCTAGAGAGCACTCTCCTTATCCCAACAATGCACCTGATACACAGGGCGTATTCTTTAACCCCTCACCCTTGGATCCATGCCCACCCTGTAGTGAACAGACACATGGGAAACAGCACTATATAATCAGACCTTTCTTCTGTTGAACCCAAATAAGAACCCAGGAGGACAACAAAAAGTGGAACAGACTGCTCCTTTCTGCCTCACATAAAAAGAACAGCTGAACAGGCTGACTCATCCAACACAGTCACCATGACAAGGAGATGGGCTACCGGCAATAATACTTGTACATCCCTAACACTTGTTGTACAGTACATCCTATATAACAGTACAGCAAGGGAACAGAGGTAAAAATCCCATCAAGGAATGTAAGAGTACCGATTTCCCATTAAGGAGTAAGGGAGTACTGATTTCCCACAAATCAAAACCCACAAAATAAAGAATTGACGTCAGAAACCTTCCACAGTCACAGAAACAGCGAAGTATTCAAAGCAGTACCTTGCTCCAAATAATAGTCATTACCAGTTGCTTTAGAAGATGCACAAAAGCCAGTCATCAGGACAGTTCACTTTCTAAAAATCTGGCCACAAGAAAAGTGTCTTGCTAACTCCTGTCTGCTGGCACTTTCCTTCAGGTCAAAGAACAAGGTTTTGTATTGCCTACAAAGTCATCATGTGTCTCTTATAAGAATTTGACCCAATTCCTCTGGCTGCTGGTTAGCGCTTGGCTTTCTGGCATTTTATGACTGTAAGTTCCATCCAATAAATGGCACCAAATGCGCCCAAAGTATTTTGTCTTCTCAGCAGAAAACAGATTACTGCAGTTTAACCTGCTCCCAAACCATCAGGTCCCCTTGGATCATCTCACTGTCCTCACTAGCAGCAACTACTCATACCCATGCTACGTGATCTAAGTGACACCTACTGATAACGCTTCATCAGTACCGAATGACGTCCAACAGTCCTACCTTCCTTTGTGTCTAAACCAGTGTAACACCACACCACTCCTCTCACCTACAATAATTTAGTTCTCTTAGTCTTCTTGAGATAAAAATTTTTGTTGAAAGTTTAGAAACTTCTGTAAACACAATATACACCCTTTCTTCTTTAAGGACACTTTGGCTGACATAAAAAAAAATATAGTAGAAAAGAGGTGTCACACCCATCCTCCTGAGACTCTGTGCTAGCTTGCAGACAAACATAAGCAAAAGCAAAGTCTAGAGTCTAACTCCAACCAAGAAGAACCAGTTGTCACCAGCAGAAAATAAAATGTCAAGGGAGGCCAACTTCATGAAGCAATTCCCAGATTCTATTTCTCAACAGTCTAAGCTGCTTCTTTAAAAGTTTCCTCCCTTTCACTGTTATTTTTCATGTTTTGGATTTCTCCTGCAGGCACATATGAAATGAGGTAACTCCTGAAGTATAAAGGAGAAGAGCTGGCTTTCATTTGACTGCCAGTAGGTATGTGACCTTTCTTTCCCTTGGTTGGTTAACTGTAGGCTCCAGAAAACAGACTGGTGCTGGCAATTTCTCAAACACAGCATCTTGCAGATATTTTACCTTAAAAACCTGCCACAAACCTACATCACAGCAATTTACTAAATTCATTCTAGGACCAGGTGACCTTCATGGTACCCTGACAAACTCATCTCCTCTCTAGTTAGGTTTGCTGATTTTTCTTACAGGAGCCAGGAGTGAAAGACTGAAATGTACTGACCATTAATAATTATTTTCAGGCTACAGCAGTCAGGCATAAACATGCCTACTTATAAAACAGTTGATTTTCTTCTAGCTTACAAGAACAGCAATAGGAATAAATCCATTATAGACACAGCGCTGTAAATAACTTATGTTTTATAGCTGAATATAAATAGCAGGACAGAAACTCCTGAAAGACAAACAAGTCTGACTATTATTATTAATAATGAATGTTTTGCCTTACATAGAAGTTTTCAATCTGATGGATTTCAGAGTGTTCCATAGTACAAGCACAAGAAAGAATCAGACTATTCTCGAACACAGGAGAGCAGATAGCACTGTGCACACCTCTCAAAGATTTCTTTTGGGTAGAAATAACAGGAAGTTTGACCCTTGCAAAAAAGTCTTTGAAATATTTGCAATAAAACCTATCTCTTGGTTCATACTTGTATGTGCTTCACGTCTCCCTGATAGGAAGGGAGGGAAAGTAAAACTGGGCTAAGCATAGACTGTGAGACAGGGAAGGTGATGAGAACATCAGCAAGAATGATGTCAGAACTGTCTAACAGTGAAAAAAAGGGAGCGAGAGAAAGGCCAGAAATCTGCGCTGAAGTTGAGACTCCCCCATGAATTTTATGTTGGCATATTTACTGGGCCTACGCACAGAGACAGCGGTGGGACAGCCAAACGTGACATCATTCACAAGTGAGCCACACCACCAGGGCAAAGAGGACTGAAGAGGATATATGAAAAGTAGTACTGCGCATGGAGATTTCAGGGATGTATACAGAGCATTCCCCACCCACCAATTGAAAAACTTGTTGGAAACATTCAAACTGCCCAAACATTTTCCTTTTTAATAAGCTTATTCAACAACAACAACAAAAAAGCTAGCACATCCACTACAATTTTTCAACCCACTGCACCTACTACTGTGTTTTTTTTTTTATGAACATCTTTTGACTTGCAAAGTAAAAGTGGCTTTGAAAAAAGAAAAAAGGTTAATGCACATAGTGAATGGATGTGAAAACCTAACACAACTGGTAATTGATCTTGGCTCAGGAAACAGCTTTCTGTTCTTGGCAGTCTTCCCATGGCTGAAGCTCCAACATGCTACAACTGCACGATGGAACAGACACTAGTATCAATGAAAACAAATGACAGTAGCTACTACTTACCATGTACAAATCCTTGTTGATGCCTAGATATTTCCCATTACCACAACCAACATCAGCCACTACTGACCCTTTTGGTAGGGACCTGAGAAACTCTACAATCTGGGGCCATGGGCTATGTCTGGTACTGCTGAAGTGTGTGGCAATCTCTTCGTACACCTTGTGTACATATTCTTGCTCCAGCTTCGATGCCTCTATCTCACTGTGCGGAAATGAAGGTTGTACCTGTCTCTGCTGTCCTTTCTGGCTGTCACAGACAGATGGGTAAACTAGATACAGCAACAGATACACAAACAACAAAATCTTTAAAAGTCATTCCTTGTTGGTTAAACTTATTTAGCAAAATAAAATTAGAAGTGAAATACTAAAATGCAAGAAATCCTTCATTCCTCCTTGACTTTTTAAAAACTGAAATGCAGGTCAAGCTGCAGAAGTGTCTGATGACCTTAAAATAAGGAAGCTGCCCATGTGTATTAGAGGCCATTTGCAGTGATCATTCACCCTGCTATGTTAACAAGGTTTATGCTTTCAAAACTGAGAAAGTGTCTCTAATATCAAAGATCATTACATCATTGCAGTTCAGCCTCTGAAATTCTGTTCTGAGGGCACAAATGGACTTCAATTCCATGTAATCATTGAGCCACCAATCTATTATTAGCTGTACTGCCCTAAGGCACTGACACAGCTCTGTCACTGCAGATCTGACTGCTTCTCCTTCTCTAATGGACTTATTTTCACAAAATTACAGTCCAGTTCAAATGAAAAACAACCAAAACTGACAGGAACCTGAAGAACAGTAGCTACTTTTATTCTGTTACATTATTCCAGCACTTGAGGTCCCAATGAAATGCAAGATTCCAGATTGCTTGCCTAGCTCTGGAGCAAGCCAAATGCCTTCCCATATGGGAGAAACTCCAGCAACCACATGGGTGCAACCGACTCAAGCCATACAGTATGCCTAACCCTGAACCATTCAGGAATTAGGATCCCAGGACTTCCAAAACTACCCAAAAGGATAAACCAGTTGGCTCAAAAAAGAAATGCTTACATATTGGTGATAAATCACAATTTTGACTTGAAGATCACCTCAAGTCACTTACTGCAATTGCAAGGGCTTCTCCTCACTTTCCTGAATGTAAATGATGTCCTTGTTTCCCTTCGATGTAGTGTTAAATCTCCAGCACCAGCAGTGATTGTTCCAACTCTTTGCCCAAGCTCAGACGCTTGAATGACATCATATTTCCGGGGTGTAATCCTAAAACAAAGTAACATAAAATAAAAAAATAATTCAATTCACATCAGGAAAAAAAATATCAACTCTCCTTTGTAAAAAGGCAATTCTTAAACACTGTGACAAGTGTGATGACAACATGCTATTTAATGTACTGCTGCTTCTCAGTTTTCAACTTATTCAATTTCAGAGAAAAAAAAAAAAGGAGCTGACATAAATTAGTGACGTTAATTAGAGTGTTATTTAATTGCAAGCAACTACATTTCCCTTCCCTCCCTTCCTTTCCTTCCATAAAGTTTGGTTGTTTATTTTTCTGGGATTTATATTTTTTATAAATTCACTTTACTTAAAAAAATATATTTGTTAATATACACTACTAAAAACGGTGGCTATGGGTACAAAAGCATAGAACTGGCTGAGCTCTACACCAGTAGATTGAAGTTTCTTGTTATAAAGGGGCCTCTCCAATGAGCTCTGCTTTGCAACAGAATTGCTTTTCTATTCCTTGACAACAGAAGATGCAAAGAATGTAGCACTTGGGAGATTTGCTAAAATGCCTGAAGGGAGAAACTGCTGTAGATATCTCTTGACCAAAATCTGTCTATCAATCAAGCAAACTGGGAGCAGTAGCTTCTTAAGCTACTTCAGGATTTGGCATGGATCTTAATGGAACACAAAAACATTTTTGCAAGGACAAAATTCATAAAATGAAAGTGACTTGGAACTTGCTTGGGATGACAAAAGTTTCAAATAATTTTATGAAGAGTTTACATTCCAAAGAAGTACCAAACCCAAGAATTTATAATAGCTCTACAAACAGATCTCCCTCTCATTTTGTTCCTCCTAGCTTTGAAAGTAAAATGCAAAACACAACATGAGGGAAGAGAAACAGCTGCACCCACATGTAGCTTCCCATCACTTGCACATGGGAAAAAGTAGGTACTCTTGGAACAAAATGGAAACTCTTCAGGGAAATAGCTTAGCACTTCAAAGCTGTTACTGTCACACTGAAATGCTTCCTGAACTTAGTCATCAAGGAGATTAAAGCAGAGATTTCCTCATGAAAAAAAAAAATCTCTCAGGAATGGGCCTTTCAGTGAAGCCCCTTCAGAGGTGCTGACTTCAAAGCACTTGACTCCCAGCAAGGCAAACTCTCGTTATAAAACCGACTTCCATATTGGTTAGCAGAGTTTAACCCTCATAGGTTGAGCCAAAAGGGGGAAAAAAAGTGTCTTACATGTTTTAATACAGCAGAGATTTATTGCTTAATGTTTTAATAAATTCAGTCTCATCTCAGATTTCTACTGGAACTTTTTTGCAGGTCATATGAAACTGTTGACCAGCAGCTGTACTTAACCAAGAAGAATGATTCGAACGCCAAGCAGGCAGCCTGCAGCCTGACCAGCATTCCTGTACTTTACTGTATGCCATTGTTCCTACCCCAGGGAAGCTGATCTCTAATCCAGTCACAGGGAAGAAGAGTGCCAGTCCTCTCTGTCTGGAAATCAGGAAGCAGTGCATTGATTCTCCATCTAGACGATGCAAAAACAAGACATGGAGCAGCCCCAAGAATGGAAATCTCCCAAAGGCAGCCACGGAAAGCATGGGATCTAATAAAGAACTGCCTTGTTCATGGCAGATAAAGCTATGATGAAATAATCAGCTGAGGATGACCAAGACTACCTGGACAGGAGAACTTCAAATCCCAAGTCTGCAGATTTTCTGACTGATTTTCTTTTGTACCTGCAGCAATAAGCTAAGCATAGCAGCTAATATTTTCAGAAATAAGTCACCTTTTTCAAGGTTCTAGTTTCAACCTACATAATTCCCTTCTGCCTACACTACAAGCAAGAACTCTAGTTAAAGGCTGGGCTAAAAACAGGATTCCCATTTACTGTCAAAAATAAAATGCTGCACATCCTCTTGCTTGGCACAAAGTTGTTTTACTATTCCAGTGTCAGGGATGGTATTTTGCCAGGTTACCCAAACAAAAACAAACCTCACTGGGGGGGTGGGGGAATCACAGACGAACCTCATCAGAAAAGCCATAATTTTACTTTCACCTATGAGACAAAACAAGCACGTATCTTTCGTTCTCCTTGATGACACTATATAGCTTACTTCTTAACCATATGTTTCTCTTTCAGAGAGAAAAGAATAAAAAAAATTTTCCTGCGTATTTTGTTGACAGGGTCAAAGTGAAGTCTCTAATTCCCCTAGCATCCAAATATACATATTGAAAACATTTCCAGAATAATTCAAAAACTGACCCTTTTGCTCTCTAATTTGACTTCTGAGGAGTAGATAAAAGGCATCACAAATGATCTTAAATACATCTTGACATGTATGCAAGTGAATTTACTACACTTGCTAGACAGATGATTAATCTTGTTGATTACAACAGTATGCTCCACTAGCATGATGAAAGCTTACTCCAGTTGAGTATCTTGACCCACTACTGCTTTTAAAAATACACAGAAAAACTATTTTTCGGAAAGGTGGACAAGCACTGGGACAGAAATAATATGCATGAGTAGAAAGATCTGGGATCTTCATCTCAAGTGTAGTTTATGTCATTGGTTCTCAAAAGACAACCATCACTAAGGTACAAGTGAGTTAAGTAATAACCTCATTCCAGTTCTTAGTAGGCAGGTACACCACCCCAACTTGAATGCCTGCTGGCAAGTACTGCAAGTACCCCGCATGCATTCTTCCCCCTCCTGGGAGTTTGGCTGTCCAGGACCAGCTTGGAAAGAGCAGAGCTGGTGGCCTTGGAGAAAGCTGTCAAAGACAGCCAGAGGCCTCAGCAAGGGCCACCCCTCCCTCCCCTGGGAGCTGCTGTTAAACAGAGGCTGTCCCACTGGGCCTTGCCCTAGATGCGTCCCAGCTGTGTCTGGGCATGGCCACCGCCGTGCTGATCCGGGCCTTGACCCCCAGGGTGACGTCACAGCCTGGCCCCAGCCCACTCCCATGGAGCTGCCTGATACCCAGGGTCGGGGGCTGGCCCCCAGCTCCCCTGGGCCTCTTGTCGTCTCCAGGCCAGTAACGTCACTGACATGGGAACTGCACTACGTTCTTAAGAGTTGCAGATAACCTTTCCAAAAGACAGAGTATGATGCTGGTATGAGTGTTCAGTCTCATATGCCAAAAACCGAAGGACCTCACTGCCCTGGGCTTCTACAATGTTGCACGTCAGAAGTACCAGCTGCTTTGTACAACTATGTAATTTAATGAGGTGGTATACAGGTGGTACAAGTGCTCTATAAAAATGAATAAAGGCAAAGGTCATTGGGGAGTTCATATTCACCCTTCTTCATAATACAAATTAACCAGTAAAACTCAAAGGCAGAAAATCTTCTGCCAATAAAAGGATCTGCTGTTTAATTTACACAGAATGTAATTAGTCTCTTCAATTAACTGTGGTAACCAGTGATGCCTTGGGTCAAACAAAGGAAGAAACATTTACCATGGGCATTTCTGTCCAACATGAGGGTTTCCAGTCTCCTGAAGTGCACTACTGTCACTCTCAGGGCTCACCAAGGTTTTAGCCTTTTTGTCCTTTTCAGCGCTCCTATTGTAAATATCTCCCAGTGGTGCACAACTTAAAATGCATGTATTTAAACTCTATAATAATAAGCAAAGCCTCAAGACATATTTCGAGAAATCTCTTTTCCAGGATCCTAAACCTGCTCAGTACAATGCAGCCTTATCAGCAATTAAAACGTCCCTAAAGCAGATGGGAAGAGCTCAAGAAGACTCCCCTTTGCCACCCTTATACCCTCCATGCAGGGGAAGTCACTCTTTTAAATCAGTCCTCCTCTAAAGACTTTTGCATATGTGATCAAATGGGAAAAGCTGTGGGCTGAAAAGAGAGAAAGGAAATGGTGACGCTAATTGCACTGCAATCAATTCTTTGCCAGCTCAGAGTCATTGAGGACTTTCACACCACAGATGTGAGAGCGATGAGTGAAACTTCACTTGTGACAGTAGCAGGACACTGCAGCTCAGGGACTGGCAATTAGCTTCCTAAAATCCCCAATTTTTTCAGTTTAACCTGAGCAGCATCTGAGCAGAGGGGTGAATTTGTATAGTAATTATAAAACTTGACTTCACTTCTTTCAGAGCAATTTTAAATACAGAATGCCATTCACAAAGCAAACAAACAACATATATTATTTTTCTATTATCCGCAGTGCAGGGACTCTTACACATACCCATGTGTCCACAGGTATCTGGATTCTCCAGCCATCACCAATAAACTGCACCGGGGCAGCATAATTGCCACTGTGTGGCCATCAGGGTGTTTGAAATCCATCACAATCTAAAAAGAAACAAAACCAGCCACCATGAATGAGTATGACTTAGAGAGCTTCATATACATGCCAGACATTCTCAAGTCCTAGCTTTGGTTTGCCTCTTCAATGTGTTCATCAGAATATTGCCACAAAACAGCTCCTTATTTCCTAGGGCCGCACAAGCCTCTAGGTCTCCATCCTTAAGATCTCTCCCTTTCAGCACTGTGTTCAATAATCTGAGGCAGTCACAAATACCTGTGTATACATAGATAATTAAAATACTGAAAATAGGCATATATATATATATGTCTTTTCACAGTAACAGCTTTCTTTGTGAGAACACAGTAGCACCGTCTAATCTCTGTGTGTACCTGTGAGGTAGGAAAGGATCACTACCCCTTAACTAAAGGCAACTACCTAAGAGGAGGAGAGGGCTCCTTTGCTGCAACTCAGGCATCTGAAAGCTAGGTAGCTGGGCTAAGACAGTCAGCTACTGTCTTTTTGTGAAGACTATGCAGAGAGAGACAAGTATCTCCACAGAGTGATTCATCCTGGTCTAAGATGTAGAGTTAAGTGACATGGAACGACCCTGTGCCTTCTGGAAATGCCTATCCATTCACAGCAGACTGGGCTGAGACAATTACCTCAAGAGTAGACACATAACATTTAGATAAGCAGTATTAGGTGAGAGAAATAATCTCCAACCTGCCCACATTCTTGCAGCACAACAGGCACATGCAGTCTCCCAAGATCCTGACAAACATGCCAACTACCAGACCATCCTCTTGTTTGCCACCTGGCTTCGAGCCATAGCAATATATCGAGGTAACGCTTTCAGCTTTATTCCAATTTCACAGCGCAGATGGCAGTGCTACATTTTGCTTCTGCTTAAGCTAGGAATATTATCCTTTTACATTTCCCAAATGAGAGAAATTTGCTGTGGAAAATAAGCAGCAGGTCATTTAAGCAAGCCAAACAAGTTACAGAAGACTTACCAAAAAATAAAAGTGGTCAAAAACTATCCAAGTCAGCAGTTCCAGCTACACTGAGGAATTAGCGCCATGAAAGCACTGCCACCTGATCTGTAACCTACGAAGTATGCAATTTAAAAGCAGGCTTACTACAGTATGCCAGATCAAAACAAATTAAGTAGTTCTGCTTCTGCATACAGAAAAGAGAAAACAGTGGTGCAATGATCAGTCATTCAGCACAAAAAACCAGAAAGGCAGAGACCAAATAAGCAAGACGTAAGCACTACAAATTACCACTTACAGCATTTATTATTTAATGTTGTGCACACTGGAGCAAACTACAACGGCATTTACGTTTTTAGGAAAAAAATTATTTACGCTGTAGTACCACTCACAGAGTGACATGGCTTCTCCTGTTGAGCTATCTAAATTTAAGGCAAGAAATAACGAGGGTGACAAACAGTGGGGCTGAAAGGGGAAGAGAGATATGGGGGAACAGAAATAAAGCCTACCTATAAGCTCTCATTTATGATTATGAAATGCCTCAACAGCTACACAAACAGATAAATGGCAGCCACTTGCTAACATACTCCTCTCCTTGCACTTAGCAATTTCTTCTAGGTATCCTCAAAAAAGCATGGGGTGAAGAAGGAGAAAACAGTGGCTTCACAGATCTTATGGTGAGGCTGTCCCACAAAGCGCAACTAGGTGCAAGCCTCTAAAAACATGTAGCTGTCTGGCAAGGCAAAGAAACCATAGGATGACCAACTAGGACCAGCAAAGTAAGGAAAGGAAAAGCACAAAGAAAAGAAGTGGGGAGTGAACTAGTTGGATGAAATGGATGAGATGATATCTCTGTCTTCTGTCTCTCTTGCTCACTGCTGTTGGGCGCCAGGTGTGAGCAGACAAGATAGAGCCTGGGTTCTTCAGAAGTATGGCAGAATAAACTGAACATGACACTGTCCAGATCGCTTCCTGGAGGCTCAGTTATCCCACTGTCCCTCCTTCTGGGTCAGCAGAAGCTATAAAGCTCTGTTCTTGCAGATGATGTTCAAGAACTGCACTTTCTCCAAGAGTCAGTGAGGAGACCTCTATGGGGTCCCCTACACTTCCAGTTACCATCTCCCTCCAGGGCCTGGAAGAGGACCTCATTCCCTTTCACTTCTCTACACCAGGCTAGGGACTCTGTACAAAGCAGTGGGAAACAGCTCCTCCAGCTCTCTGCCTTCTCCACTGCTTTACATCACACATCTCCAACTCCTTTTCCCCCCACCAACTGCATGGCCCCGGAGTCTCTTCACAGATGATGCTCCTCAAACCCTGTCCTGTTAACAACTGTGCATCCAAGGCAGCAGAGGTTCAGAGTGCTCTAACAGACAGCACATTGGGAATGAGGGGCCACAAAACTATCCCTGGCGGCTGGATTTTCAGGCAGAAGTGGCAGGAAAATAGACAGTAAAAGGGGAGAGCATGTCCTCCTGGCTAAATTTCAGCTATGCTAAGCCAACAAGAAATATGCGAAATAAAATTTCTGATAGTGCAGAATTTGAGGCTGAAAAGCAGGAGATTATCTATGTAACATGTGGCAACCCCAGTCTTCACCAGTACAAGATCCAGCTCTGTCCCTGCTCACTACTCTTCTGTGCAGCAAGAGCTTCTGTACTATCATCTCGCACTGTGTGGCTGCTCCCCTTCTAAACAAATTTCATCCTTATGATAAGCCCTGATGATCTGGAGAGGAAAATATAAATAAAGTATTAATTTACTTGCAAATGGGCAATGACATTAAGTAATTAGCAGTAATTAGAAAGTCAAAAAATCCAAACCCAAAACTGACTTTTGCTTATGAAGCAGAGATCCTCCGCTAGAATATTTTAAGATTTTGCACTTTTTCTATTAATATCAGATTTGGCATTGCAATTCAGAGAGAGAATCAACTTTAAGGAACCCACTGTGAACATCTGAAGAAAATTAGTGCAATTCCTATGTTTCATTCCTTTATCTAGAATAATTGCACTTGAATGCCTAAAAAAACCCCAAGCAACAGTATTTCTTCTATTCTTTGTCTACAGTACAGTAAAGGATATTTAACCCAGAACAGTTTTTGAAGAACTCTGTTCCTGTCTCTGAAAAGCCTATTACTGACTGAAGTAGGTAACGTTCCCATACTCCTCTGTATCTTTATCCTGGCAGAACATTCTAAATTGTCACTGTCACACACACACACAAAACTAACACATTTGGTCCTCTTTTTAATTTACTAAGGACTCACAATCAATAAAGCAACTCTGCCACTGCTGAATCAATCTGCTTCATGACAGCTTTGCTCCACAGGAGCTATTTCCAATTACTATTTTTGTTTTTACCTATTTTCTTTTTTCTCTTAGGTGACAGAGTCAATAAAGATTAAACTTCCAGCTAAACCATGGTGCATCATCCAGAGATTACATTAAAAAATAAAAATAGTGGATGCTTTGATCTTGTACAACTTTTAGCTTCTTTCTTTGTACTACAGAAAAAGGGTGTCTCTATATATAGAGCAAAAAGCTTGAAAGAAACAAACAGCTAATAATACCTACTTGTGGATTTAAATATCTTGTCATGATGCCAGGTTATCTGAGAGAGTGTTCATGACGAGGGAGCACATGAAGCAGTAAACAGCTTTCAAGGATGGCTAAACATCAAAGCAAAGTGACACCCACATCACGAACACTGTTCCTGCAGTATAAAATACAGCAAAACACAAAAACCAGAAACGAATCCAGCTTAAAAGAAAAAGGGAAGAAAGTATGGGGTTTTTTAACTCCTCATGGAATGACAAATCTGCACTGCCTTCCAGTGCAGTAGTATTGCACTTCATGAAAGGGCAGGAGGATGGAGGTGAACGACTGCCTATCAAGTAAGTAATGATCCAAAGACAAAATAGAAATGATTCAACGGGGCTAGAAGGACAATGTTGATAAGGGTTTCATGGCTACATCGTGCAATGACAACACTGTTGTTCTAAGCTTTGTTTCTGATGCAATTCGTATTTCACATTAATAGACTACCTTAGACAAAACATACTCTAAAGCTAAAAAAAGCACAATGTGGAATGCTTCTTAAGTCTCTGACATTATTTACTGAATTTTCAGAGAATAAAGACACATTATTAGCCTACATAGCAGTTTCCCACATGTACAACAAGTGAAAAAGCATGTCTACTTCAAAGACAGCTGAACGTCTTAAAGCCCACACACAGAGCTTGAACAACACAGTGAGGCTCTGTGCAGAGACACGAACCTGCTGGCTTACAGAGGACTGAGGCAATCAGTCAATAAAACACAGTGACTTTCACTGAAAAAACAAGCAAAATTCCAAAATTTGGAATTCAGAAAAATGCTGAATTTCAGAGTGAAAGAGAATGGGATTATCTCCTCTGAATAGTCCATGTCATGAGAAATTTATCTTATGGAACATATGCTGATATTTATATCCTATATCAAGGTCTCTAGCCATCCTTCAGAAAATGAGTGCAACGCTGACAATCATGATGAGGAAGTATTTCAGTACTGCCTACCTCAAAAATCTCTCAACACATGCACAGGCCTCCCCCGTATCAGATTTATGCCAAAGCATACCATCTCTTGCTAAGCCTGCTTATTTACTTAGGCACTATGATGATGCTAGTCAGAGGCTTAACACACTCATCTAGGGTGGTGTTTTTTTCTTCAGAAATTGTATTAAATTTTCCATCCATGCAATGCATTACTATATTCCTGAATTTTCTGTGTCTTTTAAGTACCTACACATTTCTTCTTAATTGAAATCTAGGATATGAGCATTTAAAAACTATTTCAATATACGAACAGTACTTCACTCTTTTCTCTCGCAGATCTCACCCTGTTACGATTTTCTTGATAACCCCAAGGAGGACAGTGTATCCACGGAACAGCATACCTGTACCTCTCCTAGCTATTATGCATCATGGAGTTAGAGGCACACGAATTCACTTGTTGTCTGTACTCTGTTTACCAGATTCAGGTAGTGCACAAGAAGAGGAAAACTACTGCAATTTCCAAGCTAACTTCTGTTGGATGGAGGAGCTTCCAATCCTCTGCAAGTCTTGTCACAGCTGGGTGGAAAAATACCACTCTCCTTTTGTACCTGGGGATGCACTTCTCAAGGTTCACCAACTCCAAGTTATTAGAAGTGTTTCAACCAGTACAACACCGACCAGGAGAGTTGAGATATGCCATTAACCCTACTGCACCTCATCACTGATCATTGCCACTGAAGAATAACTGCAGTGCTGAAATATAGTCACTCTGAGTACACCTACATTTCTAAACAAAAAATGATTACGGACAATCTCCTGCCCTGAGGCCAAGTGACCCACACTGCCTCAGGTCAACACTGCTTGAACGTATGCCCAAAAGCATGATTATTATTTCCAGTTCAAGGTGGCTGCAGCATTAGGAGTACTGTGGTGCAACTCACCAGCCTGGACAAAATTGGGAAGTGTTACATTTCTTAGGAGACAGCACAAGTGAGGGGAAAAAGGGCAAGGGGAAGCACATCAGCTGAAGGGGACCAAACACAGTGCAGTCTCATCCACCACGCCTTTTGAGGACAGCTGTCATGAACTAAGCCTAAAACCATACTTCCATTATGTCTTGGAAAGACTTAGCTCCATACTTGAAGTATGACTGTAACAGGAAAAACTGCTCAACTCCTGTGGCTTAAATCAAATCAGGATCAGAGCAGTTCACTGATTTATTAACAACACTTCATTAACAAGCAACCAGTGAGCTACACATTGAACAAAAGCATCACCAAAATCACAAACCATAGCATCAGATACCTATGAAATGTTAATAAACACCTAGAAATTTCAAAATAGCCTGCATAGCTAATCCTCCAAAGCTCTAATCCCACAGCGCGCACAGTTACACGCACACCACCCCCTCAGAGGCCACACGGGCCACCAGCACTCACCCCTCTCCTGACAGTGCTTGCTCGCCTACTCTCACACCCCTCCTGCGAGATGTGGGTGCTCCTCACGCACACACCAGTGACACGAGGCCCTCCGGGCTCACACACAGGCGCTCCAGGTGTGCGTCTCCACTGCAGCACCCCATGCTGTCACCCCACTAGCTGGATGCCGGCTCCTCGTGGTGTCCAATGGGGTGGGCTGCACTGCCCAGCCTCAGCAGAGGTTGGGATGCTGGTGGTACTTCTAGCAGCATCATGCCAACTTTTGACTGCTGCTGTTTGCACTCTGCTGTCTCTCCCTGCTGCTACAAATTTTTATGCTTCACTCATATGTCTTCTCAGATTGACTCTTCTTTGTTTCAAAAGCCTCTTTGTAAAATCCAGGGTTACTGTTTGATCTTGCTGATTAAACAGCCAGCCCAAAAGAACAACATAATAAACCTAACCCATTAAAGACTACCCATCAAATATGCTAGTTCCTACTAACTCTAAAAGTATCAAGTTTCATGCATGTCAGGACATTACCTGTGGCCTTTGCATCTTCCCAGATCATTACCTGTGTTAAAACTCAGTGTTGAATATTGGACTCTTACATTTAAGACTTTCAATCCCTAGAGTAAAAGGCCAGAGTTGCATTAGCACTGCTTCCCTCTTTCTGCCACCATAGATACAAATTTCTCCTTTCCAGAAAATGCTACCCAACCCCAGCATATGACCTTGACATCCTTTTGTGAATCCAGAGACAGAGTGTCAGTCAAATCCTCAACAATATCCAGTTTATTCAATTTCACTAACATTCCATTTTCTTCCTTTAATAAATCACCTCCCTAGCTCTTAGCTGAAACTCTTTTAGGACACAGAAAGCAAGAGGCTAATGCTGTTAGTCTTCATTTAATTTATTTTATTCACTTAGCCTTCTCTGCAATATTTTCCATTCTTTCAGTCATATGTCTTCCCTCACACCCGTGAGTGCTACTACACTGACATACAAGGAATTGCATCCACCTACACCAGGGCAGAATGGGCCTCAAATGTATGAAACCACTCATTTTCTTTTCCAAAGGAAAGGAAATTTCCAAGATTTTGTAACACTTGCTCTCTAATGGAGCACAGCTCAATGGAAGAGCACAAGAGGACTCTCACACATCCTGATCCTAGTGGTCTCTAGAGGGCTCAACCTGTTCAAGATATAATGCCCAGATGTCACAAGAAAGCAGTTCTGCATCCTCAAATACATCTCCTCAGACTTGCACTTAATGCATTACTCTATGTTCTGTATTACTCTATGTTCTGAAAGCAAACAATCCTTATTTACATGTTTAATGCTGTAGCAGACGTTTACTGAGGAATCACTGTCCAAGCCCTTACAACACAGACACAGTTGTTCTGTAATGAGTACAACTTCATATGCAAGGCTGAAGACATTCACAGGATTCTGGTGTGCACATGGTGCTGTGGCACATCTGTAATTCTTTCACACATTAAAAACTTGCAAGTTCTCAAAGATATTTTCAATACCTAACTAGAAAAGGAAACACTAAGGTTCAAGAAGAGCCTATCACCTTTTTCAAATCACTGATAATTTACAAATATCTGTGGAAACACACTATAGTCATCAATTTCTGTTACCGAGCTTGCAAATACATGTAGCAGGACTCTTTTCACCTGTAATTCCATTCCCATGCCACCGTACCTGTACATGTATCATGCTGCCATTGACCCTTATAACCTTTAATCACACATTTTCTACAACAAAAGCAGTGTAAGGGACTGTGAATAGGGCCTCCACATAACATAATAATTGATACAGGACAAATCAGGCCTTGACTGAGTAATAACTGCCAAACGGGGAATAAGAAACAGCTACAGTAATGAGCGAGTCATTTCCAGGAAAGACGACCTGAAATACTTACATTCAGGGTGGTACACTCATACCGTGCCCTAGTGTGCCACAGCTGGTGTGTAACAGTTCAAGTCCTTACAGGTTCAGGGTATTTCAAGGCATGGGTAAAACATGCTGCACGTTCATCATCGTGTGTAATGGAAAACCGTCTTCCCTCGCTCTCCACAAACATTGGGGTTGTTCATCAGACCTTACTCTCCTCCTGCAGGTCTCGGCTTTCTCCTTGTAATGCTGTAGTGCAGGAACCCAAGCTACGTCATAGGGTGGGAATAGTCATTCAGTTCAAGATTAAGACACCTACATTTGAGCATAGATTTTTAAAAATCCAATTAGGGAACCAAAACTTGAGAAAACAGACACTAGATGTCTAGTTCGTCGTGAGCTGAATCACCCTCTAGGCTGGACTGACTCAATCCCCATCGATTGCAGAGGAGCTCGGGCATATAGTGCACATGTACGCATCTACCTGTAAACACTAAAATCTAGTGTCTTAATGCTGGACTGAATATCACTAACAACAAGTTATTTAATAAGGCATCCAAGTATGGATTCAGCAGACGCTTCAACTCTGTTTAAAACAGCCTTGTCTTAATTAAAACCTCTCCTGCACTATTACTACAATAATCTTGGCCCCTACCTACTGAGAAAGTAGTATGGAAATAGTCCAGTGCTGAGTATCTGTAAATCAAAAGAATGAAAGGATGAGTTTACTCAGCCTGAGTAACACAAAGGTCAGCTAGCCCTTCTCACAACTCCATCTAGCAAGTGTCCCAGAGAATGTCGCAGTAACAGAGAACTGCCAGAATACAAGACATGCAGACTGTGCCTTCGCAAACTAATGCTTGTATCATACTTCACAAAACCTGACAAGACACAGCGTTTTATCTATTGCTATAGAAACTACCATATGGCCTGTTTCTTAATCCTCTACATCTTTGCCGTAAAAGGGAAATCTACTGAGGAACAATGATCTGGGCATGAATTCACAAAAATGGCTTAAATACATACAGAAAAGTCATTCCTTAGCAGACAAAAGCATATAACTCTGGGCGGGGGGGTGGAAAGGAGGCAATAACGAAAGCATCTTCTTCATTAATGGTGGCCATAAAGTATAATTCAAAACACAGCATGATACAGAAAGGTTTCTTTAAAATCATTTTGAGAAAACTGTTTTATCAATTCGCACAATTGCTACATTTCACCCCATGGAAGTACCACGTCTGAAATACAAGTATTATTTTAAAGCAGGTAAAACAATCAAAAAGGAGAAGCACATTTTGTTGGGTAGGCAGTATTCCAACACCACTGATTCTCCTCACAAGCAACATCATCTCTTTCTTCTCTCATTCCCTCCATCTGCTTCATTAGCTCAATGAGCGTCTTCATATAATGCAGCCAAAAGTTACACAGAAGGGCTCTAACCAGGGCCTCAGCATCTGGCCCTCAATTTACAATGGTCTGCATGAACGTGCACTGCAGAGATGTACGCACTAACAGAGGAAGAGGAGGAGGAACAAGAACACCTCACAGGGAACTGTGACACATCCAGTTTTCCCTCCTTTCAGGCGCACCATCAACCTTGGTTCCTTCCAACCACTCTTCCACTGCCCCAGCAAACAGATGAGAGCTTCACCTGCGCTGCCCCTGAACTGCACCAAGAGGCTGCCTGCCTACCTTCTTCTCCACTAAGGGCACACACCTCTCCCTTCCCCGATTCAGAATCTTTGTCGGGTGTATCAGCATCACAGGTTTGACAGCTCTGACTCCAGCTTGTTCTTAACCACTAAATCACCAGTTCCTCAGCGAAAATTTCCAGAGTCAACTCTACTGAAACAAGAGCTCTGTGGCGAAACTCCTCCTGAAACACTCCACATAGCTGGAAAGAAAAACAGACACAGAACACTGCAGTCTGCAAAATGCTCAGATTTGTAAAGATAGCGTAAATGCAGACAGACTTCAAACCCCATCTGCTACACTTACTGGTATTATAAAAGTCCAGCTCAAAGCCAAGAGAGACAACACACCACAGCAGAAGCTTAACAAGTTAAGCTGGTTTCATTGCTTATAGACTACGTGTGATTACCATTATTGACTGACTACTTGTCATTTCTACATGAAATTTGTCACAGTCTTAAAATAGGCTCCTATGACGACAGAGATGACATCACTGGCTAATGAAATTAGATTTCTTTATTGAATTCCAGAAGTGAAGTACAACTGAAATGCAACAGCTAAAGATAACAACTTTTTAATGTCCCAGAGTTCAACCTGTTCGCCGTTGATCTGTGGCAGACACCAGGATTCCATTTCATGCATCAAGTACTGATCTTCTAAAAATAACATGAGGCACAGAAATAACTTCCACTTATAAACCTCTCTCAGAAATTAAAAATTCTCTAAAAAAATAAACTAGTAGCTACTCAAACATGAATATAGATGTTTCTATAAAAAAATATTTACCTATATTTCAAGAATAACAATTAAAAAATATGACTCAAAAATAATTTCAGCTGTAAAAATATTAATTGAAATGTAAATTTAAATGGTCTGTTAGTTTTATTCTATTACAGTGATAACATTTTTCACAGGAATAAACAGCAACATCATACTGAAACAGTTAATTCATCCCACCACCACTGAAAAGTAATTAATGTATCACAGTGAAGGGTACATGGGGAGAGTGAAGTGAAACAAGAGAAAAAAAAAAGCAATATTGTGCATCATAATTTTAAGATTTTTACCTATCTACGTATTTCCTACCACATGAAAAACAATTACAAATCTCTAGTAAATCTATGGAACAGCAACACACATTCTAAAGAGTACCTTTGTATCCACCGAAAAATTCTGTATCTGTATTTGTGTGCCACAGTAAAGCCATAACAGCCAGACGTCTGAGAATTGGAAATGAAATGATGCTGCCTCAGCATACAAAATAAGCACACTACAGAAACAGCAAATAGCCTGGAGACAACAGGGTCTGTTAAAACAGAATCAAGTTGGTAAAGGAATTCTGCAGAAGTTTTCCTTCATTATTTAGCAGCTATGACCACAGTCAGAAAATCATAAGCCCTGCCGCAGACTTCAAACATTTTAGAAAGTGTTTCACTCACAGCAGGATTTTGGTGCGATTGTGAGAAAACTAACTGGAACTGTATGACATTTTTCATAGCATCTCTATGTATCTTTCCATGTGATATTGAGTGGATTTCATGTTTTAATTCCTCCTAATTGCAGTTTCTTTTGTCTCTCCACAGTCACCTCCGATGCACTGCTGATGCAACTGCCCAAAGGAGTTCAGGAGACAACAGGAACGTTCTTCCCACACTCCATTCTCAACACCAACCACTCAAAGAAAGCAAGCAATGATAAAAAGAGCAATCAACTGACTGGAAAGAAAGCAAAGTGGTATGAACCAGGAGGAGCCACAGCCCTGCCTTCCCTCTCAGCAGCCAAAATAACAGACCCCACGTAAGAAACAAAAGTGCTACACAGAATATAGTAAGGCAACTTCCCACTCCAGCAGACCCAGGAGAAACATCTAAGCAAGCCAGGGCATATTCTGCAGATTGGAGATCCCACAGCGATCAAACTACAGGCTGCCCTTCCTTCCTCAGCGCTGAAGTCGGATTCTAGCCAATTTAGGTATTATTAGGCCTTGCATGGTGGGGAACAGTTTCATGGAAAGAATCATAGAACAGTTTGGGTTGGACGGGACCTTTACAGGCCATCTAGTCCAACCCCCCTGCAATAAGCACAGACATCTTCAACTCAATCAGGTTGCTCAGAGCCCCCGTCCAACCTGGCCTTGAATGCTTCCAGGGATGGGGCATCTACCACCTCTCTGGGCAACCTGTGCCAGTGTTTCACCACACTCATCGCAGAAAACATCTTCCTTATATCCAGTCTAAATCTACCCTCCCTTAGTTTAAAACCATTACTCCTTGTCCTATCACAACAGGCCCTGCTAAAAAGCCTGTCCCCAGCTTTCCTATAGGCCTCCTATAAGTACTGAAAGGCTACAATAAGGTCTCCCCGCAGCCTTCTCTGCTCCAGGCTGAACAGCCACAACTCTCTCAGCCTTTCCTCACAGGAGAGGTACTCCAACCCTTGGATCATCTTTGTGGCCTCCTCTGGACCTGCTCTAACAGGTCCACGTCTTTCCTGTGCCGGGGGCTCCAGAGCTGGACACAGGACTCCAGGTGGGGTCTCACCAGAGTGGAGCAGGGGGGCAGAATCCCCTCCCTGGACCTGCTGCCCATGCTTCTCTTGATGCAGCCCAGGATACGGTTGGCCTTCCAGGCTGCGAGCGCACACCAGTGGCTCATGTTGAGCTTCTCATCCACCACTACCCCGAAGTCCTTCTCGGCAGGGCTGCTCTCAATCCCTTCATCCCTCAGCATGTACTGATAATGGGGGCTGCCCCAACCCACGTGCAGGACCTTGCACTTGGCCTTGTTGAACCTCATGAAGTTCATGGAGGCCCACTTCTCAAGCTTGCCCAGGTCCCTCTGGATGGCATCCCATCCCTCAGGCATGTCAAGTGCACCATTCTGCTTGGTGTCATCTGCAAACTTGCTGAGGGTGCACTCAATCTCGCTGTCTATGTCACTGAAGAAGATATAAATAGTGTCCCAATACAGACCTGAGGGACACCACTTGTCACTGAACTGCATCTGGACATTGAGTCATTGACCACTACCCTCTGGCTGCAACCTTCAAACCAATTCGTCATTCTCCAAACAGTCCACCAATGAAATCCATATCTAATCAATTTCGAGAGAAGGATGCTGTGGGTGACCATGGCAAAGGCCTTACAGCAGTCCAGACAGGTGACATCCGTAGCTCTTCCCTTGTCCACTAAGGTAGTCACTCCATTGATACCCGTAAATGTAAAATTGCCACTTACTAGAGTGATTGTAATTAAATGTAAGTAGATCCTTGCTGTTTTGAGAAGACGCGAAACCTCTAAGATAAAGCGGCTCCTAAATAATGCTACTTAGACAAACTTGACTTGCTGTTCTGGGGGGCACAGGAAAGCTCTAAGACAGAGAGACTCCTAAATAATGATATTCAGACAGCTCGGCCTTAGGAGAGCAGATGCACCAAACTACAGAGATAAAGAGGCACCAAGAGGGCAACTAGACCAGAGCAAAACAACCTGGAAAGACACGGTATACGTGATCTTTGAACTGAGTTTGTGCAGACACAACGGTCAACCAGTGGACACTGATAAGGAGTATAAGCCTTCATCTTAGGACCCCCAAGGACCACCTGAGGACGCTAACAGACATGCGTGAAAGACATGAACATATGCTAATTAGTTATTGGGAAAGTCATAAATATGCTAAGCATCTCTCAGCAATATAATTAATATGTATATTGTGATTGTATTTAACCTGAAATGACAGGGTGTTTGGCGCAGACGTTTGGAGGAGAGATCCCCCCTGTGCCCAGCGCCGTAATAAAGAATACCTGCTTAATAGTCTCCTGACTATCGAGTCTTCAACTCCGGCTTTTCACGGCATCACCATCATAGAAAGGCACGGTAGATAAGTTTCTTTCTTCTATGAAAAGGAAGGAAGGCTGGTACAAAGCCAACAAAATGGAGACAGGAGACAAAGCTTTGCAGAGCTATTTGCCCAGTATAGGCCCAACAGTAGTCAATGCCAGACCTTGGAGACTCGCCACAGGGACAACTCAAAGTGGCACCCGGAAAATGCAATGTCTCACCAAGATGAAACGGGAGGGAAGAAAAATATTTTTACACACAGAACTTTAAAATACAGGCTCTGTCATAGCTTAGCTTTGATTCTACTCCTCCCAAGTAGCTGAGGAGGTATCAGAGAAGCTAAGATCTCCATGGTGCTGTCTTACGTCTAAACAAATTACTGCCACATAGCTTCTATCAAAATAATCCAGTATCATTGTTCTGGGGGCAATTCTGTCCAAATGCTCTTCTTGTAGCAGCTCAGTGCAAATCAAGGTTGCTTAGCAGATTCCTACAGCACCTGAGAAACAAATGCTTGTATGCATTAGTTGCTCACAGTGGGCGTCTTGCTGTTGTCACCTTTCGCTAAAATAGGAGTTAGCCTATAAACAACCAAGGCCGTGGAAGGAGGTTATTAGGTATTGCAGGACAGGTTCCTTCTGAACAATTTACGTGAAAGTTGGGTTTTCACTGATCAGGTGGAAACATCAGCAGGACACGTTGATCTCTGCAAACAGAATTCTGCATGCAAATAGGGAAGAAGCATCCAACACAGACTTAAACCCAGAACAGTATGTTCTTAAACCCAGCACACTATCGAGCTTCACAAATCCCACCAGACTACAGAAGAAACTTCTGAACTCATCATTAGATTGTAGTAATTAAAAATAATGTCGTCCATTTTGGTCAAGAGACATTTTGGTTCTGCCAATACAATCTCTTTTCAGGTATAATAAAAATTATATACTGACACTAATAGTAATAGATTGCTATTACTACTATTTCACCTACTACAATCATGCTGCTAGCACGGACAGAGGAAAAACTTTGGTATAGCTACCCAGAGCAATTCCTTAAATAGGTAAGATGCTTTCTGCCTTCCCTTAAAAGAAAAATAATGTAAATATAAACAGAAAATTAAACTGAATCAGCAACTAACCAAGACAACCAAAATAAGAGCCGGACCACAAAGTTAACACAACAATATCGAGTGCCTGCCTACCTTGTTAGAGCTCACATAAGACATGAAACAGATGCTAACTGACAAAGGCTAGGTATAATCTAGACTTTCTAAAGGCTTCTGATAAAATCTCTCAAGCTGCTATAACAGAAACAGCTGCTGCTATAGCAGCTAGAGATTTCTTTTTGTGAACCAACACATATTAGAAGTAGATCAACAGGTAAGAAGCAAAAGTGCAGGAAAAAAAGGCCCATTACCAGCCTGAGAGATGAGTAACAGCAGGGTACCTCATTCTACCAGTTCCAGGATGACCATCGGTCATACACATTTCAAAAGGCCTGGTGGAACTTTTCTTTGTAACATTGCTCTGCTTTCAAGGCTTAAGAGAGTCACAGCTTTTCTTGACAGATCAGACATTAGGTCAGGGGCTGAGCCAGAGTATCACAGCAGTTTCTCAGTGTTTACACCAGCATTCTGCTAGGCCAAGACACAGATACTGGAAGCAGAGTAAGGCATTCAAGGATGAAAAGCAGAAGCTAAGGAGGAAAGAATGACAAGCCTGGGGCTTCCACATCATGGCTGGATATTAGGAAAATGGGACAGAACAACATAAATCACAGCATGGTGCCAACACAACACACCCTTCAAGAAAACTATGACTGTGCTTCACCCTCTGGCATGGGGCAGTTGGTGTCCCACAGCAGTCTTGGACAGAATGGGGCAGAGCTGATGAGGAGGGACTGCAGGGTGTTGCTAGCTCTTCATTGGGGATAGGATCTGCAGCCAGGAAGGGAAAGTTTTTTTTATGGGTTGGATATTCTCATAGCACTACTTAGCTCATTATAGAAATGTTACCTCTGTCTTTTTAAAATTCTAATGAATCAAGGCTTATGTGAGAGTATGTAAAATGGCAAATTAGGAAGAGTGGAAAATCAAAAATCGCAATATTGATCAAACTCCTGCTGCAAACCTGCAAAGGGAAATTTGACACAGGCTTTAACTAGGATTTTTCTGAGACAGCTGCAAACTTGGCCAGGGTCCTAAGATGAAATACTGCAAAATTACGTATCTTTAGAGACACCAAATGGAGGCACTGAAAATAACACCTAGCTCAAATACAGAAAATTCGCAACAGAAAGGACTGTTCCCTGTTTTGCAGTACTCTGTCCAAACTCATAGACATGGGACATTTGGTTTGCAATTAAGCTTAATAATCACTCTGAATCACCCTATTGCCTTTCTTCTCCTACTATGACAACTTCTGAATTAAAGAAAGTTGTATTCAATAACACAACATTGAAACTGATATTCATTAATATTTTCAGTGTATCAACTCCCACAAAGGAAGGGTGGGTGTGGTGATTTACAAAATGCCATTACGAGCCCACAGGGGATTCTGGAAGTCTCAACTGATGCTGCAGTTTCCCAGGAGATACCAAAGAAACAGATCATAAACAGAAAGGTGATTAGATCAAGACCCTCACTTTTCCTGGAGTATTATAAGACAAGACACACCATATCTCACTGCTTTACCCTCCAACTACCTAGTGGTTTTCATAATGTAGGCAGAACTACAAAGTTAATAGTGAGATTCTTCTCCTTCAAATCAAGTTTCATGTGTCTTGTAAACTCTCTAAAACACAACGTATGGCACAAACTACAACAAAATTGAGCCACTTGGCTTCTCTATGCCTCTTGACAAAGCTGTTCCATGTGACTGAGACAGGGTAGAGAATCTCACACCTACACTTCCGCCTTATTTCACCCAAGCATAAGAACTTGGATTGCTGTGGGTTACCTGATGCAAGACAAATGCCCTTATTTTCTTCTGAACATTGTTCATATTTAAAATGAACATATATGCTACATGTCAATAGCTATTGCTTTTTTAACATAAATTAAGTTTGCAGAAACACATCAGACATAATCATTGCTCTAACAAAATAGTACAAAGAGTTTTGTTACTGGATGAACTCATCCACCACTGAGGAAAAGACTGATTCTCAATACATGATTTAGGTTGCAAGGTATCACTGAAGATGGCAGTGGCACAAAATGCAGTTGGAGATATGTCACTAGTGGAGTACCCTAGGGGTCGATACTGATGATAATATGTTTAACATCTTCATTAATTACTTTGATTGACGGGGCAGTGTACACCCTGTTGTGGGTTTGCATAGCAGGGTTTTGGTAGCAGGGGGACTGCAGGGGTGGCTTCTGTGAGAAGGTGTCAGAAGCTTCCCCAATGTCTGACAGAGCCAAGTCGGCCCCAAGACAGACCCGCCACTGGCCAAGCCCATAAGCAACAGTGGTAGCACCTCTGGGATAACATAGTTAAGAAAGGCAAACAAAAAAAAGGCAGTGGGAGAGACAGGAGTGAGAACATGCGAGAGAAACAACTCTACAGACATCAGGGCCACTGCAGAAAGAGGGGGACAAGATGCTCTGGGCACCAGAGCAGATTCCCCTGCAGCCCGTGGAGAAGACCATGGTGAGGGAGGATGTACCTCTGCAGCCCACGCAGATCCATGGTGGAGCAGACATCTACCTGCAGCCCAGGGGAGGACCCCACGCCACAGCAGGTGTATGTGCCTGAGGGAGACTGTGGCCCCATGGAGAGCCTGCACTGGAGCAGGCTCCTGGCACGACCTGTGGACCAAGGAGCACATGGTGGAGCAGGCTAGCTGGCAGGACTTCTGAGTCTGTGGGGCACCCACACTGGAGCAGTCTGTTCCTGAAGGACTGCACCCTGTGGAAAGGACTCATGCTGGAGCAGTTCATAAAGAGCTGCAACCCATGGGAAGGACTCACGTTGCAGAAGCTGGTAGAGGACTGTCTCCCGTGGGAGGGACCCCACGCTGGACCACGGGAAAAGCATGAGGAGGAAGGAGCAGCAGAGACAACGTGTGATGAACTGACTGCAACCCCATTCCCCGTCCCCCTGTGCTGCTCAGGGGGAGGAGGCAGAGAAATTGGGAGTGAAGTGGAGCCCGGGAAGAAGGGACAGGTGGGGGGAAGGTGTTTTGAGATTTGGTTTTAGTTCTCATTATCCTACTCCGATCTGACTGGTGATAAATTAAAATAATTTCCCCAAGCTGAGTCTGTTTTGCCTGTGGCAGTAACTGGCAAGTGATCTCTCCCTGTCCTTATCTCAACCCACAAACCTTTTGTCGTATTTTTTTCCTCCCCTGTCCAGTTGAGGAGGCGGAATGATAGAGCAGCTTTGGTGGGCACCTAGCATCCAGCTAGACTACAGGACAAGTTTACCACTTCAAACCATTTCAGCAAGTTTACAGACTACAGAGGTCCCTTCCATCCTAAACAGTTCTGTGATTCTGTGAAGACAATATATGAAGTTTGAGAACCTGTTCTGATGGCTAAGACATTAGACTAGGAAGGCACCTGCGTTTAGTTCACTGTTCTTTTTCATAAGCCAAGGCATTTATTTTTGTTACTAGAAGCTGCCTAACTCAGATCCTGGAAGGGCAAGCAAACAAACAATTAAAAGAAAAGCTTTTTCCATGACTCAGTATGAGGCATTCTGCTTTCTTTTATTCCTCTGAAGTGGCTGATTAGCCACTTCCAAAATAGGATACAGAACCAGTTGGGCTGCAAGGTTATTTCTTTATGGCACTTTTTATTTAAATGTGTGCATTTACTGTTGAGGAGAACAAAGAAAGGACAAGACATACAACTTCGCTTATGCATGTTTTCCATTACGTTGTAGCCTAATTTATTCAGGTGAAAAAAATAGTCACACTACAGAGACAATAACAGAGAGAAGAGACAGATACCAAAGTTTGCTGCTTTATATGCAACTCCAGTTACTTATTATCAGAGTGTGTAAATATTGTACATGGTAAACTGTGATGGGAATAGAGTAGGGGACTTCATTCCTCAAACAGCTAACTCGCATATTACTTCAACTGATATTTACATTTTAAAACCAGATGAAGACCTAAATGCACAAAAACACATTAAAGAAGTGATAAAAAGTTGCAGAAGTACCAGAAAGAAAAGTCATTAAATAATGCAGCATTTCATGGGCCACTGACTTGTTTTACTACATGTGTTCTTTGATTGTCTGCACCTAAAGAGTGCATTAATGGCCCATTAGGAAAAGGCACTGAAACTTAGAAGCTATCTAACAGGCTGTATCTGAATGTCTATGCCCGAAATACCTAGAAATGGCCCAAGTCTGGCTGTTTCCCCGATTGAAATGTACACATTCCAATTATTAACAGCATCATAATGTTCCAGGCACACCACTTCCCGGAAAGGTTTGCATTTCTCAGGTGATTAAAATCATTCTGCTTTTGGCCATCTCCGAGACCATCGCAAAGGTGTGCTGTAATACAATCATCTAGAAATGCACTGCCTGCAGTGCCTCATCAATGAGGTAACAGAGCATCTGTGCCAGCCGACCATTTAATTGAAATGGAACAGGTAAGAAAGCCTGGGGCTGCAGATTGAGGCAGAAAATGAAAATTACAGCACCAATAGAGTTTTTATGCAGTAAACTGATTTTTTTTTATTCACAAGACCAACATAGGAACAGCTGTAAACTGGGGTCATCTACTGTTGCTGTCCTGCTCTGAATGCACAGCATGTATAAGAAAAAAATCAAACTTGGGATGGATAAACTGCTCAGAAGATCAACTAGAGCCCTGCTCCTAGAAAAACTGCTTAAAAGAAACCGACATTCCCATGTGCTACCTAGCATGAAGGTGTTGGCACTGTGAAAAAGAGTGCTGTTGAACAGAGAACGCACTACCTCTGAGACAAGGCTAAGTGCAGAAGCCACATGAGTAAGTAGCCCCTAGATTGGGAGATTCCAAAACAAAAGTAGTAAGAATTCTACCGCCACTTTGCGTACCACTCTCACAACTTATCCCAGACATCTGTACTCTAGGCTTTTGTGAATGGTGGACAAATACATCCATGGGCAGGCTGAGAGGACTGGCAACACTGACACTCCTTTTTCAAGCAACCAATAACACCAATGTGCCACTGCCACACATGTCAATGAACACAAGGTTATCCTTCCTTAGACTCACCCCTAGTCCCAGGAGCTCCACATCCACTATACAACTTGCAAGAAGTCGTCAATGCCAGAGCCCAGACTAAAGATTCAAAAGAACGTCAGTTCTCAGAATATCCATTCACGTTTCTCTCTGCCTAAAGAGTAAGACAAACCGAGAGCAACAAAGTTGTTGTTTTGTAATAGGAGATAATAATCAGTAATACAGGCACAACTCTTAAGCACACATCTATCATCTACACACCACTGCCAAAGAAAACAAGTAGTAGATGATCCTCATACAGCATTCATGGCTTTTCAATGGAAAGATTCAAAAGTCAAACCTCTATTACTCACTGTGATAACCTGTTCTTAGCTTTACTGAGCTTCTAGTTATCCAGTACCATGGAAATACACAGCAATACACGTAACTCCCCTGTCACAAAAAGCCCAAGACACCAATGGAAGCAAGCCTCGCAGATGTGTTCAACACACCCTCAAGAAAGGCGCAGGAAGATGGCAAGGCCAAGTAGCAAAGACTTGCTGCAGTTGTGCTTAAGGCAGAACAGGTAACACTAAATTTGCAAAACATACATGGGCACAGATGCAGCAGATGAATCCAGACAGAGTAAAAGTAAAGACAGTAATTAGAGCACTGAGACTGTTTTCAGCACTACTCCTGACACATGAGTTCATGCTAGTCCAACGTTCTCTCATTTCCCTTCCCACTCTTAGTCTACATCATCCACCGTAATGAAAGGGGGTAGATTTAGATTAAAGGAAGAAATTCTTTACAATGCTGGTACAAGTGGTGAGGCACTGGAACAGGTTGCCCAGTGAAGCTGTGGATGCCCCCTCCCTGGAAGTGTTCAGGGCCAGGTTGGATGGGGTTTTGAGCAACCTGGTCTAGCAGAAGGTGTCCCTGGCCATAGCAGTGGGGGTTGGAACCAGATGATCTATAAGGTCCCTTTCAACACAAACCATTCTATAATTCTATGACCTGTGTATGCTGGAAGCTCATGAGATCAGCTGCCCTCTGCCTGCACTGCAACTAGCTCAGTAGGGTTCTCTGAGTGGACCTTCTACAAGTAATACATCTACATTAGCCTACTGTAAAGGTACTGAATATAAAAATAATGGGAGGCTTACACAGAGCACAGGGAACAGAGGATGACACAGGAAAAAATGGAGGTAGAAACACGAACAGGAGTGATATGGTTTCTAAGATGAACACAAAATAAAGGAAGGTCAATGGAAAACTGGATGCTGAGATTTAAAAATAGGGTATCACTGATATCACTGGCAAATCTTCCAGTGACAACATCTCATTGCAGCCACTTAATTAATTAGCATATCACTTTACCTTACATGCTTGATATCAAACTCAGATGAGCGTGAATAGACACCATGCAAAAAAATCAAGTTTACTCGTATTAAACAACATAAAAATGAAAGTTCTCAGTAAAGCGTCATCCAGACACACATAAACATTAAGTTTACCTCAGCTCCTAAACTGAGAGAGATTATTTCATCCTCAAAAGCAGAATGCGTATCAATATGAGGAGGAATTCCTGCATAAGATAACAAAAAAAAAGTCAGTATAGTAATAATAGAGTGGTATCTCTGCTAGCAAGCTCTATTTCCATGGACGTCCATATAGAAAACTGGGATGTATGGTTGAACAAACAAGACGTCATAAACGAGGGGGTTGCCTTCCAAAAGAATTTGGGACAATTGTCTGATTTACATGCCCAGATTAGATGCACACAGTTACAACAACTGTCCTATATAATCAGTGGAAATATCTAGAAGACATTTCAGAGCACCCAAAGGCCTCACTTACCCTCTAAAGACTCCAAATGGTCTCCTTGCTGCAGAGAGCACCTGAAATCACTATGCACACCTCTTAGGTAGCTTAGCACTAACACTTACACAACATTAGGTGATTTTCGGCCTTAGTTTATCCATGATCATGTATTTCTCCCTCACTCTCTTCATACAGAAGGAGTCATCTCAAATAGTCCCCCTATTGCTAAGCAAACAACTGTGCTAAGCGTCTCAGCTTCAGAATTAGGACCTACTACCAAGAACACAGGCACTGTCAGGGTCAAACCCTGCCTCTGCTCTGCAGTTCCCAGGAGAACCACACACACCATTGCTAGGCGAACCCCTGGGTCACATATCTGTTGGTCTGTGTATGAGTAAACAGACATAGTGGCGAATTGCCAAGGGAACAGCTTTTTTTTTTATAAAAAAAAAATTTCTTTTAGATCTGCAAATTGGAAAGAAACTGCCATTCCCCACAGCTCGTGCCACACATTTTAACAGCAAGTGCTGAAACAGCAGCATGCATGCGACAGCAAGAGCTCACCGCATGGTGGGGAGCTGTAGTCAGCAGTGGAGCAAGGCCAGCAGACAGCTCAGGAGAACGGCAGCTACACCTGCCTTTGACACCACAGCAGGCCCAGACAGAGAGAGTAACTCCTATGTGATCCAAACCAAAACAGCCATATTTGCTTACTAAAAACCCTACCCACGTTGATTTTGGACACTACTGAATTCTTTCCTAACAGTGTCAGTAGCCCTACAAAGCATCCTTATTATATGCCAGATTTTACCCCCAGATGTAAATATTCTGAATTCCATTAGTTTCAGCAAAAGAGATACAAATGTTTTATGAGGCCAACATTTCAACTGACAGAAAATCAGTGAGACTTGAAAACCAACGACACATATCTGCTTGTGTCTGCTCATAACTTGCCTCAGTATCAAGCACTAAAACTGTCATCAGATGCTCACTGAAGTCAATGCAATTCACTGTGCAATAGGAGAACATCGACTGATCTCTTCAGCATCACCCAGACAATTCAAGCAAGACCACTCTGACCTACCTACCTGCTTTTAATACTCCATATATGCAGCACATAGGAAGAGACAGTGGCCCAAGTATTCAAAAATGTGGATGGTAACTTTCAAGTATAAATCTACAACTTTAAACATTATTAGGACCTTGAATGAAAAAAGTGTCATCAAAAAGGAATTCATTTAACATGTCTTAAGTGTGGCCCCTACAACTTAGATACCCAGAGTCATCAGTCACTTCTTAAAATCTCAAGTGTATTTTCCAATGACAGTCTGGCTGGGAACACACAGATACTAAAGGTATTAATCTGAATGCAATCTGCGCTCATTCATATCCTCACAATTTACACTTAAGAGAGTATTTTGCTTTGGGTTTGTTTTGGTGTTCTGGTTTTTGTTTTGTTTCTTTTTTTCTTTTTTTTAATTCTTCTATTCTTGATAGAAATCTACAATTCTGACAAATCTCCTCTGATATCCCAGCCAGAAGTACATGACTGTATCAATTTAACAGATTGTCAGATACATAAACAAATAGCATTAGCTTTTCAGATCCTTGTTTGGCAGACACTCTATTAGCTGTCAGTCAGTAATTCTGACAGAAAAGCTGTTGTCCTTTCTTCCTAAGGACAAAAGAGATATCCACTCTGGAAAGCAAGCCACATACTTAGCCTTGATGATTGACCTTAGCAAAAAGCACAGCACATGATTTATTCCCTAGAGCTGTGATTAGAAGCAAATTTCTCTTCAGATGTCTCCAGTTTGGGAAAGATTACAGATAAACAGAGTAATTTCTTATTCCTCAGATAAGGGAACACTACTTCCATCATACTTAAGAGTCCATATATCACACACACTAACATTATATCATATGTACTAACAGTAAGAGCCACTTTCTGGAGACTGTATGCACTCTACAGGGAGCAAGAAGAGTTGGGAGTAAAAAAAAAAAAATGCACTTGACTACAAAAACAAATATGACTTATTTCTGTATCTTTTTGTGGTTAGTTTCCATGTGATGGCCTTGGACTCTGAAACACCATCAATTTCCATAACAGTGGTATCAAAAGCTGTACTTCTAAACACAAGTTCTGAGGTTCAGAAATGAGTATAAAAGCTCTAGCTTTGATTCAAAACACCTCTGGTCACAGAGGGAATACACTAAGCAGGTGCTTAAATCAACCTACACCTTGTCACACTTCGATGCTACTCTCTTCTGATGTTAAGTTGTACTGCTTTGGCTGGGACAGAGTTTTCTTCATGGTAGCTTGTATAGCGTTATGTTTTGGATTTGTGACAAAAACAGCATTGATAATACTGGAATGTTCTTGTTACTGCTGAGCAGTGCTTAGACAGCATCAATGTCCTTTCTGGTTCTCACGCTTACCTGCCAGCAAGTCGGCTGGGGGTGCACAAGAAGTTGCGATGGGACACAGCTGGGACAGCTGACCAAAGGAATATTCCATACCATACGACATCATGCCCAGCAATACAACTAGGAGTGAAGTTTACTGGGGATGCCATTTCTCAGGGACTGGCTGGGCATTGGTTGGCTGCTAGTGAGCAATTGTTTTAGGTTTTTTTTGCATCATTTTTTCTTTGTTTTGGTTTCTTTCCTTTTTTATTAAAAAAAAACAAACCTTATTAAACTGTCTTTATCTCAACCTACTAGTTTTCTCACTTCTATCCTTCTGATTCTCTCCCTTACCTCAGTAAGAGGGAGTGAGCAAGTGGCTGTGTGGTGCTTAGCTGCCTACCAGGGTTAAATCACAATGTAAGGTAAAGAGCTCAAAATTTTTGAAGGACCAATAAACCTACCTTGTCCAGGTTCATACTGATTTACAGTCAGTTGATCAGGTTTATGTTTGATATATCCCTGCTTCAAGCACTTCTCTAAGAATATGTCGCAAATTTCAGGAAGACCTAGTTATAGAAACAAAACTGTAAGCAAGATAGGATAAAAATGTAAAAAGCTATCCTTTCTTTTTACGATATAATAACTGGACAAAATACACAGAAACAACTTCATAGATATGCAAGTCCATCTTTAATATTGATCACTCTGGATTTGTTGTAACACACACATTAAAACTGGGGGTCTGATCTGCAAGTCCGATACATTTATAACATCTCGCAATTATAAAGGCTGTTGCTCCAAGGCCTCTGCATTCAGAAACCGATCACTCCTTACAAATGCAAACTGCACGATCTCTACACATAAATAAAAGCATACCAAACCAGAGGCAAAGTTTCCATCAACTACAGTAAAAAAAAAAATGCAGTCAAGAAGCAAAACTATTATGCAGAGAGTCAGAAGTTGTGCAGAGCGCGCTCTGAAAATTTATCCCCTAAAAATCTGTTACCGAATTAGATTACACATCACTGAAAAAAAATCTGCTGAAGTTAAACTGGTTTGAAACCCGAATGAAAGTTACAGTCCTTCACTGAATCTTTAGTTTGATATTTTACCTGAGGACTTCATTGCAAAATTCTGTTGGAGAAACATGTCAGTAATAGCCTTTCCATGAATCTATTGATTTTTAATTGTTCTCCCTCAATGAAGTGTTTATGCTTTTCTCACACATAAAATAGTCTAGCTGGGAGACTAAGACCAGCTCAAATATCAATGCCCTTATGATTATATAGCTTCGCTGTTAAAACCGCAGTGTAACCAGAATTCTTCTGTTGGAAGCTACATCCACCCCAGTACACGTGCACACCTTCAAGTTCTATCGGAATTTAACTCCCCTATTTTACTATGTTTAAACTTAAGACTATAAGATGACTCACTTGCTTTGCTCTGACTCATAGCTCTCAACTCCAAACAAGAGTTACTCAAACCTTTCCAAAATTGCTCTCAGTCCAAAGAAAATTTTATTTTTGTGTGCATCCAGCAAGCTTTAAGCTAGTCAAGATAAATATACACAGCAATATACGTCACAGCCCCTAAACAAATGAATATGTAATTTGTAACACACAATTGTTGTATGAAACTAAAGCTAAAAAAGAATGACAATTAGAATCCTAAAAGCCTTATTTGATGGGACCTCAAAGGGCAGCAACCCCTGGCTGCAGGTGACTGGAATACAAGCTTCCAGCACTCAGTAATTTGGAATGGATCTCCTTCAACAGCAGCCTTCAATGTGTGGTTAAGATACAGTGAAGGCTCTCATTGTATTAGAATCTCCCCTCTAATTAGAATCTCACATTCATATCTCAGTGAAGCTTAAAGTCTTTACATAACAGTTCAAACATCAGTGCAAATTATGCATGACTTAATAGGGAAGTTCTCACCTCCAGGTAAAGGTTTGTCTTTATCAACGTTGTTGTTATCATAGCAAAACTCATATCCAAAATGTTTTACTCTTCTATGCTTTAAAGTCTTCTGGGCTGTAAAAACACGCAAGTTTAAAGTAAGATTAGACTATATAAAACAGTATAGGCAACTTACTATGCTTCCCTATTCCATCTGACCTCTTAAACAGTCTTTCATTAACAGCTGAAACCATGTACGTGACCCTTTTCCTTCATGGCACACACTTCTGCCTTATTACCTTTTGTATTTCATCAAGTATCATATCCACTGCTGTTTGAAGTCAAAGTGATGGTGGTTTTGTATATGCAAGAAGTAGGGGGTACCAATTTTATTGAGCCATGCTTAATGCATCTTTATCCTTGCCCTGATCTCTGAACTTGCACTCGATTAATATCCTATGGATACAGCACAGCCCTTCACTTTCACCAATTACCAAGTTACATGTTAACTAAGGTCAATATAGCCCTTTGTGTTGTTCCAAGGAACAAAATCTGCACAGAAACTTTGAAGTGAATTCCAAGAATGATTCATTTAAGAGATTTAACTCCACAGAGCTCAGGGGAAAGCACAAAAGCAGCCACAATGTGTGTCTCACTGACTTCTTTTTGGTTTAAGAGAAGACACAGCTTCTCAGCTGGACATCAAACTACAAGCGTAACCGCTACAGAACAGTCTTGGCTTGGCATAAGACACCTAAAAAACACTTCAGTTGTTTCTGTATGCAGGAATATTATTTAATTAAATCTATACCTGAATAGCAATTCAGACCACTTGTTCTCAAGAGTTTATCACTTGCAATATATGACTCCATTTTGAAAACACTAAGAACAATCACGCAATGACTTCAAACAATACATGTACCAAGATGTAGACTTCTTGTAAACTGAAACTGTAGGAAAACACAGCATAAAAGTATGGAAGGTCTGGATTTCTATCATTTTGCCCACCATTTCGAGTATCTTCTTCTCCTATCCAGTCAATACTTTCCAACATCCTCCTTTCTTCTTCTGGAGAAATAATCTTTTCAATGACCATTAGGCCTGGAGGCAAGCTTGTAGGAACAGCATTCTGCCAGAAAACTAGGGTGTATGGAGAAAGAGGATATTGTCACTGCTTAGAGAAAATAAAACCATGTGTTCCCTACAGTGATATGTAATAGGTATGAGAATATAGTATAGCTGTAGAAATATTTACTTTAATGCTACAATGGAGACTTCATTGGGGTCTTATTGGTGTATGAATAATCCATTTTTGGCATGACAAAACAGGATAAGATCCAAGTTTTGCATCATGCAAAGAAAAATTTTACTGCGTAAGACCAAGAAGACTTCACACTATTCAAATGCAAAACCAATTGTGATTTTCCTGTCAAAATAATGGTAAAAAGAATTCCCCAATCACTTCAGGATTCTACCTGCATTTCATTTTAGTTTTCCAGAACTTTGGTGATTTACCAAATCACCAGATTATTCTCTGTTCAGAGAAGCAATCTGTAACCAAATATGGAGGAATATAATGCAGTACCTAGGTGAACACCAAATATTGGTGATGCAGGGACAGTCAGTCTGCTATCCTAATAGTTTTTTAAAAAAAAAGCTATTCACTGCAGAATGTACAGACCAACAGCAGGAACCCTTTTCACTAGACACTATAAAAGCTCATAGAGAGAACAACAGTTCCTGTACTAAATAGCTTACAGTCAGCCATAAAAAAAAGCCTGGTGAGAAGGGGTGGGGCAAAGCCTGAAATCTTTTTACTTCCGAAATAGAGATCACAAGACTAAAGTCACATAAGAAATCCAATGAAATGTCCAGAGTTTCCTGGGTCCCAGTTTAACCCCTTCATCACAAAACCTTCATGTGCAGCACTGAATGATCTGGAAACTACCTAAATCCTTTTCCCTTTTGCCTCTAAGTAAAGAAGTTCAAATTAGAGTATCCTATCATGAAGTACAAGGAGCAAAGATTATTTTATGTCCTGAATCTTATATTCTGGCTTTCATCCTCTGTGTCTACTTACACAGACTAGCGTGCTCTTAGCTATTTTTACAACCTAGAAAGTAAAAGCAAAGGGAAGCAGTACAGAGGTAGTTAAGATATATAGGAAAGCAGAAAAACTGTACCTTTTTCCACAAAATTAATATATAGAACAATGTTTTGGCCAACATCTTCCAGTGTTACTTCTTTTCCATTAAGGGCATCAAAGGCTTTCTTGGCTTCTTCTGTTGTCCCATATTTCACAAATGAATATGGCTTATTCGGTGGCATTAAGAGTGTTTCCACCAACCCATATTCTTCTACTATCCCGAGCAGTTGGTGCCTACTCATCCCATTACCGAGACCACCATTGGCAATAACCAGGCTCTAATTGAGGAGTAATTTAAAAAAAAAGAAATGGAAAATTAGTGATGATTGTTGATTCATTTAAAACTAACACTCTACCAAGAGAACAGCTCTATAAAGAAAAATTAAGGAAGCCCATGACTACTCTTTTACGTACTCCATGCAAGATATTTACATTTCACTGAGCTTGGTATTATGAGGCTCAGGCAACCTTTGTTCACCCAACACATATTCTGGCAGAAAAGCTTGCAACCTCTAGAGATACCTCCTCCATAGTGTGTAGTTACTGAAGCATTTCAGCTTCAAACCAGCCTGCGTGCATCAAGTGTACTGCAGGCAACCAGCAACACTGGCACACAAAATTCTGGAGGCTTCTAAAATGGATTTTTTCCGGAGACCTCCTACCACTAACAAAAGCAAACAGAAAAACCTTTGAAGACCTTGATTATTTTTTAAGACAGGTTTTCTCATCTCTGCCAAGGAGTCTCAAAGTATCGACTGATATTCCCACTCCCACTTCACATCTCCACATACATCAGGTTCACCAAAAAAAAGCGATAGCCTCTACAAAGAAAGCATCTAGTTCTGTGCCAGAACTCTTACCTGAAAATTCCCCCCTCTTGTATTTATAAACAGAATGGATGTATGCCCCATCCTTAGGTAACACGGATTACTTCATGCACAATATCTGCTTAATTCTATATTTTCATAGCAATCTATGTCCAAAATTATCAAGGAGTATGCAATTTGTGACGACTGTTGCTGACTTGCCAACTAACAGAAGAAACAACAAAACAAAACTTTTCAAAGGAGTATTATTCAAGAAATATCCTTTGAAAACACATAGGCCTTTTCAAAATAAAGAAGTTCTTTTGACATCTAAATAGCTATATAGCATAACTGGATGGTCAGTCTAATCATGGTGGTTGAAAAAAGTTTATGTCCCTTTTTAAGGCTAAGTGAGGATGCAGTCTTGAAGTTTTGACTGAGCTCTGGTGACTCCAAACAGCTAGCAACAACTTACTTGGATTGACTCCATGTAATACCTTTCTAGAAAGCTTTCAGACAATCTTTTCCTTAAAGTCTGTAAATGTTCTACGACGTTTTCTGAAGGCATCTGGTAAATTGTTCAATTGTTACAAAATTATAGCATTTTACTTCTCTAAAAGACACCAGATTAGGTTTAAAACTGAAGAGAATGATTATAAAAAAAAAAATTTTATCTAGTGAGCGTGCCTGAGGTACTGCTTTGATTACACCTATTGCGATGGCTCTGTTAACACTTGTTCTTAGCACTGCATCAGGCTGTGCATTACTGGTCACGTTTTTCAAAGGTGATCACATTATTAATTGTTGTTATTTTGTAGAATGTTATTAATAGGGATGCCCATGTGGGTAGAGGAAATGCAGAGACTCAGACCAGTGCTTTTCACTTGCTGTAGGCACTTCATCTACAAAGACCATCACCACACGACGGCAGCATGTACAGCAACTGATCACGTTCTCCTGACTAAGCAATTTCAATATAACCAGTCTTTCACACAAAGCCTGAAAGCTTTTTGTGTATTCTTAACATAAGTTTATCACCAGCACTGTGGTTTTGTTTCATATATCACTTATTGAAATGTTTTGTCATTGATGATAATCTTGCTGGACCCAGAAAATACTCTTTGGATAGATTAGATGGATAATTTGGTATCTAGGGCAGTGTTGAGGGGGAAAAAATATCCCAGATTATGAACCCATTTCCAAGCAACACTAGAACAACACAGTCCCTGCTCCAAAGAGCTTACACTACATACAAGATTGCCGGGTCATTTTAGCATATACCCACATGGTGAAAACTAAGCGAAGACTAAGCCCTATTTTGTTAGAAAAAAGTATAAAGATCTAACCAGTGCTTCCACATTTGAATGGGAAGAATGTGCAGGATCAAGATTAACAAGGGTAAAGTAAATGATACTGCTCTTCAGTGTTTCAAGCCATTAGCACGTCCCCACAACTTACTGAGGAGAATTATGAACTGTACCTTCCTCTCTTTCTGTCTGCAAGTTCCTGTCACTTACTTTTTGCCACACCAGTATCTGCGATGCCACACTCTGATCTGCTGTAACTCTATACTGTAGAAGAAAACTAATGATCAAAAAGCTGAGTACTTTTCTGTTAGATTAGGGAACAAAGGGGCTTATAGTGAAGTTCATTGAACTTCGTAAGAAAGCAGAATTCCCTCCTATCTTGTCCCCTTTTGTACAAGGGAAGGGAAAGTTGTCTCCTTTTCAACACCTTTAAGTCAGTCAATCAGTTCAACTCTCACAGGACCACAGTCTAAATCAATTCAGGTGAAGAAAACAATGTGGAAAAGATTTTTAAGACAGACATGTTTTTAACAGGGAGTTTAGATGAGACAAATTGTACTTGATAGAGAAGATAGAGGAAAGAGAAACAAAAGCTAAAAGCTAAAGAAATCACACAGCGAAAGAGAATTTTATCTACTTCAACAAGGTAACATTCCCCATGCTTCCTACTCCTGCCCAACCCAAGAACTACTGTTTCAGACTAAAAACAACTTATCCAAAGGCCATGAAAGTCTCTCCACATACATTAAATTGCTGAATCACAGTTCTGATTTGAAATCAAAGAGATGCAGAAAACCCTCCATCTCAGGAAGCACATTTTGGAGAACTGCATTTTAGACAGAGCATATGTGAGAACAGAACAGAGATAAGCAGCATTTTCACACTACTAGCAAAATCAGAACTGCCAGTCACCTGTGAGGCATGGGAGATGCACTCAATGCCCTCATGTCTCATCAACGTATGCTGAGCTCTGACCTGCTTCCTCAATACCTTCTTCTTCATTTTATGGACTTTCGTATGATCTTCACTCGTTTTAGCTTGCATGCTGGAGATCTGCGAAGCAGAAGTAACAACACACAGTAAGTGCACTGCTCAAAAAATTAAATACTTCAGTCTGCTCCACACAGACAGCGCCCCCATCTCATATTTTATCTCTAGGATAGTAATAGGACTTTCAGTAATTCCAGATTTTATTAATTATCTGGGGCTGACAAAAATGAGTCTGCAAAGTATGGTCTTCATCAGTCAACAGCACATTTTTCCCCATCTCTGAAGTTACATTACTAAACTTTCTTTCATTAAGAGGATCCCCCTCCAAAATAAAGCCTTATAAAGACTGCCATGATGCTAAATATAATTTTCCAGTTTTTCTCTTCCTCTTCTCTCCTTTATTCACAATAACATTACACCCATTTGCCGTTTTAAACCTGCTTGCCCCTCCTGTTTTCACACAGCAGTTTCATTTAATTTCCTTAGCTCTACAGTCTCTCCAGGGCAGAATAAGAGAAAAAAATACATGTGGAACTACCGTGAGATTTGTACCGTCTTAGCTTCTACGTTATTCCTGCCTCACTGAATGCCTGAGTTGGAGATAAATTTTTCACATTTCGCTTCTTTTTTCTAATCGCAACTTTCAAGGGAATATGGCTTTTGGCAAAAATTTCTTTTATTGAGGGTAGAAAAATGCGTTCTGTACTTAGATAGCCAAGAACTAGCAACCACGATGCTCTATACCTCATTTACCACATCTCCCAAGGCCAAGCTTCATGCAAATCACATTCCTGTCATGAGAAGGAACAGAAAACTCTGTACATATATTAACTATTAAATTTAGTGGCAACACAGCATTCACCTACCAGGGACTTAAGGGCAACTCATTCACTGGCATTCTCCAGGTTTTGTTGCATTTTTTGCCGCTTCTGCTTTACCACCACACAAAGATCATACCGTACCTTCCTATATCCCTCTGAGCCTACTTTCTTTTCCCTTCTCTCTTCCCACTTCCTTCAAACCCAAGGGGAGAGTCCAGACCCCACTGTGACAAAGCTCTTAGATACTGATGTCACTAGACTTTGCCCTTCTCTTTTTCTCTCCCTACACCATAATCCCTTACCCCTAGTTTAGGGGCTGCTTCTCTTCTCTCCCAAAAATCCTCCTAACAGTACAGGTGGACAATCCAACTGCAGTTGTCTGTCCTTTTCCATTCTTTTATCAATGCTCTGATAAGAACCCTTCCACCTCACCATCTTCTTGAAGTCTCATGAAAAGAGGCAAATTTACATCAGGCAGATTCTCCTCAGTGCATCTAGCTGGTTACCCTTACCAGGACTCACCTGACTCGCAGGCTCATTCAGCAAGCTTACCGTGACCAAGCTGCCCGATAATTAACAGATTTGGTCCAAAAGGCTCAGCCTGCCCAACTTTATTTGCCACACACCGGCGAACAGTGCCAACAGCTTTACAGACTTACAGCCCGTGCGCCGGGTTCTTACCTTCTGGGGAGGGGGACAAGCAGTCTCAAACTGCTTCACAGGAAAGTACAGGAGGGACTCCTCTGTGGTTCGGTGAGGTGGGCTTACAGAAAGAGAGAGTGAAAATACGGGATGGGAACCACGCAGGCCCGGTTCAGAAGGAAAAGCACGCAGGCTGTGTCGATCACCCAGACGGGTCAGACCGCCGTCAGGCAGCCTCTGCAGAACAGCGAGGCAGGCGCAGGGGTTGACCTGGCCTTGCCCCCCTCACGGGCCGGGAAG
>Ga0065711_1001400_pt1 | contig 43738 bp, 28 predicted proteins | sample Hoacrofraction12_FD_59098 | JGI IMG/M metagenome (GOLD analysis project Ga0065711, IMG submission 59098) | Hoatzin crop microbial communities from Cojedes, Venezuela - Epithelial fraction 12 v2 (version 2) | ecosystem: Host-associated > Birds > Digestive system > Esophagus > Crop | place... | reverse complement strand
GGGGGGGGGGAAGAAGAGACAGTTATTTCAAGAATCTAGTGTACAATATGCAAGGCCTGTGAATAAGCATGGTAATCGTTTCCTGCATTTACTTTGCAAGAACTCAGCGCCAGCCTATGCAAATGCACTGTAATTATTCTTGCAGTCTACAAAGAGCTCAGGTGTCAGTATCTGGTGGAAAATCCACAGAGCAGATAGCTGTGATTTTTCTAACTTGACATGTTCCTGTTTGCTAAGGATTTTTTTAATTGGAAATTTCTCTGGTGTGGGAGAGATGTTTTAATCAGGCGTCAATCTCCAACTTAAAGATGTAAAGTAGGAAAAAATGAATTGTGAAACTAAAATACTTCTACACGATAGATTTCTGACTAGGACCATTCAGGGAGAATTTATGAGGAAAGATTTATATATTTAACTACTTTTTCTTAAAATTAAGCAATATGTCTTCTGAACATCTTGCTTTTCATTATCACCTAGCAAAATAATCTATGGCATATTGTCCGCACATTGTCTCATATCTTGTTATGTGAATAAGGAAGGCTATGATTTTAAAGACAGCTTTTAGGTGAGTTTCCAAAAAAAAAGAAAAAAAGAAAAGATTAGTTACTTTCATAATTAGGTCTGTAAAAGACAGGTACATAGATTGTACCATATTGCATAAGACAATCTTGCTTTGGGCGAGAAATCAGTGCTTAACATTCAGAGCTCCTCTTCTATATCCAACCTGGTTTTTAAAATCACTTTGCAAATGGGGTCTTCCAGAGTAATTTATGTCAAAAGAGTCACAGCCAATCCTGAATGCTTTGGAAAATTCCACCAGCACCACCCCTATCTTGGTGAGTTACAAAGTAAGATTCGGGATCTGCTGCTCTCCTTACCTCTTCTGCAGTGTCTCTACCATCACTGATGAAGTTATGTTTTTCTGTGGCTGGTGAGATATATCTTCACCTTCCCCCACAGTATTTGGCTCAAGAAAACCCCTTCACCAACACATGTAAAGGCAGACAGCCATACAGAGGAACAGGAAAAATCATGTACTTTTGTTTTCCACCCCAAATGTTTGATTGACACACGGAAGGGCTAGAATATTAATTATGCTCCAAAAGTATTTTGGACTGTGGGATGAAACAATCTGATTACCATAAAAACAAAGGGGCTGTAGAGCTCCTCAGGCTGTGATCCTGATAAGAGAGCTTCTGCTCGAAGGAAGCCAGACTGCTGTCATAAACTGGATTTCATCAATGCAATTTTTTTGAGAAACTGATTTGATATTTCTCTATCATGCAAGATGAGATCATGGGAGTGACCTGAAGCTGAACAACAGTATAAAAACGTGTAGTCATTTGTTGACCGAAGCACAGCTTAGCTGAGGAAAATTCAAAAGTGCCAGGTACTAGGGCTGTTATCCCCTTGTCATGGTGTTGTAGTGCTATTAAAAATTTCCCACTGCAGATGATAAAAACTGGAGCTTATCCAAAGAAGAAACCACACGAGCCAAAAGGCATGACCTTCACATCCCTGGTTAAGACAAAATAAGGAAGACCAAAAGCAAAGCAACCATACTTCCGGGCAGGTCCTTCCAAATCCTCTTGGCTCTCTCTCCCTGCCTCTTACGCCTTAGATCACTTGTTCAGCATCATGCTCAGTAAGAGATCTAAGTGTGGCTGAAAAATGCAAGCACCACAATGATACTAGGGAATAACACGAGTACAGAAAGCTACAAGGAGCAACTGAAGCATGGTAGAAGGAAATACCTATCAAGCAAAAAGCTCCACTGTTACAGATCAGCAGAACAGCACAAGTCAACAAGAGATTGCATGCAGCTCAGGACTAACATATGGAATAACGAGTGATTTCTAGAAGGGAATTTTCAACCTAGCACACAGCACAACATTTTCTTTAGCTAATAAATCCATGGATTTAAACAATACATCTTGAGATAAAATATCGAAGCGTACTTCTGCGTCTTTGGAGTCCATTTCCATAGTCTGCCTTTGAAGTTCTAGAGCCAACCTTCAAACATAAATGAATACACAAATCCCATCCCTACTTGCTTAATATTTCAAATCCTACCTTGCAAGAATTAAATTACGTCTTGGTCTTGTGACTCTCTGGAGCCCCTTTTTAGAAGCAGTATTTCCAAAGCATTTAAGTCATTTAAAAACTTGAGTAATTTAAGGTACATAGACTTTGGCAGAACTAGCAGGTTTACAAAGCTTAGATTCAGTCTGAAAAACCCACAATCTCCACACTGCAATCTGTTTTGATCACTATCAACAATTTTCTATGGTTAAATTGCCTTTTCAAAGTAGCAAACTAACTAGCTTTGTGGACAAGGCACTGTACGTATAAGTCATTTCAAATTGCTGTGCCAATGTTTCTGCTAAATCTGTGTAACTCATCTCAGCATAGAAGTCTCTCTTTCGGTACGGACTAGGTAACCAGTGCCAGGAAATCACAAATGTTTGTGAAGAAAGATAGGCATATACCCAGGGGCTGAAGTTAATCCTGATGAGATTTGACACATTGACACAGCAGTGAGCTGAGAATATTTTTCCTGCCATCTGTCTATTTGTTCATAAGAAATACAGCAGCAGCTCTGTTTGCAGATGTGCTTAATTTATTTAGATTTCTTCACATGTGATAGAGACTTACAGAAAATTCTTATTTGGAATAACGAGCAGATGAAATAATTCAGCATGGAATAAGCTGTAAATAGTGCTGGATTCTCAGGCAACGTATAAATGCAAAATGAGACAGTGAACAAGTTCTCACGAAACTAAGCAAATGTATTATTCAGTTACCTGTTGTTTAATTCACCTGCTACTATTCCCTACCTCTTCCCACCAACTGTTGGGACAAACGGTTCCCTTTGACATACTTACACATCTGCTTCAGACAGAGGACCACCTGACTGCACTTTATAACTGCAGTCCCTCCTGCTACATACAGAAGAGGCAAACATTTCAGAAGCTCATAAACTGCTAAGGAGCCCCAGCTTCCAGCTGAAAATCTCTGGGAGTTAGGGACACAAATGCATGGAAAGATCTGGGTTACTAGGCCCCTCTGTACCGCTCACTCAGATGAACTCTGGCTCACACACTTGAAATGGTATGAAGTGTTTAATTCCCGTTGACACTTGAAAACCAGGCCCAGGGTCAGAGAATGCAAGATTGAGCAGGGCAACAATATCTCAATATTATCCTCGTTTTTGCTAGGTCGAGTACTCACTTGGGAATTCTAGTAAGAACCCATTCATTAGGTATAGCTTTCCAAATTGTGTGTTGCTAATAGGTAGATCTTGTCAAAGCATCACAGCACAGCAAAGTAACATCTCATTACTCTCTGCAATGAGCGTATCTCCCAAAATCATCTGGAAAGTGTATGACCAGAAATGCTACTGACTCCATTTTATTTGTTGCAGAATTTAATTGACAAACTGCTCAATTCCAATTACTTTGTTTAATTCAGGTATTACGGGACACGAGAAAGCCTCTCTCAAGGCTACTGTAACTGTTTCAGTTCCTGTTTTTGGACAATATCATCATTTCATGCAGTGAACGAAACAAAACAGCATAACTTATGCCAAAGGTAACATATCAGAAGTTCTGGCGGGCCATGTAGAAGTATAGTGCAGTTTAGATTTGGGGGAGATAGTTTCTACTGGTTTACATTCCACATTGGTTTTCCTCTACCTCCTACCACACTTACATTCAATGGTGCTGTTAGAAGGTGTAAGAAGCCTGCCAAGACATTCTCCATGACTTTCTCTTCCTCCTCCCATTACCTACTCCCCCTTTCTCTTTTCAGCACAGAGGCTACAGGGGCTGTGGTCTCAATGAGCGAGAAAATCATTGATCTGCTTCACCAGAACATAATACCTGGTTGTATGATCAGAAACACTGAAGCAGTTCACGAGGCTATCAAGTTTAGGCCCAGCTGAGTCTTTCAACAAGCTTGCTCTTACACGATAAACTTTGGAATTTGGCAGGGATTACCTCACTTCAGTCAGCTAGAAGTTAGCTACTCAGTCGAGGTCTGTTAAACAAGCCTCCCATAACAAAACAAGAGAGATGTCAGAAAAGGCAACTAATTTCATCCACTTTAGATGTGTTTTGCACTAAGAGAAATCTCAATCAGCCACAGAAAGAGCCCAGACAATTAGCTTAGATCGCGTACCTAATATTGGAAGAGATCAGTTTGATCCTTGGTGACTGAAAACACTCTCTGGTTCCCACAGTATCAGCTGGGACCATTTGGGTTATTCTGCTGTCACCACAGCAGAAAACTGATGGGCCTCTTCCCAGGGCAAGGAAGACAGAAGCATCTCTTCACCCGTACTACATCTCTTTGCAAGCTGTTCAACACACCTAGATGTCACTCTGGAGTATACACTGGGAGGAAATACCCTCTGCAGAGCTCCAATTTTCCTGAAAGCTGTTAAAACTCCCCACTGCTCTGACTGTGCCTGAAATCAGTGGTACTGCTTGCATTAATCACGTTTTTTCATGCGCTTTTGCAGTAGAAGAGTCATCTCACATCAGGAATGTCACTTGAGTTCAGTAAGTCTTGTCCAGGTCTCACTGCCAAATTTACAGTGCATGAGAAGATCATCATCAAACCTAACAACAACCTTACTTGCAATCTAACTCTAAAACATGCTGGACTTCATAAAACTCGGCATTTCCCTAGTAGCTTTACCCTGTGCCACGAGCCTAGGGCACACCTCTGCAAGGCAGAGGAAGTGCATGCCTCTAACCACTCCACGCGCCCTTCTCCTCGCACACATTAACCAAACCAAGGAAAGAGAATTTGGGCAGAGGATGTCCTGAAAAATGAAGACACACTTCAGTAAATACGCCTGTGATGAACAAGGCCTTGGGGACCTCCATACCCTATTAAAACAACTTCTCCTTATAAGGAAGAAATGTAAGAAGGGGAAACACATACACGACACAAAATTATACAAGCCATTCAAGCAGGCTTCCATATATCCAAGTTATTACTACACATTGATGATTTATTATTATTGCCTGTTTTAAGTTACAACACACTACTTGCATTGTAATCACTTGCCTATAAAATATGCTGTGGGAGAGATCACCATATTCTACGAAGATCAGCTCTGCTGTGTTTCAGAGAGAAACATGTAATTACAAAAAAGGGCATCAGACTCCAAACTTGTCAGGTTGATTTTACAACAGCCGTAGGCAGCTGTACGCATCAAAGATGCAGACTTTACATAAAAGGCAAAACAGGCGGCACTGACAAACACAAAAATACTCTCCTTAAATCCTAATCAGAAACTTTCCCAGATCAAATCAGTTCTCCTCACACTTTGAATGTGACAGCAGAATCAAAGTGTGGTTTTGGTCTCTCATTATTTTAATCCATATAATCCTAACAGTAGAGCATTAACTACTGTACAAAGAGGCATACAGTGGCAGTCTGGACACAGGTGAAGGGCAGGCAAAGCTGTCTTCAAGAGAGAAGGACAGGTATTTGCATCTGCTTCAGCTGGGTCAAGATTTTAATCCAATATTGAACAGGATGCACCTCAGAATTCAAGCCTTGTCATAAACACCTTCTACTCAGATTTGGGTACTTCAGAAACACTCCTCTGTACTCAGAATATCTAAAATGAGTAGGAACAAATACAGGATGGCTATATAGTTACTATACAATGCAGTGATATAAAGCAGGTATGCTGCTTAAAAGACAGTTTAGAAAGCTCGGCTTACTGCCCACTGTTTTAGAGTGAAATAACGCATCCCGCTTCACACATAATGTGAGCCAACAGAGCTCCAAATTTTGTAGTCATTGAACAAAACTACCATGCAGAGAGCTGCAAGAATCATATTATTGAACCATGAAGACAATGAAACTAATTCCATTTTGACCTGAAAGAAAAATTCATTTTTATAAAAACATCACACTCCCAGTAAGCCAGTCTCTTGTGTCCCGTGTTACAAGCCTAGAGCCTCAACTGTTTCAACCTCTCCCTCTCTGTCCCAGAATTTAGTGATATTTTTTTAATAGGACGGGCACACGAGAAAGTCACACAGCATAATCTTGCATACTGATTTCTAAGAGGAAGGAGAAAGGAGAAAATTCTAATTCTGGCTCTCAGCCACATAAACTGGAGCCCTAAACTGTACCTCGCACAGGGCTGAGAAACATCCCAATTCCTGAGCTATATGATGTTCAGGCATCAAAGAGAACAGATTTCCCACCACGATCTGGGGAATGATGTCAAATCCCCAATGTGAAATTTAACATTTCCAAAATCAACACTTTGGATTGAACAAACTTTGTCAATACTTTCAGCAGCCTCAAAAATAAAGAGAATTTAAAAGAACTTCTTAAGAGCAGTTTACAATTCTCCATTAAGAAGCCTGATATTTTATTTTCTGAGCAATTCCACTAATTCTGAAAGGGGTCAATTTTGTTTGCTGGGGCAAGATGCTATTATTTTCATTCTTTTTGAGCAACCCTCCAATCAACTCACAAACAAACACTGAACACACACAAAAGGAACTTTAGACACCGCTGCATCCCTGCATCTTTAAGATAAACTACAGAGAAAACTCATTCTTTTCTATGTACCAAGAGACCTGTGCCTTGCCAGTGGATCCTCCTTGCAAGTGGAGCCAAGAGAAAGTGATGATACTTGCGTATGCCCTTCAAAAAACATTATGAAGGGCTTTCCAAACACATGGGGGAAGTATCACCAGAAATGCTGAAGCAATTAAACATTAAGTATCTGCTGTTGAAATGAGTAAGAATGCCTTTACTGAGATTGCCAGTAGGGCTTTAGGGCTCAACTGCCAGTCAGGAACCCACAGCTTCATTAGGAGTACACCTGAAAGAAGAATAAGGCTTTTCACCTTCTCCACTGACATAATGAAAGCTTTTCACCTTCCTGTTCCCATTCAAGTATGTACAGTTACAGGTGGTTTTCTTTCCTAATTATCGTTGTAAAACACTTTTGCAGGATGATTTCTTTGGTATTGCCTGGCATTTGAATAGTGCTTTTCAATTCCTTTTCATCTGTTCAGTCTATATTATTAGATTAGATGAGCATTTTTATGGAGTATTCTCTGCAACTACTTCTTCATCTCTAGCTTTTCTCAGCACTCTTAGATATAATCCATAACACAGTGAAGGGCAAGGGAGCTATTGATCACAGCACTGTAACCACCAATACCATCTCCTTAAAGAAGAGATGTTAACGCAACAAACTGACCAATGGTCAAAGCTGACAGTCTCTGCTGTGCCTAAGCACGCACATGTATACAAGGGCTGTTGAAAAAATAGCATTCACCTGCAGATTTACCAGTTACATTGCTTTGGAAATAAACAGAAAATACTAAGCAACAGCCTAAAAAAGGAGAAAAGGATCAAATCAAGACAGAATGAAGAAACTGCAAGATCTGAAGAAGAGGTGCTAGGTGCCTACCTCACTTTGGCCTTTCGTTCTTGGATCCTATTGCAGGAAGCTGAATGTGTACCGCCGTCATCCACCTGAAAATATTCCTCTCTAAAATATGAAGCATTATTGATATCTTGGGAGAAGCAGGAAGAAGGACATTCTGAAAGGACATGCACCTTGATTTTGCTCCTCCAAGCACATAAGATTGTGCAACCCTTTATACACCCAAAGCACATCTCCTTTCACATCAGCTGTAAAAACTGCTGACCACTCAGCACTATCATCCAGGCTACTAGGCACACTAAATTGATAGAAGAATCTGCTGGAAAATATTACATTACAGCTTTTTATCTAGTGGGCTAAATCCAAATGCATGCAAGCCTTTCTAGCAACATTCCTAAACTCAGGAGTGGTGCATCAGCCAGCCTCTGCTTTGAATAAGGCCTAGTGTATTTTCAACAAAGAAGTTTGGAGTCCAGGCTTCCATGTATGCACTGATACTAGACGAGGTTAATGCTTGCTCAGCGGGCAGATACATGGACAGAAGGCTGGTTTTGTTTTAAGGGTATGCTTAATTCTTTATCCATGAAAATTAGCTCTGCAGCTATGTCAGTGTGTGAACCTACCAAGAGGTGGCACTGGAAGGACACACTTTGGAAGGAGCCAGGCAAAATTCTGCCCCAGGAAAAGGTGGTGAAAATCAGTTTGCACACACAAAACCTCGGGAAGTGCCCATGGTTCATCTGTTTCAATACGTAACTGAAGGTAGTGCTTCAATCTAGTTCTGCAAGTTCATCACACTAAACCTACTTGCACAAAACAACACACACGTGTACCAAATAATGAAGGGTTCTTTTGGTTTTGAACACAGGGAAACACTAGGAAGCACTACGAAAAGTTATCTTAGATCACATTATTTTCACCTCCAAAATTATCAGAAGGACTATTTTGTTACTTTTTAAACACTGATTACAATGAATTGAAAAAAAGCCACTAGCAAGACGTTCAAACTTAGTTCAAAGCTGCTATTAATCTTACGACACTCTACAAATCTCTGACAATTTCCACCAGGAAAAGCAGGCTTGCTTTCAATGAGCTTAAATCTACTATACAGGGATCCACATCTCCCATGGAGAAATTTTAGCAATCTACAAATTGCAGAAGAAAGAAAAAATATGCAAATCACAGTATTAGAAGAGTATCTGTAACGTTACATATGGCAGGGCACCCATACTCGTAGTGTGTAGCCATATGTGTGTATGTGTGTATTTACACACATACGTAGGCACAAATCTATCAATATATTATCTAAATTAAATTTTAGACACTTTCCCAGTGAAACATTTCAATAGTATCCACAACAATATGGATCAGTACTCCTGAATTAACTTAGTGAAATTTTATATTCTGCAGGAAGTTTGAGTCAAGTTTTTCTTCTTGGCGGGTAAACAACATTTCTCATTTTACTCTCCCCCCCTCTGTCCTTCCCCAGATTCTCTACCAAAGGCAAACAACTGTTTCTGGCTAGCCTGGTTTTGTCTGCTTTTAACCATTCCAGCAAAATGATGTATCACAATATATTTAAGTTCCAGTGCCAAGAGAATTTATCCACACACTTGTAAACGAACAAGTTGTTGCAGTTAATGAATCTACTCATAAGTAAATTTAAGTGTGTACATTTGCATGGCTGGATTCTAAATTACATTACTCAAGACAAAAATTTGGCTATGTGCTGTCTAATATCTTCTACATATATAGCATTTAAAGTACTTCAAACAGTTTATTTTTGAGTAAAGGTTTTGTGTGCTGACTTGTGTGCAGTCGCCCAATCAGTACCCAGAGACATTACAAGATGGAAGTAAAAATACTTATTTTAACTGGCATTTCACATAAGGTTGGTCATTCAGTTTCATCAAGGAAGAAGTTGTAACAGCATTTACATATGTTTATCAAGTATCAAGCAACTCTGAAGTCTTTAAGTGACTGCATAGTTTTGCAGTTCATCATAATCAAGAAGTAATTAAGTTACTAGATAACTTAGTTGTGAATATCATAATTGCAATGGTAAGTTTTGAGTGACCTAAGTTAATTTTAATCTACACCTAAATTGCCAAAGTACGCTGGAGTCTGGGTTACTGTCATTGGGCAGTAACAGCTCTGTTGCTGGGTTTATTGGCTTGAGAAGGGAGGTTTGTTCGGGTTTTCTTTGTTCTGATGGACATCACAACGGAAAGAAAAATTAACACCCAGTGCAAAAATATTAAATGCTTTGTAAATATCTGTATGGGAAGCAGATGAAAACTCTCATTTCTTTTGCCTTTATGGAGGCAAAAATATGTCTGAGAAACAAGTTGAACTCACCAATTTGTTCCAACAAAATGTTATCAGAGTCTGTCACATTTCAATTACCTGTGTAATCAATTCATAAATGAAAATCACACAGCATTCAAAATACCTCTAATGTTCCAAGTCAAAATATATTCTTTAGAGAGAGAGGTAACTCACATCGTTATGCCTCAAATTGATTACCAAAAACTGTACCTATAATTAGATATAACTAATGCAATTTAAGGAAGAGAAAACTAATATTTGAAACTAAACACTGTAAGTAATCTTGTTGCCTTCCAGTCAGTTACGAAGCAGAAAATGTACTGCCTCGCTAATTTATTATTATTAGAAACATCAGACTCCTAATCTATTCTAAGGACATAACTACTTCTTTAAGGTAGTATTTCCCAGCTGTATTTCAAAGCAACAAGCTTGCTGGATTTTTGCCGAACCAAAAAGCGCAGAACTCCCTGACTATTACTATAAAGGATGAACCAGAAGAGGTAGAGCAGGAGCCAGCTGAAGACTGCTGCAGTATAGCTAACCAACATTGTCTCATTTTCAGGTGTTTAAACTCTTGATTCATAATGGAAACTAAAACAAAATAGAACCATGAACTTAAAAAAAAAAAAAAGTGAAATCTTTGTGGAGGTTCAGCTGATAGGTGCTACATAACCAAAGCACCATTTGGCATCATTTCAGCTAACATCTCTTTCTTAGGACCCCCATCTAATGGTTGCACTATGCAGATGACAGGACACAGAAATGTACAGGCAATATTCCATGACAATTACCTCGATCAAACCTTTGGGATTCTTCTCGAGCATTCTCAGATGATTCATTTATACTGTTAGGCCTTTACCCCCACACAGCTTTTCCTTTCTACAGCAGGTACTAAGGTTTCCACTGCCTTCGTGCTAACTTTATGTTATGGTCTCATTCGCCCAATAGGTTAACATTGACAATAGTACCACATGTTAACTGTTGAGACTCATACCACAGCCTCCTTTGCTCCATCCGTAATAGCTCCAGCATGAGCACCACGTGCCTTCTAGCCTCCCTAGCCAAAGTATAGGGTACAGGAATTTCCCATCAACTACTTAAGCAGGAGGAGGGACAGAGGTTCCCCACCATTGGGACTACAGTAACACCTTCATGGTCCTCTCCAATACTAAGTGTGAAGGTTTCCTCCTCCTCTGAACCACCTCGTAAACTATGCAGAATTCCCCTCTTCTTGTGCACTTACCCTTTCTCATCCACGCCAGGAATAATGGCTGAACAAGGAATCGCTCTGTTCTCCTCTGAGCACCAGCTGCTGTTGCTACTCCCTGCTGCCTCTCAAGGGCTGCTGTCTGGTGACAAAACACGACACATAACCCAAAGCAACAAGGCAAACAGAGCTACCTTAAACTGCAGTTCTCTGAAGCAGCAGTACGTGAAATTTCAGCACAACCTCAAGAGTGGTACAATTCATGTACAAAGCACTGCTCAAGCCTGTGCCCCAACGCACAATTTAGTTTCAATCCTATAGAAGAGTCGTACTCATGCTTTGTACGCATTAGCAAGATGGCTTTTATCTCACTTACTGCTATAAGATAACAACACTACGCTCCTCCCCACACGCTAGGAATTATGATCATCCCTGTCTAGTTGCCCAGAGCCAGAGAAAAGTGACATAAATGTTATGTGCCACTTGCTACCATACAGCTTAACAGGGAGGCAGAAGCAGGTAGGTCCTGTTCTTCAGACCTACCCTAGGAAATCCTAAGAAGGACCAGAACTTGGTGAGGCTAGATTCAGAAGACTCAAAAAACACAGTACTGCGCTGTCAGCAAACAACAAAAAAATGTCTTATCATGCTGGCACCAAAAGAGCTCTGTTCTCTAGAAGTAAGCTTCTCTAGCTCAGGAACATTGCAAGCATCCACTGCAATCTTCCAGAAAACTTGCTGTGCTTTTATGCTCCCTGCTACCTGGTGGGCCTGACGTACTGTGGTTTCCAAGGTGATCTGTGGGCTGAGGGCCTCACATGTACAAGCAGGCATACCAGTCCTTTAAACTTATTTTATTTATCTCAGTTTTCAAGCCCTGACATACAAGCCCACTACATAACAACGCTTCATGTTGAGCATGTCTCACCCACCTATAAGGAAATGGTCCAAGATCATTCACTTCTACAAAGGCCACTGAACAGCATCTTCTAGCAAATAACTTATCAGCATGACTAATTGAAACTCTTCACATTCACACTGAAGTACCTTGATGCCTGGTTTTGTCGCTACTTATAACAGCAGCAGCGTTCTAAGCAATATGTTCACAGTCTTCATTTCATGATCAGTATTGCACACAGACCTCCCTTCCCACACAGAAATGGAATAGAAAGTCTTGTTACAAAGATGACTGTCATACAAATAGTTCTGAGCGCTTGTAAAGGCACAGAGCTCACTTTAAAAGCCAGTTCTACATCATCAAGAGAAATAGCTGGTTTTCTACATGGAGATCCACATTCTATGAAATTTAACAGGAAGGAATGCTACTGACTTGATTTCTAATTTCTTCCTTAATGCTAAGTGCCCCCCCCCCCAATGCTTCAAAGAGCTGATCTGGATTTGGCAGTGGGGCACACCATTTGGTTATAATTCTTCCTCTTGCACCCGTATGCTCTGATCCAGCATTCAGGCTAGGGTATTTTCTGAAGGCACTTCGTGTTCCCTTTTTACTCTGGAATAGCAAACACTCAACTCTTCAAAAAGGAAGAAAACTGAGGTGGGCAGCAATGATTCTGTGACCTTTACTGCAAGCTGGGCTTCAGCATTTTTCCTCAACTGACCCACAATTCCACATAGTGCAGCCAGCAGCTCTGAGTAAACACCACTGTCTGCTGTCAGGCCCAAATCTAAAGCCTGCCAATTCAAGTATGAACCTCTATTATTCAGAGCTTTAACACCAGAGAGGCTGACAAACAAGCGTGTGGATGTTTGTATGCGCATCTGCATGCGTGCACGCATTGGAAAACCACAAGTAAGACATACAGATTCACCCTCCATGCTGTAGATTCAGCATTACCATTGGGCAAAGTACATGACAATCACACATGTGAGAATCAATTACAAAGCTAAAAAAGGTATCATTAGGCTTCTCCTGTTTCACTGCATCTAAAAGTTGCACGTTTAATATAAGTTCTTGTTTCTACTAATACATCAAGAATCTTCAAAAGAGGAGAAGACAAGAAGACCTTTCTGACTAAAATTCAGTATCAGCAAGGACCAAGGCATACTATTAAGCATCTCAATACAGCAGGTAAGCCCACTGCTTCCCTGTGACCCTATGGTAGGAAGTCATAGCTCATTGCTGCCAGGGCTAAGCAGCTATGAAGGAAGTACTCAGCACCTGTCAACCATTTGGAACCATTTTTCTGCTGGACTGAGTTCAATCACATGGACAGCAAGGTAAGAAATATGAGAACACAGAAATACAAAGCAGTACTATGCACGTACATATCACTGAAGAGATGACCACAGAGATATGCAAAATAGTTCATATTAAGATATAATCGATGTTTTTTAGCAACTCAACCCACTCTGAAAAGATGCTTGCTCACACTTGGTTCACACATAGAAACCAAGATCTTTCAAGAATTTTACTTCATTTATAACTTCTTTGGTTTGGAGTGCAGAGGGAGAGCGGTGGAAGTGTCCTCTGGGAGAAAGTAAGCAAACTGGCATCAAAGATTAAAAAACTACTGAGGATTATTATTACTCCAATATTTCATCTGGTGATTTTATCCCTGAAATTCTCAAGAACCACAACTTGTCAAACTTCAATACACTTTGCCAATCGTGTGAACGAATTGACCTTAACCTAACTGAAGGTCACCACTCAAAAAAACCCACCCCAAACCAGAAATTGCAATTAGGGATTGTATGCAAAGAAGAAAAGACAGATGTAGAGAAATTAGCATTATGCTTGTATAGCTCCCATGTTGATACTCAGTGGCTGATGTTGAGTTTTAGTGGACACTTCATTGGTTTGTTAATAGCAGCAGTCATAAAAGCCCTAATGAAGCCCCACGTGCACCCTGACCACACGAACTAAAATCTTGTATTCTTGTTTCAGCACCTTGGAAAAATTACATCTTTCCTCTATTCTCTGATTTTTAATTATTGTTTTGCTGAGGGGTTAGGTTCCTATTTTATTTGCTTCCTCCTGTCACTACCCCTCATTTCTAGTATTCTGACATGCTGAACTGTCAAGAATCCACGTGTAAAACCTCTCAAACTTGATTGTCAAAATACTGAAACAATTTCCTCGTGTTTATCTTCTTTGCTCTCTGAGTGTTTGCAGTAAAACTGTTTCCAAATTCAATGTTTGTGTTTAAGAGGCTGTGGTATTAGCTAGAGAGGCTCAGAGTGCAATCCCGGTGATATTACATACTATGAAGCAAGCACAAAAGAAATCCAGAGCTTTCTAAAGCCAACTTTTTACTATGTAACTCAGCAACAAACATTTTTTTCTCTCACTCCCTCTATGAGACAGTTCATTAAAAAAGCATCAGAAATTGCATGCTCTTTTTGTGATGGATTTTGTGCTCATGAGAAGTGACAGATAATGCTGGTAGCTGCTGTTCAGTCTCTGGGATGTTAGTCTGCCCAAAAAGCCATCCCAATTCCCAGTTCACCAGTCAGGTTTATAAATTGGGCAGTGGCAAGTTGTGTTAAATGGAAACAATCTCAGCACTACGGTGTTCATCACCACAAAACACAGTCTCTGACCTATTGACACCAGTGATTTAATAGGTTCTTCTCCATCCTGTTGCCACAGGGATTTAAATAGGCCTTCCTTACGGACCGTCATCGGAAGAGACACAGGCCACTAAATTGCCTGCCATATAAAAACTGTCAACAGAGAAAGCACTTGTCATGATGCTGTACAACAGTGACCTGCCAACATATGGCTGTAAAGGAAAATGCAATGCCTTTATCTCATTCCACCAGAAGCGCTGACAATTCTGCACAGCTATCTCCAGTAGAAACACCAGCTTCAGGATGTAGAGATCACTGATGAATTTCACAAGACATTTCATGGAATTAGATGGCGCGGTGAAATTAAGAGTCATCGCAGCCTCACACTGGAATAACCGGCAGCAGAGTACAACCATGTCCTCATGCCTAGGTTCTTCCTTCTAACCTACAGCAGATCAAAAATACTACGTCTTCCTTTTCTGACAAGTCTAGCTGGTTTCAGAATATATTATGTGGCTGTGTGGGTTCCAAAGAGGGAACTCTACACAGCCAATCTCAAAGTCACCTTGCTGAAGCCTGAACTGATTCCTACCAGTCCTGAAAAAGTAAAGATCCGAATACTTTACATGCACAAACATCCACTGTCATGGAAAAAATGAGGTGGAAAACAGTGTCTCATTTTAGTTTCACAAATCGTTATGGCAGACCACTTCAGAGTCGTGATACCCTCAAGTATTCTTACAACAAACACAACATCCATCGAAGGTCAGGTAAGTAGAACAGAAGAAAGAGCGGGACAGGAAACATTTCTCGTTTTACCTAACCAAAATATTTGGGCATTTGTTTTGTTTCCGTGTAAGAATTCATTTAGAACAACTAGCTCAGCCCATCCTCTTGAAGCAGTGACAGCTGAAATGAAGTACTTCAACTACTTGTTAAGCTGAGGAGAAAGAAAATGCCCAGCCAGGTGTTGCAGAGAACTTGCCTGCCTCTCAATCCCTCCTCCAGCGAGCGTTTAATCAGTCATATAGAGCAGACATCATCTCAAGAACTGGAAATCTTTCTCTCCAGGCCCTGAAAAACCATACATTTCCCTGCTGCTTCCACCTCAGGAAGAGCAACACAGTTGCTGGGCATGAGGCCATCTGGCAAGTCAGCACTTGCACAGGAGCTAACCTCACAAAGTGCGCTGGACAAAGCAAGCCATCTACAACTGGGCCAGAGGTACAGCTTGTTACCTAAATCAGCCCACCTGTGACATACGCTCACTATGACAAACAATTTGCTTAAGAACTGTCCAAATCACCTGAACAAACAGAAGCTTAGAGATGCGTTAGGAATGATTATTCCGCCGGGTAACATTCAAATACTCCATGATTTACATTCATTGTGGCAGAGATTCAATGGTATCAGGCCCTAAACCACAGCATGGGGTGCAAACATTCTTGCAAACTGCACTTCAGATGTTCCTGCCTCCTGAAGAGATCGAAGAATTAAATCAGTTAATGTTTATATGGTAGTGTGGAGGTAGAATAGTGTTTGCATGGACCTACTCTGCTGGCTCATCAAACCCAGTCTTCTACCACTGTAAACACAGTGGCATGCAATCACTACTATTAAGTGATTCAGCTCCATTTAAAAGCAGTTCAGCAATCCTGCTGTCCCCATCACACACACACACACACTCACTGGGAAGCTGTTCCAGAATCTCACTCACCTCCCCCTACTGTACTAAAACTTCTCAGTTTCCAATCTAAGCTGAATTTGCAGTCATTTATGGCCTTTTTCCCCACCACCAGGTGCTATCATAGGACTCTAGTAGCTCGTTTCTTTCCCTCATATTTAACTCCACCTATTTTGAGGCGAGCCTATTCTGTCTCCAGCTCACAGTACTGTTGGTTGGAAAGTCACCTTTCCAGTTTCCCGAGCCAGGCTTTCCCTCCAACCTGTTTGCCCCTGTTCTGGAGTCCACGTTTCTTGATCAAGAGACAAGAATTGTGCACGTGCGCACGCTTGCCATACCACCCCCTTCTCCCACAGTTCTTCTAGTAATTACATCATTAAGTAAAGAAGAAAATGGTACACTGGGAAAAAAGAAATAGTCTTCAACTGTGGAACGCTCTGTACAATTCCTAGCAATTACCGATGATCTTTCTCTCCACCAACCCGTCCCATATACAGTTTCACTAGCGCAAAGTACCTAGTGAATACAGTATGACCTTGGGCATATTGTTTTGTGACAAATGCGATTTTAATAGACTTGGTTAAGGCTTTTGAATTGGAAGGGAGGAAAGAGCTGGGATTGACTTCCTGAAAAAGGAGAAAACTTTTCAACAGAAACATTCTAAAAGTCTCCTTTAAAACCACCTGCACATGGAAGCTCCCACTGAATCTTGTTCCAGATCTGTGTCTCTGCACAAACAAGACAGTGTACACATGGGCTCAGACCCACTCAAGAGGACAACTTTTCTTTGCATAGCAAAATTGAAGTCAAGCAATGGGTAAGCATATATACGTTGGGCTAGCACCAGAAAGATAGATCAGAGCAAGGGTAGGTGTAAGTTACCCGACTACTCAAAGGAGTATTTTGTGATCTCTTTATTAGAAAACTATTGTTATCTGCAATCAACTTCTCAGGAACCTACGCTCCCACCATAGGACATAAATGTTAGCTGCTCCCTTCAACCCATATGTGAGAAAACACAGAGATGGTCCAACTGGGTTTTTTTGCATCTGTCAAAGTTAAAGAGGAAGTGTGAAATGCTGTTTTTTCTCCATTGCAGCACTTTAATGCTAGAATGCAGGCACCCATGAGGTACTCCTCATTTATCCATTGACACCACAGCAGATTTTTTGAGCTGGTGTCTCACAGAGACTAGAAACTGCATCTGTTTACACTGTACAGGCACAGGTTCATGAGCTCTGCACTTTGTCTTTAAAGTAAGCACGCCATTTATCCAGAACTATGGAGTGTGCAACTTCACACATCTATCAGCCAGTCTATAAGCTACATGCTGCAGTGTACTGCTGTTTTCTGAGCTAGGATCATTTTGATGAACACAGTACAAATGACTAGTAGGATTGCCTACGTGTCCAAACAGGATGTATAACACCCCAACTCACATCTTATCCATAAGGGGAATCACAGAGCTGGAAGGGAACTCAGAAAGTCACTGCTTCCACCTTCGACATGGCAAACTGTAGAAAAGTTTCATTTGCTTGCTCACGTTTTATTGAGTAGTTGAATATAATAAACATGTTTTGTCTTTTTCCAGAGCTGTCCGCTGCATCTAATTTAACTTTTTAGGAAAGGAGGGAATGTTCCTTCCCTAAGGGTGCCTGAGAATGCTCTGCACAGCGAGTATGATGAGATCAAGTGGAGAGAAAGCTTGACTGTGGCATGCAGTACAATTTCATGTAATCCCTGGAAACAATGAAAAGCAAAATGATTTTATAAGAGATATCGAGGGGACTGCTTGGATTGTGTGCAGCCCAGAGCAACAGAAATCTGCTGAATTAAAACAGAACGAAAAGCAACTCAATGAGCAGTTAAGATTCCCATTTAAAGGCTGTTTCACTCAGCAGATCTAAGCATTTCTTCTTTAGAGGCTTACCTTGTCTCAGTGCACTGTTCTGTTCTTCTAGCAAAACGAAGCCATAACGACCAGAATTCTTCTTCACTTAGTATGCCCTTTCTAAAACAAAACCCAACCAACTAAACAGAGAAGAGCAGGGTCTGACCAACCTAGAGATGTGTTAAAATATAGTAGGCTCTGTCCTTTTTTGTCTGTAATGTACTTAACTCTTCTACCACAGTTCCACTGTTATGTGGGCAACATACTTTCAGTGTTTAAAGTTAAGAAGCTTTTCCTAGTGTCAAGCGAAGATCTGTATTGCTTCCAATTAATTACTTCTTGGCTTAACCTCAAAGAGAGACAAAAGACAATTGTTCATTGCCCTTCTCTTGTGAGTACTTCATGCACTGGAAGAGATCTCATTTTCAGATTGAACAAGCAGTTTCTTTTTTTAAAGGTAACATTCAGTAACATTTACAGCTTATCATTCTTGATAAAAATGATAAGAAGTCACCAGGGGACTCTAAGATGAATCTACACCTTCCTGCAGTGCTCACAGGAATGCCTAAACCAGTAATCCAAATATGTTTCGATTTTTGTCAAATAAGAGTAGAATCATTACAACTACCTCTCCCACCTAATATAATTCACTCTTATTAACACATTCCCAGAATGTGTTAATTCCTGCAGTGGCTTCACCTTGTTGTCTTTATTATGTATTCCAATACAGCAAAGAGATTAGTCTCACTCTGTATCCCAAATTGTTTTGAAGCTTCTTGAGATTCTAAGGGATCACATGTGTCTGAACAGAAATCAAATAGCTGAATGTCATCAAGATCAGACCCTCTCTGCAGCCTCAGGTAACTGCTTTGTACCACTCATCACTTTGCAAAAGCAAAAAGCAAAACTAGGGCATTCCAAAGAGAACTAGAAAAATTCATGGCAAAAATTGATGGCGTGGCAGGAGGCAACTTTTAGCAAGGAGTCCTGTAACTAATGATTATTGCAATGTCATTCACAGCTGACCACTTCTTACTACTTGTCAGCTCCAGTCTCAGTCAGACAGGATCCAGAGATACCAGACAAGTTCACATGACTGTTTCTTACATCTACCGTATGTCCACGCAATGCATGGAATCAGATCTCAGGAAACACACGTTCACTAATATGGAAATCAGTTCTCTAAACATAGTTCACTTATCTGTCTGAGATGAAACCACGGCTTCACAACCCCCATGTTTGCAATTTAATTAGCTCCCCGCACCTTCAGTCCCTTCTTCCACATTGCAACAATTTCTCCATGGGTTCAATTCAGAGAGCAGTCGGGGTAGCTGCGTGAAATAGCTGGCAGTCACACCAGAGACAGGCTAGCTCCATTTATTCTGCTGAGAGCAAGTAAATTGGCTGGGAAGTTGTCAAGTGTTGAAAAATTGTCCACAACAGTTTCTCCTTATTTTGAAGGATGCATTACTCATTTGATCTAGGTTTTTAAAACCAATGAGATTTTTCAACATATCAACACCACACACACACATTCTTTATTTAGAGACAAAACATCTAATCCAAGTATTTGAACAAAACATTATCAGCTTTCAGCCACAAACTAGATTCAGTAGTCTGGCAGACTCTGCCCTGTGACCCTGTAGATCTAGATGAACTGCTGCAAAACAGTCCTACCCCCAAGTCCAGCCCACACTTGCATTACTTCACTCAGAATTTAGCAGCTGGAACCTCCTCAGAGCAGGGACCACAGTGCTCCCGGTTTCACCACAGTCCAAAAGGCAGGATGCTCTGGAAGCAGGGGCTGTTATAGACTAAAAGACAATCTTTTCCCAGTCACAACCTTTCCAAGTTACAACCTCAAGAGCAGAAACATTTCAGAGAGCTGGAGTCCAACTCTACAGCAAGTGTTTGCTCAGGATCCTGAGAGGCTGAGCAACATCTCCTGTCCGAATCCACTCTCATCATGCTGTACCTGGAAGGTATACACTCCCGCAGACAACAGCTTTTTGTGTTTGTGCATCTGTGCTTGTGACACTCCTGAAAAAAAAGTGAGTGCTACTAGCCCTTTTTTATAAAGGGGTAATGAGACAAAAAAACAAAGGACTTGTCCATATGGAAAAACTATTAGGATCAAGCAGATATGGAGACGTAATAGCATGATCAGTACCTTTAAAAGACTGTGTGGAATGGCAAGTGACATAAAACGCAAAGGTTTTCATATGCTGTAGCCTTTCTGCATAAGAATTAACACTTGTTCATTCCTGAGCTACTCACACCTCACTTACTGTCAGTTTCCCATACAAAGCCCAAGCAACACACCTGCACAGTCATAAGAAATCCACAGCAAAGCGAGGGCAAATGCCCATAACCCAAGGAAAGACCATCACCACTAGGCCATCTTTCAGTGCAGCTCAAGTGTATGCCAATTTATTCCAACAGTATGTAGAAGGTTCACAACCTGGAAGTCTATTTGTAAACCAATTCCAAGAGCAAGGCTGCCTCTTGACTAGAATACTCTGTGTGCTGCTCCAGGCAGGTGAATATGGCTCAAGTGACAACAGTTTCACCTCCTGAAGCCTCTTATTTCCACTGTAAATAAAAGTCACAGATAAAAGGCTTGTAGTTATAGCTTGATTTACGAGGCCTGATTTATACTGACAGGAGTAGAAAAATCAGACTGCAGGTGCTATGCAAACTCCTCAAAAGGGAAAGGTAAATCAAGGCCTAGGTTTGAGGTGCTAGTTGTAGGGTGGATTTGTACACATTTCCCTTTTTAACTGAAAAATGTTAATGTCAAAAGTTAAGCAGTGCATCATTAAAATCACAATTTCAACCACCACCAATATAATAACAAAGGTAGTCAAGAAACTCTACAATGCACTTTGACTCATTATTATAATGCAGAGCTTTTAAAGGCAAATTCGTCTCAATGCACCACAAAGGTAAGACCCCATCAACACCACAGAAGTGAAAACTGAGACCTGAAGCAGCGACCTGATCTGTCCCAAGCAGCAGAAAGGTGAACAGAGACATAGTATCCGAGAGACTATACCTAAGGAAAGCTTACTGTGGACTTGAGCCTGCTCCTACTACAAGAAGTAGATGGAAGACTATTTCTCTGCGTATTAGTCACAATGGATGAGGAAATGATAATCAAGTTCAACATACGGGCTCCACAGTCTATAATTTGCTAATGACTACCGCTTGTAGCAAGGCTTAGAGAACTGGATCTGAAAAACTAGTCACAAGAGTCCTCATGGGTATGTTTCTGTTGTTAATCCATTTATGTGCTCATACTTTGTGTTGGGCTATGCCTAAACACATGAGAGAGCCTGCTGCAGGAGCTCTGCGTATCAGATGGACTGCAAGCAGATTCATCTATACATGGAGCAGATCTCTTTTCCACTGTGGGATCTACAAAGAGGCAAGTTATCATTTTCAATGCCTGCTCAGGTCAGCAGACAACGGAACAAGAGTCCAGTTCATTTTACAGCCTTTACACCATTGAATAATGTCTAGCTAGGAGTGACTTTTTAGGTCACTTCAGCTCTGGTTCGGTTTTAGTTAAATTAAGACTGAATGGAGGGTATTTCACATACAGAAATTCACTGCTCAATACCATTGCTAAGCAAAAGAGAAACTTATCTGGGCGAAGCATAATTATCATCACAACAAATCCTACACAAGATTTCCTGAGGCATTACCACAGGGTAATAAGGTTATAATCACCAACAGTGATAATTACAGCTAACAGAGAACTCCAGAATAGAAGCATGCCTTCATCTATCCAAAGACATCAGTCTCAGGTCATTGTTATTGACAGGACATGACCACATGGAAGAATTAAGACATTTCACCATTGCTTCATCATAAGGTGCTTGAATTATTTAGTTGAAAGCACATGCAGAATATTAATCATTATTTTATCCATAAGTCTAACAGAAGGGGTTTTATTACTGCTCGTTAATATATGTGGCTGTGTCCCAGGTAGGAGTGTGGCACACAGTAGGTTGAATCTGTATCAAACCTATTTCAGCACTGATTAGCATGCTTTCTTCAAGCTCTAAGTTTCCAGAAGTGTAATAACAGAAAGAACCAGCATTTTCCAGTTCTCATAGAGAAGGGATGCCGAGATATGAGTAGGTGAGAAACCCAGCGGGGCCAAGGGCAGAAACACCCTACCTGTGGGAATGAATCTTAAACATCAATAAGTCCTCAAGCACAGTCATTTACAATCCATCATTCCTGATCACTGATTGCTCCTAAGTTATATGGCACTTGATAACAAATTATCCCCTTCATCTCCTTGCCAGAAGAAGGAAGATGTCACTAAGTCAGTGTATAGTACATTTACTGTAGAAAATATATTTGGTACCGTAAAAATGAAGCCTCTTGCCCAAGTTTTGACAGGGTCTGAAAAAACTCTGCCATCCACTTAGCTCAGTTTGAAAAAAAATAAATAAATAAAAAGCACAAACTGTAATAACAGATCATTAAAATTATATGTTGAAAAACTTAAATGGCTATTGAAAATACATTATTACATTCTAATAACTATGTGCCTGATGCATGGATGGAGTGGTATACTTTCCCAAAGGGTACATGCATACCATGTCAAAACACAGAGGAACAGATGAGAATGAAGAAACAAAACAAGCCTGTCATTCCCATGCCTGGTATTGGAGTGTCCAGCACTCAACCTTAAGAACTTGGCAAGAGCAAAATAAAAATATGCCTTTCCTTCCAGTCCCATCCCCTTGAAAATCTTCCTCCCATTCCTCAGAACCAAGATCATCCTCTGGGTGATGCAAGAGAGTGCCACTGTAGCCTTGGTCAAATTGCTTTCCTGACCCATATGTAAGCTACTTTCCACAGCGCAAGCGTTGTCTTGTCATTCATTGCATATGTAGTGCCTTCAACAGTGGAGCCTTTAGCTGCTGCCCTAGTATTAATAGAGGACAATAGTAATCATTTTCAAGTGAGTCAGCCTCCTGAGCAGCAGTTCACAGAAAGTCCCACCCCTAACAGCAAGTAATGATGGTCTCCAGTCAGTGAACTTGGTCAACTGTTTAATTTGGTTTGCAGATCCAAGTAGCTCAGTCTCCTGCTTAGATATGAGGTGTGATGTAATGTTCTGACTTTGCCATGGACCTCACCCAGAAGTATCTTTCTAACTTAAAACAACCAAAACTTCAATAGCATGAACACAAAGCTAAAATAGAAACATCTGTCTGCATCTATGATCAACTGGAAACTGCATTTCTTGGAGCTGTGGAATGTCACATATCTAGGTAGAGGCCAATAGTGTCCTTTAACTCTTCACAACGCAAAGGCGCTGCTGTAGCCACTACAGACTTCAACTTCTGCACAGAGTTCCCAGTTTTGCTCCAGCTCCCACACAGCAAATATTTCACTTTTCCCACCTGACTCCATCCCTCAGACATACCTCGAGCTTTCAATACTTCACAGATTTCCCTGTGGCTGAATTAAGTGCACTCAGTGCCAGGGTCTCTACGGTGTACCATGCAGTTGAGCATCAAGTGGAAAAGTTAATCTAAACATACTCAAACTACTAAAAGCAGTTTGAGTGCCATTTGAACTAGTTGCTTTCCCTCACACTAATCACCAACACTCTTAAATGTCTATCAATGATCTGAAATCATCTTTCGTCTTGAAAAGGCTAGTGATGAAGGGAATCTGAACACATTCTTTCTGCAGGTACACTACAGATGCTTAACTTACCCAATGACTAGAATACAGCACTCAAAATCTCACAAAAAAAAGCCCCAACACACCTACCCACAACACCCACCACATTTGTATTTTTTACCCATTCAGAAGAATATAGTGGATTTCTGACCTGGGAAGCAAGTCCTGTAGAAGACAGAATTCAACCTTTCGGTATACCACCACCTGAATACCTCTCCTCTCTTTATTTAAATAAAAAGAAACCTCTGAAAATTGGAGAAATTCATTTCTATGCAAATAGGACTTCCTTCTCTTCACTTTATATACCAAACTTTTCTCAGAGTTTTCATCATTCTGAGAGCAGAGCCAGCTCACAATGGACACCATTAGAGAGGAGAACCCAGAAATTTCTTCAGCACTCCTCAATTCAGAGAGAGTACAGGAGACAGTGCTGTCTCCTAACACACTCTTTTTAAGCCCCTGAGCACACACTTATGCAAGATGACTGTTTGCAAACATTGGCAGTTGCACTATAGGAAAACAGGAGATTTTCTGTATACTCCTAGAAACTCTAGAATGGACAGTCCCATTCCCAGTGCATGTGGGAAGAAAGATTACAAGCTATTTTTGTTTAAACTCAGAGAAAAATTAGGACTCAGTTGCCTAGAGAACAAAACCTTGTGGCACTCGTAATACTGGGTTTATGTAGATTTTGAACATCTTGTCCCCCGTTAAAAACAAGCTGCCAAGTACAGCCATTGATTTTGTACAGGGAGAAAGTTGTTGTTCATGGGGGAAAAAAGAGAAATAACCAAGAGGTATAAAAGAAACACAAATATGAAACCAGTATTAACTAGTTGCCTGCTGCTCTATTCTGTAGCTCCATTTGAATACTGCAGTTTGGTTTCAAAGCAAAGAAATGCACTGAGAAAAGCACTAGCGACCAGATCAAGTAAGCCATATTAAGATAGGACATCTGAAACAGACACATGGCCAAATCCAGCATAACAGCAGAGGCCTCCTTCCAGCAAAGCAGAGCAGCTTCAACAAAAGGTCAAAGTAAATGGGAACTTCCAACCAGCCTGCCATCTGACTTCATATGTTTTCTCAAGGTACATCGAGATAAGCCACAAAATAGTCTTGCACATGCAGATCAAACAACATTCTCATGACCTAATGAAGTCTTTGCCAGTGAGAACTACTATGCTTAGGCCTCATGTGTTCCTGCATGTGACTACCAGGCATTATGAGCACTCATAATAATTCTCCTACAACCCTGTCTTAGCCATGGGCATGGGAGAGCCTAAGGCCTCCCAGACAACTGAAAGACCTATTTTGGAAGGGTAACAGTTTGGTAGACTGTGTTCTGGATACATTTCCCTTATTGCAGGCTGAACCCCCACAGCTGAGCCAGAAGCCAAGACGCACAGTAAGTTCGGATCATGAGACATCTGCCTTGTTTTGAGCACTCCTCAACAACAGACCTTAAAGCCCCTAAATGCAAAGACACATTTACAAGTGCTGCAAAGCACTATGTGATGCTCTCTTCCAACAGGAGCCAAAGATGCTGTTTTTTGGCCACTTTCTGGAGCACTGCATGCTTATTCCCATTTGAGACAAATTTGAAGGACACACATTTCTTGTGTTGAAGCCTCTGGTTCTGGGTACCCTATCAGCAACAACTGCTGCAAGAGTTTAGCATACAAAGCACTGGAAAGAGAAAGGTGGATGGTTTAGCCCCAGCCCTCCTGTGGTCACTGCACAGTTAAAAATACAAAACAAATACCAACACACCCAGCAAAGCCTTAATACCACATCTGAGCTATTTTCTTCTTTGACAGAACTGAATCTCCTCAAAAATAAAAAAAAGAAAAACCAAACAGAGGCTAAAAGAGACGAGGAGGAAAAAAGAGAAAAGAGAATAAAAAAAAACAAAAGAGAAAGAATATCTTTACTTACTTCTGGCTATCCAAGATATGCCCTCCAGTCTGGATTAGATATATTTGCAAGTCTTTTCCTTTCAAATAGTTGTTTCTTCTTCTTAATTTTTTAGTTAAATCCCTTGATCTCACAGTTACTCTGTTGTCAAGCAGATACAACTACTGAGGTTATTTGCTGCCTGCAGGTGCAACCAGTAGGGCTGACAGAGCTAAGGGACAGCTCATAACCTCCTTTCTGTCAATCCAGTCAATGCATTTTTAGCTACTGTTTTCATAAAAGCTAAAGATCTTCATAAGGACCATCTGCTTCCCAGGCTGACTGTTCAGATGTTCACAATCGAGACATTCTCCATTATCATTTCAACACAGGCATTTTTAAATCTACCCCTTTGGAATCTCCTATATCAAGTGCACAAATGAACCCATGTTCATCAGAGACGCCGTACAGTGCCGGGCCAAGTTCTTCTTGTCACTACCATTAAGAGCTGCAGGTCTGGGAGTTAAAAACAATGACATGGGTTATTACGCATTCTGCACCACAGCATAAACTCATCCCCTTTAAATGGATACGTTTTGCCAAATACTTACGAGGCTGAGTTTCTTTTTACCTTAAAGAGCATCAGTCACTATCCAAGATGAGACAATAGTACAGTGGATAAACTGAGAAAGATGACCAGAAGGCTCCCTGGGCCTCCTGCTCAAGACAGCATAAGATTCCCTGTCGCTGCTTCAAAACTTGTTTGCTGATTGTTCAGAACATCAGTTCTCAAGCAGGCCAGCATATAGAGTTCAGACAGCACAATACCCAGCTAAACAGATGGACACACGTAGCGCTAGACACAAAACTATGAATCAAATTAGCTGGGCTAGTATGATAAATTGTCAATGCAAGCTCAATGCATGGCTTGTCAGAATACCCATTTTCAACACAGCAATTCATTTTCTCTTAAAGATATGCTGCTGGTTTCCATCTGCATTTGAAATGCAAATGGAATGTGCTTTCTATTCACTATTGAATTGTTTCATAAAATAAACATGTCAACTCCCAATCCAAACCCATGTGTTCTGTGAGGGATTCCAAAAACGGAAGATTTCTCTGCCCCGTTCCTCAAGAGCTGGAGCTGATCATGCCACACAGATAACACTAGCCATCAGTTGGTGGTCATGCAACACTCCAACAAGCCAGCTAGGTACCTGCATGTAATCACGGGACCTGATCTTTGAAAACTATGACTTTAATTTGGATCATACTAATTGCTTTCATTGAAGAGGTGTCAAAGGAAACAGAAACAAATGAGGATCCTGTTGTTGTGAAAACGCACTATAGGAAACGTTCTTTGTTCCCAGGAGTTCTCAAAGGAAACATCAAACCAATTGTAAGTGGAAAAGAATAAAAAAAAAATCGCAGAAGCAGAAAGATAATTAAACAACATCAACTATTACCAGATCTATATTTCCCCGACTACAAAGGCTTTGCAGCTCCACCTCACACTTTCACGTAGCAACAAACCAGCTGTTGCCAGAAAGCAGAGCACTTGGGATTAAAATCGAAACATCTTATCCATTTGAGATATCAGAATTTTTAGGGGAATATAACGATCTGCAGCCATGGCAAATGCATCATGGTGAGCTGTTCTAGAGATCCATACAAAGATGCCACTCAAATCCCTGTTGATAAAATCTTACAGAACACTTGATCAAGCAGTTTGTCAAGTTTTATCAATACTCACACATAATTGTAAATTTAGGCTTTCAAAACCCTGAAAAAAGAGAAGCCCTGCCTTTCTTAAAATTCAGCATAAGAGGACCATAATAAGAGAAAGACTGTTCTTTTTGTTTGTTTGTGTGGCTTGGATTTTAAGAGGGCACTAGATAGTCACTAACAGTTTAAGGTTCTGCTAAGGATTTTGTTTTGTTTTCGTTTTTGAAAAAATCTGCTAAATCAAGACATTACCCCAAACTCTTGCTCTTAAACTGAGCTGTTATACATACTAAACAGTTGCCATGAAGCTTTTGACTTTCCCTGAAAAATACAGATGCATTTTCATAATTTCCAAATTACTTGTAATACCTCAATCACTTTCCTCCCACCTATTTCAGGGTTTATTATGTTATAGGCTTTATGCCAAGGTCATCAGTTTGCACACAATGTAGATGTTGGGACATTTTACTGGAGTTTAGGGATGGAAACAGTCTCCTGCCTACTGATTTGCAAACTAAATTTTACTCTTGAAAAATCTACATTTTCTTTTGCAGCTGAAAAGCTGAGGCAATATGGTTGTCACATAAACACTTTATGGTGTCAGGTACATGCAACTATTACTGCGGGAGAACTGTGTTTCAGGAGTTTTCAATCTGGACTTCATTCAGCACAAATCATCTTGTCTTTATGTCTTTCTTGTGTTTGACATACCCTGAAAACATTTACTTAAGTGCCCATAGAAATATCTCAATAATTACTGTCCCTGGCCTCTGGTAAACAATTGTCCTAAACCAAAACCTATTTGAATGAGGACACCTTGTAGAAAAACATCCAGTAATGATTAAAAAATGTCCAGAATCAGAGATACAACCAAACCCTTTGATAAGTCATGCTGTGTCCCATTATCCCGCTCTTAGGGTCCTCATTCTGTTTTTCTACTTGAATGTCCTCATACAATCCCATAAACAGTGTCAGTGCTTGGCGTTTTCATTCCAGTCTGTCACAACAATGCATACAGCTCGAGATGTGACTGCACGCCGACCGTACTTCAGCGAAGCACTGAACAGCATGGCGAACTTTAAATGTGCAGTCATTTCCATGGAGTCACTGAAACATTCACCAACGGAGACCAGGGGTCTGCTCAGGACTTCTCCTATGAAAAGCATGAATGTCATCTTTTAGCTGGGACCATAAAAGATTACTATCCACAATCAACCAGGGGAGATCTGTAATTCAGTCTTACTATCAGGCGACGTGGGCGTTTTGAAGAGATTTGGAAGCAATGGTTCTCTGATCTGGTGGATGAGGGAATTATGCTTTATCTGAAACACGCTGACTCATTGAACTTAGGAAGAATCTCTTGATTTTCACATATCAAACAACAGCTTTGAGCACATCCACGTCTGTTTCCCAGAGCTCTCTGACAGAGGAACTGTACTGCATATACATGCACAGGAGCATGCTGCAGTTGTTTCTTGAGAGCTTAAGAGCTACTAATTATTATAAATGATGGTCTTGCAATCACATGACTCCAAGAGATTAATAGATAGAATCTCTACTCAGCCACACAAACCTAGAGATTTATTTCATGTAGGTGGAGTAGTTTTCCTCACAGGGACGCCTGAAATGAGCTTATATTATAAAGCGTTAGGGGTACTAACTCTCCATGTAAACCTTGCAGTAACTGAATGTTCAGCTCTTGTACCTGGCCAATACCAAAGAATACCAGGACACTCCTAAAAAGGTGCATGTACACCAAGACAGAGAGACCTTTAAGTAAAACACAGCACTTCCCAAATGCAGCTGGCAACTCTAGAAGACAAGACATGGTTGTAGACTGCTGATCCAGGAGAATAGCCTCATTTACTACCTTCTTTTCCTGAGGAAACAACTCTCTCCTCTTTTCCTGCACTCTAGCCTTCCTTTCCCCTTTTCTTTATTTGCTCTCCCTTGAAGAAATTAACCCACTCATTCCGTAATCTTACTTCTTGTGCAAGTAATTTGGGGTCCACAACTGCTTTTCCTCTGTGGAATCTGCTGCACAGTATAAGGCTAGCGACAAGGACAACAGATAAAAGCTCTGGGGGAAAAACAAACAAACAAACAAAAAAGTATCTCCGTGAAAGCAGCATAAGAACAACTTCCATTCTAGTCCAGAAGTCGGCTCCTCTATGGAGGTGAAAGGGTAGCTAAATAAAAAAAAAATAAAAAATAAAAAAAAAGGCCACACAATTTTTATTGCATTATGCTCTGCATTTGAATGAATGAAAACACAAGAGAATGCAATGCCCCTTTTAACACTAATATTTGGATCAATGTTTAAAAAGCAATCCTCCTGAAAAGACAAGAAAATACAAGGATCCTCGTGAATAGGTGATCCTCTAAGATGTTCACAGAAATAAACAGAGCAAATCACCAGATCTAGCTTCCAGGCACATCTTAGCTGAACAACCTTTCCAAACAGAAAGGAATTCAGTCAACACTCAGATTCAGCTGTGACGCGCCTGTCTGTGTCTACAAATTGGCACAGGCAGAAAACTTCAGTCTCAGGCAACACCCTGGTTGGTGCCTCACGTTAAGTTCAACCAGCACGGTAAACAGCAAGCCGTTATGCAGCAAGAAAGGAAAAGTATATCTCAAAACACAGCATGCTAGCCTAAGGCCTGCAAGAGCACCTACACTGAAGCCTCAATACACTGAATATACTTACAATTAAGGATGGACAACCATTGCTCTGTGGAAGAGGAATGGATTTAAGCCCATGTAGTAAACTTTTCGTGGAATTTCAGCCTGACCTGCTGACATGTATAAACAGACAGCTTCTGCTCCGTTCAATCTATTTAAAATGTGTCTGATACTTTCAATGCTGTTAACTCTGATCTTCAGTTACATCACTTAGCTCAAGTGGCTAAGGTAACGTTCAAGGTCCCACACATACATAACATACATAACTGTCTCTGGTAAGAAAGACTGAGTATGGGAAAGACCTGCTGACCTAAGGAGTAGAGCTGGAGGGAGGTCCGGGGTGCTAGAAACCAACCTTTGTGCTATGGCTATGTGCACACAATTCTACCACCACCCAACTGATTAGTACACAAAAACCTTCTATAATGAGTTTCCTTTATATCCTTCTCTTTTCCCAAGTATTCTCGTTAAGGAATCTCAATGCCCTTGTAAAACCAGAGCACAACCTGTTTTCCATCACAGAAGCCACAGTCCAGAGATGGAGTTGTTTTCTGTTGTGTCTATGCTACCTCTTAGACTATGCTTTGTGTTCCTTCAGATACTTTAATTGGGCCTGTAATTAGACCCTGCCTCCCTATCTTTATGTACCTTTTCCCAGCTTCCTTTTCAAAGTGTGAGATCCCAACAATATTAACATTCTCCTCTGGAACCCTTGAGATCCTAGCAGTAATTTCATGCACCAATAATGTTTTACTGAAAATAAACAGACCTAAAACATTGGTAACCTGGGAATAATCATGAAGTCACGCATGTCCCGATATACAGCCAAACTGCCTAGTGACCTCTGTAATTACGTCACTCATTAACATATCCCCAGCTAGCCCAGTTTCCCTCAGGGTGACGGAAAGCATACCTGTCCAGCTGAGTGGACTGAAAAGGTGTGACCGACAAAGGCAATGAAACCTAATGGGATAGAACCCAGCTGCCATAAAGGCTCAACGGAGTGGTTGTGTTGTAAGGGCTGATGATCAAATTCCAGGTCTGCAGCAGGAAATAGATTTATTCTGGCACAGCTCTAATACACTTCTTGAAGGACTCAAGGCACCTCTTGCATTCCTACTAATTAGAGGCCAACATCTGCCAAACCATTCCGGACAGAGGAATGTGAGGCTACACACCACTGCCTATAATAAGGGAACTGATGCCTCCATATCCATGTCCCTCCTTCTCCACAGGCATCATAGAAACCTTGGTCACGTACCAAGGAATGTGCAAAATGTCAGAATAATAAGTTTAAAACAAAACCAAAAAACACACACACATATGAACAACAACACACCACATACCAGAACTTTAATCTTATGCTCAGAAGAATGAGACAGTCTCGTTTCTTGTTACATACAGCAAATCTCTTTGCACCAGCAAAACACTTCCAGTAATCCCTTACAGAATAAGCACCTGGTGGTTCTTCTCCAAATTATAATACTTGGCACATCTGCACAGAAAACAGGGAAAGTTAGCTTCTTAGCCTCAAGACCATTTTCCTAATTGCAACAGGAACATCAAGCTGTCAGAGACTACTGAAACAGGGAAACACCTTGCTCCAGGGGAAGTAGAATCTCAGTTACTAGTGGGTTTTTAAGAATTTTCCAAATAAATATGCACCAAAAAAATACACAAATGTTTCCTTTCTCAGATCAGAGGAAAGGAGGACCTGGCCACTGAGATTCATCCTTGAATAATTTTCCTGTGATTCCATGTCATTTCTAGAAAAATTTAAAAAATAAATAGGAGATGGACAATATGTATTTTCCCTGAAATTATTCTTCACTTTCATAAAACTCAAACATAAGACATTTCAGGCTAAAAGGTTCATCTAAGGTAGTCTAATCGAGGAAGAAAAGCTACTCCAAAGTTCAGTTCATTCATTGCCTTCTAAAACACACAGGTTGAATCAGCCCCGGCACTTCTGCCTGGCCAAAGACTACTGGCAGAGTCTGGTTCGCTGGCATAGACCAAAATCTAACTGTAAGTATGATGAATCTTTCTCTTGGTCTGGCTGAGTCAGCAGGCAACTGAGGAAAGTCTACAATGCTGACAGGCAGAGGACAACACAATACTCTACATCTTCATACAAATTACCATATTATTAAAATATTTTAATTCAATTCTATTTCTTTGATGTTAAACACAACTGAAGTCACTCGTCTCCATTTCAGTGAACAATTATTTTTTGGAATTTGCCGTTCAACTAAAATGGAAAGAGTGAGTTTGTGGTTTTCATCAAGGTTTTGTTTTTTCTTTGTTTTTAATGGCATGTTGAAATCCACAGAAGAACTATCACTTGCTCTCATCATTATGATTCAGTCTTCGATTACAGCAATACAGAGGAGCAAACTTATCTCAAAATTACTTTTTTAATGGGAATAAGTCAATCTCACAATTTATTGAATTCTCAAACTCCATCTACAATGGCAAACAGTGTACATAAGCTAAATCAAGATAACAAATTACAGTAAGTAATATAAAACTGCAGAAATGTAACTACACAGTTTCAACAGTTGTTCTTGTCAGAGCAACAGAAAGCACCCAGACAAGTCTGAATTTTACTCTGAATTTTGTTGAGTTCAGCCTAAGGATCACCTCACATGACAGAGTCAGAGACCTCTGGTCCAGGCTTTGGGGTCAAGTCATGACAAAGGACAAGTGCTTCAGGAAAAGCTGCTAAAATAGCCGTCACATCCTAGTCTTCATGGTTTCATTCTCATTCCTGTTGGCAGAAACTGGATTTTCTTTCTCTTTCTAGACTTCTCAGCATTACTGAGTACTATAATTCTGGGTATTAAAGACAAACCTCCAGTCTGTCATTCCAGCACTAACAACAGGAGAACGTGTGAGCTCCCTTTCCTTTCTGAACAACAGGTCTGGATGAAGCTGAAAAAAAGATACACAAAATAGTCTATGTCACATTATACATGAAGAGAGTGGGAGAGCACGTCACCACAGTTAGACAAATTATGCCCCAACAGACAAGGGGTTCAGGTAAGACTCCAAGAAGATGTCAACTCAGATCTGCCAGAGACGTTGCTATGACCCTGAGAAAACTGTTTATCTTCTTTCCCCTCTCTCTATCACAGCAACTTAGATTGCAGCTTCTTTAGAAAAGAACTACGTCTTAGCACACAGAGTAACAGACCCTCATCTTAATTTGATCCTCTAGGCACCACTGTAATTACAAACAACAATAAGCAGGGGAAATGATCAAATAATTAATGTGAAAAAACAGTGAGATGCATCTTATAAATTATTCAAGCAGCTGCAGTTATTAATAACTTCCTAGATTACAGAAACTAAGCCAACAATAAAAATCAAATTTATTTTTTCTACCAGTTCCTTTTTTCTACCAGTACAGAAAACTACAATGGCACATTTAACCTGAGTGAGGACATCACCACTGCTAAGTGTTGCCTTTGGACAGAAAGACTTGCAGGGGAATTTTTCCATTGCAATGATTTGCAAAGTCATAATAATATTTCTATATCCATATTAAATTTTATAGACGTTATTTTTTTATTACCAAATATAAATTTGAGGCCTCTATTACCTGCCATGCTGTCTTAAAATAATTCCAAGGTTATGCTGTCATCGCATAACTCTGGAAATTTGTAACCCTAATTCAAGCACTGGAAATATAACACAGAACATACAGCAAAAGAAACAATGTAATGCCAAGCACAATTTTCTACTACAATAAACTGGGGAGTGGCTGAGCAGAAAATTCATCTTTCATATTGTACGCATCAGTAGTCCGTAAGTGAAGATCATACCTCTATCAAATGCTTGAATGATAATGACTCTCGTGAAGCCATTTCCAAAGTGTCAGAAGACAACAGCAGTGGTTCTCTGAAGTCCTGCAGACATTTGTTTGGCTAACTGGAAATCGACGTAACATAGAAACCTGGTTTTGCTCAAGTTCGCTTTGTACTCAGTGTACCCAGCCTTGGCTCCAGGTCCTCTATTCTCCACTTTATTTGTGAGATCAAAGACAGTGTGTTCCTAGAAGATGCAACTTTCATACTGATACAGAATAAAAGCTCCGTAGTTGCCAGATATTAAGAAGAGCACGGAACTTAGCTGTACTTTGCACAACCTAGACTGATAAAAGGCCAGGAACTCCATGCAAAATACTCCACAGACACACTGTCTGGCAAACTGCTTGTTAAACCTCAAGCTTTTCCACACCATGACAGACCTTGTACTAAGCATTTCATAGCCCCATGATTCAGCTTTCCATACAATAGATGGGAACAAGGACTCAGACTTCTTTTGTAAAGCAGCCCACCACACACCGATGAAAAACACCATGCACAAACCATTATCATCACTGTATCATGCAGAAATACAACTTCACTTAGTGAGAAGACAGCAAGACACACAGAGATAGAGAATCTGCTAGCAAGCACCAGGTTCAGCCAGTAAGAGTTGCAGAATAGCAATGGACTACAAAGGTCTAAACAGACTTCAGTAAGGCAACAACTTTATTGAATGCATCAATCTACAGATGCTACCTGATTTGCACTATGAAACAACATGATCTGCATCATTCTAAGAGCTGTCTCTTGCACAACTGTAAAGAAGATGGCTCTTATGTATAGTTTTCTCCAAGACAGAAACTATTTAAAGAAAATAGAAAGGTCAAAGTCTGTGATAACTCGCTGTGTTACAGAAATTACCAAGTCAAAATTGTTAGCTGCCACACTGGGGATGGCTCCACTGTTCTTAGCAGCCTAGGTTTCATAGCTGTACATAAAACATGCTTGAAATGGACCTCAGAACAGTGTCTCTGCCTTCATTCCAAGGCAGAAAAAGTACAATGAAGTTGGTTTTCATTATTGTGCAGGAACTCAAACTGCAGGAGTAAGAGGGCCAAACCCTGACCATCCATGAAAATACAGGGAAACCTCGATAAACAGAACACAGGAAATAAAGCACAGATCGACAACTTGTGGAAGAAAGCTCTGCTCAAGGAGACTGCTGAGCAGAACCTAGTCACAGTAGTAAGAGAACCTGCAGTCTCACATCAGAAAGGCTATTCTTCCATGAATTACACAGGACAAGGCTCTGGGCTAACACCACTGCTTCCTGTAGAGTCAAACACCTTACAGAGAGCAGCTAACAACAACAACAAAAAAAAACATGCAGCAAACCCTGGGCAGAGACTTGCTAGCAAGTCTAGTATTAGTTTTACTGAAAACTAGTAACACCAGGAAATGTTTCAAATGTATTCTGCATTCACAGAGGTCCCTTCCAACCCGTAACATTCTGTGATTCTTTGCTTCAGAGTCTGCAGCTTTGCTGGACTGATATGCAGGCTATGAACATCCACCCAAGAAATGGCATGCAGCAATACTACCCTTTCCCCCAAGCCACATATCAGAACTACAATGAAAATGAAACACAATAGGACCCACGTCATGGGTCTTTTATTCCTCGCCAATGGGACCTTTGCTGCATGAAAAAGATAGCATGAAGGCAACGACTTCGGACACTAAATTTTCATATTTATCACTGTCCTGGTTTCATCTGGGATAGAGTTCATTTTCTTCCCAGTAGCTGCTATGTTTTGGATTTAGCATGAGAAGAATGTTGATGGTTTTAGTTGTTCCTAAGAAATCAGGACTTTTTTCAATTTCCCATGTTCGGTTAATGAGTTGGGAGGGAGCATAGCCTGGCAGCTAACCCAAGCTGGCCAATGGAAATATTCCATACCATAGACATCACGCTCAGCATATAAATGGGGTTTATCTGGGGGGTGGGGGGAGGAAATTCTTTTCCATGAGTTCAAATTTTCCTTGAGTTTGACGAGCTCTGCAAAATCCATGAGATCTGCAGTCACTGCTTGGGGATTGGCTGCGCAATCAGTCATTGGGCAGTGAGAAAAACTGTATTGTCTATAGTTTGTCTGGCATGTTCTTTATTATTATTATTATTATTTCTTCCTTTGTTGTCTTATTAAACTGTTTTTATCTCAACCCATGAGTTTTACTTTTTATCCATTCTCCTCCTCATCCCACTGGGGGAAGAAGGAGCGGAGAGCAAATGAGCAGCTGCGTGGTTCTTTGTTGCTGGCTGCTGGGTTAAACCATGACAATCATGTTTGGCAACCATCAAGTTTTGCATGATCTTTAACAGTGCTTTCCTCATTTTCTGAACACCTAGGTTGAACCACCTTGGCAAAGAGCAGCAAGTACTTGAAACTGCTGCTGATGTCTAGAGACTGCAGTTTGACACCACAGAAGAAAAGAAGAATTTACACAGCCAAATAATTGAATTGAGACAATAAAAGGACATTTGTACTAATTCTAGCTTGTCCCCCTCTCTGACTGCATCTCAGCTACAGGATGAAGCTGATAACAATAACTTCAAGAAGTTGCAGGGCCAACTCCCACCTCAAGGCAGGCTCAGTTTTGCCTGCGTTGTTCCTGATCAATGTTTGCCTGACCTGTGATTGAAGGCCAGCCATGGAGACTTCAAATCCTAGCCAAAAAGTCTAATCCACCATCCTTTTCTGTTGGAACATTTTTTCTTAACTTTTTCTTTCAGAAATGTAAGCCTACAAATTCCCATGCCATCCACTACAAATGTGGAGTATAGTGGGTGTTTCTCCTCCCCTTTTTAAAAGGAAGCTTATTTTAAATATGTTGATATTCTGATAATCACCATTACCCTTAAAATGGAGCAATATACCTAGCAATGGTAATACATCTCCCTAGAATCCAAGTGTAAGATTAAACAGGTTCTGAAATAATAATGTGGGGGGGACACACAACAGCCTTATTTACAACGACACTATTTTCACTATTGTTAAGAAAGAAATTTCTACATCAGGGTTTTGCCTCTTATGTGTAGTGCTACTTACTTTCTGGTTAGCATAAGCTCAGTAACGAAATCTATTTCCATAAGAAAAAGATAAATTTATACTAGAAATAAAACAGACACATTTTATATTACAAACACACTGCAACGACAAGTTTTTGTTCTGCTTTTACCAACAAACACCCTCAAATCCCTAGATGATCTTAATATCTCAAAAGCCAAATTTCCATCAGAAATAAGCAGAGCCAGCCAACATCTTCATTTGAAGGAATAAAACAAACCTCAAAAAACCTGAAGAGAAGCAAATCATAAACAATCTCCCTGCTTGCCTTGCCTTCACTGCATGTCTTCCACACAGGGTTTCGACTACACCTCCAGGGCTGCCTGCAAATTCTACACGGGCCTTGGGGTCCCTGCGATGTGTTCACCACCTGTCACAGCAGAGGCCAAGCTGTGCATTCCCTCCCTGCACCCTGCAAAAGCCCTATGGTGACCTTCTATCCTTCCAGCAGCTTAAAGCCTTCTAGCCCTCCTTTAAAGGAAGACAAGTGTCAACTCTTTTTAAGGGACTAATTCATGCATGCAAGAAAAAGTAAATCTATATATAAGTTTGTATAAGCAAGCTCTGACTCAAGGTAAGGGAAATGAAGAGCGGGATTTGCTGGGAGGTTTACTGCAGATCTGAACAGAAACAGAGATAAGCCAGTGCTCTCTACATGACAAAATTCACCAGTGATAATTGTAAAGTGTAGCATTGTTAAAGCCAAATAAGCCCATTGAAGATTAAGGAAACAATTAAAAAAAAAAAAAAAAAAAAAAAGCTATCCATGCTGTCAGTTCTCCAAAGGATCTAATAAACCTGAAAGCAAACAAGCAGTCCAAATCCTGCCCCTCTGGAAAACTTAGAGCAGCACATTCTGGGGGTTTGTCATATATGTTGTTGTAAAACAGCTAGCAGTATGTCTCAGAGTTGACTTATGTCTACACAGAAATGGCAGCAGGCCTTGCTCAGCAGAGTTTTTGCTCTTGAATCATCATCAGAATTGTCCTGGTCCAACTCAGTAGTTTGGAGCCAGGGACATTCACTGTTCAGATGAGGTTCTTTCTCTAAAAAGTATATGCCTGGCCTATTTACCACAATCCCGCTCCTCTGGGTGGCACGGCAATAATACCCTTGTACAAAGGGGAGAAAGATAGTGAGAGACAAGCATTTCAGTTTTGAAGTAGCTCTGCTTGGAAACGTATTTGCATGTGTAGGATGAGCTTTAGCACCCATATATTCAGTAAGCAAAAATGCAGGAAGCTTGCTTTTACAGAACGAACAAATGGAAAAGCACAATCTTGTGTCAAGGGTAGCTCTGCTGCTGCTGGCTCAGGACCACAGGGAGCAGTCCCTGAGACCCAGCTCTCCACCTTTGCATCCCAGTGGTCTAAGTCTGCGCCCCCATTGTATCCTCTGCATCTATAGTAAACCTCTCTGGGACAAGAACACTTATCACTACAGCAATACAGGCCCTCAACAGCATTAGGAATGACATTTAAGCATCTCAAATGACAGCACAGAATTCCAACAATGCCCAACATGAGAACTGTGAGCTCTTGTGAAAGTCTACACTCAGACTCCAAAGAGCAGCCGTATCAGCTGGCCCCCAAATAGCCAGTCAGCCACTAGGAAAGGGAGCATTCACACAAGAAAGTGCACTGCCTGATGAATAGAAGGGCTCTAGCAATTTACTGGGACACAATATGCTGTACTTAAGTCAAGGGTACTTAGTTATAGCTTATTTGATTCAAAAAAAATAGACAACAGAAATTTCTCTTTCTTTCCTAACATGACTTTTGACCAATGTCCCACCTGCATTTTAAATTGATAGAACCCTTCTTTCAATATGACACCAAAATGAGGCTGTGGGAATACAAAATTAGCTTGTAGTAAGTGGAAAATCAAGATTAGCTTTCAGTTGAAAATTCTGTGGGACTGTGGTTCACAGTTCTACACTCAGCTTGCAAACATACTCTGGAAATATAAGACCCTAAATAACAGATGATATTGCAAAGCTAGTGGATGCCACATGGCAAAATACAAAGCCGTCAAGGAAAGAAGACATTTTTGTAAAAAGTAAATAAAAATGTAGTACCAAAAATTGACTATATTTTTCTTTATACCCCCACAGGATTTAGTTTCATTCCCAAATGTTGCTATACCAATAAATCCTCCTTCCTTTGGAAGTTACAGAAACACAAAGGATAAGGAAATGACACATAAACAATCTGTGTGTTGACAAGAAGGCAATTTTGTAATATGTTGTTATTTATGGCCAACACTTAAGCAGATGGAAGATGCATCAAAATGAGAGTTTCATTTAGAACATGAAGACCAGGGAGAAGTCTCTGCAGCAGAGGCACATCATGGAAAAATACAAGGCACTTAACAGCTAAAACTGCATTACAATATTTGTTTTAACTTCAAAAGAAACATGGTAGCATACTGGACACAAGGTAAAGGTGCATCACTCAGAGGGTCTCTCAAATAGGCAGTGAAAGGAGGAGTACGGAGTGAAGCCTTGTCCAGGGGTGCAGCTGCCCTGCACAGCCCTCTAATTCCCGGCGGAAGTGGCAGATCCCCTGACAAGTCCTGCTGGAAGTCTGTCATTCTGCTGCTCCTTCCCCCAGCACGGATGACATCCCTCCCTTTTACAGGTGCAGGCTCTGAACCACTGACGGCGAAAGCAGGTGCAGAACTTGGCCCTCGCTCTGTGCAATATTTGACTAGATTTGCACTCGCTAGTCCGCCATGTCATGGGATATCCCAGGGACTGCCTACCTCTGGCACTGCCCAGAGCACGTGGTGATACAGCGGGGGAACGAACGGGATGGCCCAACAGGCCCATGAGAAATTTCCACCCATAACTCTGAGCAGCACAGCACATAGCTCCCAACAATTACACTCATTTTAGCTCCATCGCTTTCCATCATGTTAGCTCATGCATGAGAGGGGAAAATAAATTAGCAAGGGAAAAATATTGATGCCTCCTCCTCCCCCCCCCACTATTTCATTTTATTATAAATCAATTTGGAAGAGCTGCTGTCATCAGGGCCCTGAAGTGCTGATAGCCTCATGGAGCTTTTAATATCTGAGAGTCCAACTCCCTATTTTCCTCTCGATTGGCAAGGTCCCTTAGTCATACCACGGGACACAAGAGGGAGCAAAGCAGTTTTAGAATAGCAGTCATCCTAATGACTGATTTAACTTCCCAATCAAAGCTCAATTTTAATAGTTTCCCATCCACCGATAAGGCATCCACATGCAATCCTAGGATAATAACCTTCTTGACCCACTCCCACACCCGCTGGTGATCCAGCTCCTTATGTCACTTGATTGTGTTCACCAAGGGTCAGGTTTGTATTTTGGTTTCCAAATCAGTTATATGCTCTATGTGCCTTTTTGCCTTCCTCTGCTAACTCTGAGCTCATTAGCCAAATTCAGCTGCATTTGGCAGGAAGGAATAGCCCTCAAAAACATTTAAGTTCTTGGCAGGAATCAGCAGCAGAGTGAGCGAAGAGGCCGTTTCAGACCACGGCTGGGGAAAAGGCTGCACCACCAGCGATCCCCCTGACCATGTCCCAGCAAACCTATATGAGAGATCTGCCTCTAACCACAAACCCATAGGAAAATAAGGTTCATTAGCTCCACTTCTCCCTGAGCTATTCCATTCTTCTAGTCCTCCTAGAGCTTCAGCCAAACTCCATGATGCTAACCACAAACTCAGCCTGCAATGTTTAGAAATACTCTCTCTGCCTGGCAAAGTACTTCTATGCAATGTGGGAAGCAACAGACAAGGAACCAAGAGCACCATGCCGGCAACAGGTAACATCGCAGAAGGACCCCAAATGCAAGTCATGGTCCTCCTACCTGCTCTCCTCTGGCCTCTTCCATCTTGCAGAAAACGTCAGACAGCAAGCCCGTGGAATGAAGCAGTGTCACTAAAGCAAAGGTGCCTGAGGCATTCTCACTTTCCAGCAACTCACTCTTACCCCTGAAGGATGTTCACACAAGCACACTTGGTTTCCTGCAAGGATGCACGTAACAGGGAAACAATCCAGCACAAGGCTCACAAGGACCCACATGGAGAAGACAAGAGGTAACAGGTACAGGTTGCACTGGGAGAAGTTCCATCTTGGTACAAGAAATTTTTTACGGTGAAACAACCAATCACTAGAACAACTTCCCCAGAGACATGGTAGCGTGTCCATCACTGGAGGTTTTCAAGTTGTGATTGGGCAGCGTGCTAAATAATCTCATCTAGGCTCCCTTTCCCACAAAGGGGTGGACCAGATGATCTTTCAAGGTCCCTTCCAACCGGGGCCATTCTGTAATCCTACGATTCTAAAAGAATGGGTCTGCCCATCACACCACTACCCAGTCCCACACATACATCCACACAGCATTCATGCCAGGACAGAAACATTCACAATAAAGGGGCTGGGGAAGAAGCCAGGACTAGGGAGGGACTCCTTTTCTTTTGGTTATGCAGATGGCCCAAATGCACCACAAATTTCAGTTTTAGAGCATATTTCTAGAGGTTATGCCTGAGCTCTGTTATGCTAATAATTGCTAGACAACAATCTTCATGCAAATATAAAATCAACTATCAAGAAAAAACAGTTTAAAATGTAGTTGTGGCTTGCCTGGGAGTATTTGCAAACTCAAATATAGCCAACAGGTACGGCCCTGTAAAACTAGAAATCCAAGTGGTCAAACTGAAAAAATGCAGTATTTTGACATTTCTTTTCAAAATAATTTTCTCTCCTCTGAGAAGTATTTGCTTTTTGGTTTTGGTAAAATGCATTATTTCCCCTCTCCTTCCACTGACTGGAACACCGTTTCACCTAATACTTTCTCCAGTTTTTTATAAACTTTGAAAGGCTGAACTTTCTGCTTTACAAAAATGCAAGAACAAAAATTTTGCCATTCAGATCAACGAGAAAAGAAATCTGCAACTCTGTGTTTCTGTTTCTTTCCCCACAGCTCTTCACAACTCTGCATAGCTACGCTGCAGGTTAGGCTTGGAAGAGTTACGACTTTTGCTTTGTAAAAATGTGAGTAGGACGTTCTTAGTTCTGAGGCTGAAGAGGTCTTACAAAGACTTCAGAGGGTTAGCTCACTGTCAGTATTGAGACTGCAGAGACACAGACCCAGCATTAGCTCAGACGCACAAGTTACAACAACCGAGTTAAATGAACAAGTTACAAATGTTATGTTAACAGCTAGAGTGAAAAATACAGATATCACAGCTTGTTAAGCTGGGTTGGTTAGAAGGCTTGCCAGATTTGTTTTGGCAGTGAACACACTGATAAGCACCCACAATGTGGTTTACAGCAACACAGCCATAGCGGTACTGCTGGTGTCAGAGCAGCATGTTACACAGTAGCCTCCTGAAGGAACACTGCCCGATGGTATACAGCAGGGCACACCACCAGGTATTGTTTATGAAGTCCACAGCAATCCAAATATGCAAAAGAAGTTAGCGTAGAATATATAAAGAAGAAAGATTAGCTTTTTTCCCAGGAGTCCCTTTTCTATGGGGTGATGATTATTAAAAGCTTTGATTTGCTAATTATAAAAGGTTAACCTAATTTTAAAACCATGAAAATGAATATGGATTAGATACTGTAAGCTGCCTTGCCTCATTATTCTCCACATCTCGACAGCGACGACTGCTTTGGCTTCTTGCGGGGGGGGGGACACCAAACACCACAATCCGCCCCGTGAACAGCCACCCCACGCAACTCACTTCTTCCGCGGGTTTCCTGCAACAGCTCCGGAGGCGCCTGCCAGCAGCGAGCTGGCCAAACCCCCCCGGCGATGCCCCTCCGCCCGAGGAGGGGGGAGGTCCCGCCACCCCACGCCATCTCACGCCGCGCCGGACCTCCCGCGGGCGCTCCGAGGGGGACGCGCGGAGCAGCGCGGTGCGGAGCGGAGCGACCCCGGGGGACAGCAGCGTTTCGGGGCCGCCTCACCCGCGTTCCTGAGAGGCGGACCAGCAGCTGCCGCAGGGGCAGCGGGAAGCTTCCAGAAGCGACACGAAGCAGCAAGCCCGCGAAAAACAGGATAAATAAATTAATTCATAAATTAGCTAATGAAATCCTCACAAACATCATCCCTAAAAATACTCTTTTATCACACCTTCTCGCCCTCTCTGTAGTACCGTGTCCATGGTTTTTCAGTTACGCTTCCCTGCCCTGGGAAAGATTCCTCTTCAGCATTAAGATGTTAAAACCAGCAACAACAACAATGGCTTCTTCTCGCAGCTCATAAAGACAGAAAGAAAATACTAAATATTAACTGCCCTGTGCTCATTTCTGAAGCGTGCCTGAACCCAAAACAACAGTCTCGCATTGAACCTGCAGCATTGCAGCAGCTACGATTTCTGTAAAGCAGCTCAAGGGGATACTTGGGCCACATCTTGCAACACGGGAGAAGTAAAAAAAATAAAATTAAAAAAAAGAGAAGGACATTTCTGCGCACTAAATAGCCTATCCTTCAAAAAAAGGACATGAAATACCTAGCCATGAAGCTGGCAGAGAAGAAAAACCACTGTATTTTGATACAAACAGGAATTTTAAAGTTGTTTTCACCTCAAAGCTTTCAAGATATGCCCTACCTCCCAGTGCATTTCCTTCTCACAATGTAAGCATTAGTCAGAATACTATCAAAATGTTTAACAAAGCTTTCCAGACAAAAAAAAAAAAAAAAAGATAGCAGAG
>Ga0065711_1028091_pt1 | contig 43742 bp, 30 predicted proteins | sample Hoacrofraction12_FD_59098 | JGI IMG/M metagenome (GOLD analysis project Ga0065711, IMG submission 59098) | Hoatzin crop microbial communities from Cojedes, Venezuela - Epithelial fraction 12 v2 (version 2) | ecosystem: Host-associated > Birds > Digestive system > Esophagus > Crop | place... | reverse complement strand
GGGGCAGAGTGTGAGGAGCCCTCCCGCTGAGGGGGAAGGAGCGGCAGAGACAACGTGTGATGAACTGACCGCAACCCCCATTCCCCGTCCTCCTGCGCCACTCGGGGAGAAGAGGGAGAGAAACGGGAGTGAAGTTGAGCCCCGGAAGAAGGGAGGGGTAGGGGGAAGGTGTCTGAAGATTTGGTTTTATTTCTAATTATCCTACTCTTGATTGGTAATAAATTAAATTAGTTTTCCCCTAGTCAAGTCTGTTTTGCCCATGATGGTAATTGGTGAGTAATCTCTCCCTGTCCTTATCTCAACCCACGAACCTTTCATTGTATTTTCTCTCCCCTGTCCAGCTAAGGAGAGGGAGTGACAGAGCAGCTTTGGTGGGCACCTAGCATCCAGCCACGGTCAACCCATTCCAGTCTTTCAATACTGGAGAAGGGTGTTTTGGTGAGAAAACACATCATTACTGCCCAGAAGAGACACAGTGAAACAACTTGGGAAGAAAGTTTAGCTGCTCCAAAGGCCAACTGACAGAAGGCAGGACATCTAGAGAGATGTGTCAGTCACAGTACCAAGTAACACCTTTGCTTAAAATACTATTCAACATGTAATAGCACACATGCAATATATGCCTGGGACTACCATTAGTTTCAGTAGATTATCTTTTAAACTTTCTGATTTGGAAGAGAAAAAATCTACTATACTGTTTTCTTGAACCAAAAAGATTGCCATGAAAATCCAGAAAAAATCATATAACTAAAAACTTCTGTTACACTGTTCTTCCTGTATTCATGACACATTTCATAAATACTGTCAAATTGGCATGTCATTAAAACATGATTTCACACCTTAAAGTGGTTTATGGTGGGCTAAGCAACAAAGAGAGTTGAGTCAGAATGAAGACTAATATGCACCTGTTCTGAGTAAAATCTGGTGGCTCAGATCCCTTTAGAACCAGAAATAAAATTAAGCTTCCAGTTCTTACAATCTTACGAGCAGGAACTGAATTCACAGTGAAGTTTCTAATCCCAGTAAATTTTGATTAAATAAGCATCGGAAGTTATTCTAAATAACCACCAATACCAACTTAATATTACTTCCAAGTTAAAATCTCATTTAATGCAATCGCTTTTTAATTAACAGTGGAATTTACTCTCAAGGAAACTCTTCGTAATTAGTATTTTTACAATTAATTTATTTTTGAAAGCCCAAACATATTGCTGGTCTTAATCTTACTAGTGTTTAAGAATTTTCCAGCAAGGCTTTTACCCATTTTTTCCGTGAGTATTTTTTTGCATACTACATGTCTGAACATTCACCTTTTAAAGCAGCTTCCTTCAAAGTATTATTTGATGACACTAGAAAAACATCAGCTGTTTGACAGCTATTATATTTTTCATTCTTTTTTCAACTCAACTCACAACAAGGTTTAGGCATCTGCTGCAAAGGGATGGAGAGCACTCGGAGTTTGTATGCTGTCATCTACAATTAGTGTTGATGTATTACCTCTGTCACAGCCCAGTGGTGTAAAAACTGGTCCAGATCAGTTAGGTAAAGACGGACAGGTGAAAGCTGTGTCTGGCTAATGTGTGGTTTTCCTCTAATGCCCTGGAGACTAGTCAACTCCTCTCTTGAAAACCCTAGAGAAAAAGAAGCAGTACAACAGTATCACGAAACAAGCCAAGCACTGTTCTACTTCAACAGCATCACTGACAAAAACGGTCTTTTAAATTATGTCTGCATAACATTTTTTTCTAAAAGCTCATGCTTGGTATTTTAAATTAAGTATATCAAAATACAAATTCTGACTTCTGAAAGAAAACAAAAATATTTGAAAAAATCAATGGCATACCCATTTAAACTATAATGTGATATTAAAAAAAACTGTAAAAGGCCAATGTTATGCTGCTATTTTCAATGTATGTATCTTTAAAAATATTTTTAAAAACCAGGTATAATGCAAGACAGTTCACCATGTGTTCACAATAACTCAGTAACCTTCTAACATAACCTCAGGGTTAAAAAAAAAAATACAAAAATCATTTGGCTAGTTATTTGTAGCCAGGTGTTAGATATGTTAGTAAAACAGGACTACTGCTTCAAAAGAGTCACTTTGGTTTTGCTTTTGTTTTCTCAATTATCAGTACAGAACTCTCTTCACTATTTTAGGAAAAAAAAGTAATTTTTGAAAGCAAAGTAGTTGAACATCATGAATAACTGAAGTGAAGAAGAGTCTTTTTACCACAGGACAAGTTACTGAAAGATATTTATCAGTAACATTATGCCATTTGAACCACTGTAGTTTCCCAAAGTCGCATCACCACAGAATACAACTATTTTTATATCTGAGTAAGAATATAGTAGCAGAAGTAACTCTGCTCACGTGCTGACCTTGGGCAGCTCACTTCAACACACACTTTGATTACTTTATTCTGATGGAATGTTTTTAATTGCATAAGCATGTCCACAGGAAATCCCAGAGGCACTCATTTATATTGTTACAAGCCAATAAAAGGCATTTACTTAAATCTAGGAAAAAAATTCTTGTTCATGTCATATGCTGAATTTAGGTTTTCCTCATATTTTCTAAAGAAAGTTGCTAGAATGAAGAAAAAGCATGCAAATACTAGGTCCAAATGGCAAAGTGTAAAAATAGGACATCAAACAATTCAGATCCAGAGAAAAAAGGGTATCTCCTATCAAAAATATGTAACAAGATTAGAATTACTTCAGGAAGTACTTACTACACCATTTACTCTAAATTAAATCCAGTAATTGACTATCAAAACAAATTTCATTTGTTCATTCTGAATCATGACATTCACATGGATTACCTATAAGGGTTGAAAACAAGAAGCTGAAATAGTCCACATCATTCACTGAATTATCCTGCACTTGGCACTTCCAGCCTGCAAAGGATGATCTACACAAAACCAATAGCAGATAGTTTATTAAAAACCATGTAATTAAGAATTCACAACCTACCTGCATAATACAATCAATTAGCATGACTAAACTGTTAATTTTAGCATTCCTGTTTCTAACTGCTGTTGTTAGAGTAGCATTTTAAATAGCTTCAAAAGCAGAACTCGCTCTTTTCAAGACAAGGAATATTGAACTTTGCACCCCTATGGGCTTAGGTTGTTAAGTTGATTAAATTACTGAGATAGCAACTTTTCATAAATACCGGTATAACCTTTAATATAGTGATGACAGCCAACACAAAGTAAATTAAATTAGTTTTATTTCCCTTATTTGGTAAAAGTCATCATATTACAAATCTGGGCTGCATTTTTCATTATCTCCACTAGTTTTAATACAGCTCTTTACATGAACAATAGATCCCGTTTAAAAGTAGTCTCAGCATCTATTTTAGAGTAGCTAAAGCTATTAAACACAGAACTAAATTAAAAACTTGCTTCGAGATTTAGAACACAAAAAGGAGCAAAGACAGGAGCAAACCCGTTATCAAAGCTGCCTTACACTTTGCTTTTTAGGGGCAATCCGTAAGAAGCGGAACACCAGTCTACTCTTGTTTCTCCAATTAGAAGCCTTACGCGCTTGTGGAAACTCGGAGCAAACAGACACCACCGACCACCTAACGGTAGCGTCTTGCCCGTGTATCTGTGCAGACCCAGGAGAAAGCCAAGAGCTGGGAACAAGCACATCTCACACACGCTTTCCTCAAAAGGCTGCGGCTCACTCAGACCTACATCACATTATGCAAACGCATATTATTCACATTTGGCTGTGTGTTGCTCTTGGCACTCGCACTGCGGACCACGGATCTCTGCTGTAAGAGACTGCTGCTTTCTGTTCTTACAACCTTGTGAAATTTCAGAGCTTCTGAACACAATTTTGTAAGCCAGCTATCTGCCTCGGATCACTTTTATCCTAATTTCTCTCTGCTAACAGCCAAAATGGCGTAGCTCATGGGTAACAAAATTCTGGAAAGCTTGTTTTTCAGAAATTTGTTACAGCTCCATCTTTGGGAGCAAAAATAGAAAATTTGGAATACCTTTGCACCAGGCACACACATTTTGCCACCCTATGAAAATTCATCCACAATATTTCAGCATTCACAAAAATGACAGCTAGAATATGCATGTGTCTGCAGCTACTCCAAAAGAAAGAAAAAAGGAATTTCAGAATTTCTTTAAAGAAAAAAAATCATGATTTAATCAAACTACCACATAGGATAAATAATTCTAGGGGGAAAAAAAAAGAAAATCACAGCTAGGTGAGAGAGAACAAAGCAAGGCTTTATCAACTAAAGCTCCCACTTCACGCTGTATCCTTAATGGCAAATCCTTATTTCCAGGTATATTTCAGGAGACCTAGCGACTCTGCGATGCAGACAGTGCTGCATGGTCCCTTCTCATTCCTCGGTCCTCCTCTGAGGCCTGGCTCCTTGCTTCTTTTTCCTAAGCTGCAGTCTCTCAATCTCTCTCTGCTCATAAGGCTGCCACTTGGCTGCCAACATCCAGCTCTCCAGAGACAAACCCCTTGGCCATGGCCAGGAGCCTTCTCCCAGGAGAAGGGAGGATTTCCTCCCTGCTTCCAAGGAGGTCCCAGTCCGATTCATTACAGCATCAAAGAGATTTCACACACACTCAACTAAATCAGCAAGAGGTCTTGCAACCTACTTCCTCAGAGATTCTACGTAAGGTAAATATACACACAAGAATTAGATCCATATACCAGAAGAGAGAACGAAGCCCATGTCCTGTTCAGCACAGGGAAGAAGCTGCCTGAATCCAACGCAGAGGGACCATGAGTCAGACTCCAGGTCACTCCGTATACCAAAAATAAGCACTGGGGAGCATGAAGAGAGATTCAGGAGAATTTAGGACTTACTGGACACAGAAATTCAAACTGTGATGCAATCACTGAGCAAAATGGTGGGAACGCAAGAGGCTGGAAGAGATACATCAGATGACAAGCTGCAAAGGGAATCGGGGAAACATGAAGATAAAAACATCTTGGGCAGGAAGACAGACAACATGGAAAGAAACTGTGATAAGCCCCCATTCGGGGAGCAGGAACTTGCATGGCAAAGCTAGTCAGAATCTGGTATAAAATAATACAATATAAAAATATTTCCCATGCAACAGTTAGAAGATGTGTCAAATTCCTCATAATAGGACCAGTGGATGCAATATTTTTTACACAAACTGCAGAAGACACTGAACAAAAACTCAAGATTCACTGCAGGCTAGCAAACACATAAACTGCAGCAGGTTCAGGAGATACCTGGACATCAAAAATGATTCTGAAGTTCACTGACATTTTCAAACACTTCAGCAGTTTCAACCCACATTTGACTATCTGCACACTCACACAACAGGACAAGCATTTTAAGCACCCTAACAGCATGCCAAGCTAAGTGTCACCAGCGTAGACATAAGGGGAAGCAGAGTGAATCACTGCTGTTCTGCCCGGGGAACACGGAGGCAGTGTAAGACACAAACACTTGACAGAGCTACTCAATGGCTTTAAGACTCATCTACAAGCAGCGCTACACTGAGACACACGCGCACACACACAAAACCAAGATCCCCAAATTCAGTTGCAGTTTACTTATCTAAAAAAGTAAAAGCTAACACACATAAAAGAAGCTTCAATGTTAAAAGCATTAAGGTTAAAAATAATCTTACATTCAATTTAGAAAGTGACAGAGAAAGTTGCCTATAATCTTCAGCTTGGCCTCTTTGTGCATATGCCTTAGAATATGATAATATTATGTGTCATATTTTCTCTAAAAAAAAATAAAATCTATGCCTCATTCAAATCATGGATGTATAATCCCGATAGATCCATTCAATGAAGTGTAACACAGCCTGACCTGCTCCTGCCTTATTTATTGCATCATCTATAATGTGCACAGCGTACGGGGCACGAGATGGTTAAAAAAAGTAGAAGGAAGCATTAGCTCACAAATTCAGGTAAACAAATAGGTTTTAAGCATCGTACTGAATCACCCTATCTACATCGCAGAGGTTCTACAAGATGCTAAGTAAATACTTTTTAAAACTAGAGTACAGAAAGTCAGTGGTAATGCATTTCTCCAAGTAGCAGCAGATGAAGTATTAATTTACTTTTAGAATAGAAAAACTCCCACGTTATTCATAGAGGAGGCTTCTCTCATCCCTTCTTCCTGCTAGTTATCACTAGCCCAGCAACAGTTCAACAGTGAGTAAAGACTGAAAGGGCAGTAACAGCTGTGGAGCAATACAGCTTCATACATCTTGAAGAGCAGCACATAGACCCAGCTGATCTCTACTGCTCCACTTGCACTTACAGTGAAATTGAAGTCAAACCTTTGCTTTCAACACAGAAAATGCTAAATATTCTGAAAAATCAGTGCCCAAATGTTTCATGCTGAATTCCTGAAGTTAGCAGGTACTGCTATGTACGTCTGTCTACGTCTTTTCGTTGCCTTAGATCCTCATCTGTAAAGTTGGGAAAAATACCACCTCCTCATCTCCTACAGCTGTGAAAATACTCGAGCACAACACAAAATCCCATGGTCAGGGGAATCACTTTGTTTTCCAAGTGAGACACAATACAATAGACAAACCATGGAGCCTTCTACTGAAACAATGGGGACAAAGTATAACGTTATGCAAACACTCCTCCAGTGAGTATGATGCACTCAACACAAAGTAGGATGGAAAAATGACATGAGATCATGCAATCAACGACTAGATAAGGGTCTCACAGATATATCGTAACAAATTAAGATCAAGACCAATGTCTTTCTAATTTTACAAATACAAACAGAACAGAATTACAGCATAGGAGAAATCTCTTCAAATACAAGTCTAACCAGCTGTCACAGCCTCAATTACCTTACAACCCAAATGTCTATAATGCAGTTAAAGCTGCTCAATTTTGAGGTTTGCATTAAAGGATATCAGAAATAAGATAAAGAACACAGAAGAAATTTAATTCTAGAACAAATGTTGATGTACTACAAATACATTACGAATTATTTCAAATCTTGGTTTCATATATTAAGACTACTATGGATAATTAAGAACTATGTGCACTTTTAAAATCTATTTTCAAGATACTTGTAAATTACATGTTAGACATTTAAAAAAGAAATATGATTTATAGGCAGAAGACAGGTAATAAGCATATTACAACCTCCCTTTTTTGAATAAGTTTTTACTGACAATGGGAAGCTGTTATCAAATTGCATACGAGTGAGACCTCTCCAGTCAGATAGTCCAAACCCACATTAACTATGATGAATTACATGTTGCAATTTCCATAAGGTTACCTGCTCTCCATGCGAACCTCTCTCCTGAGGTTTAGAATTGCACCTTTAGGTAACCTGCTCTGTACACCAAATGGTATTAAAAGAAAAGCTGAATCTAATTAACTTAAAAATCATTGCAGCTCTTGCCATTAGCATAGCAAATATTTCTCAGTCACAGCAACCGTGCAATGCATTCCTTTTCGCTTGCTGCTAAGTTTTCTTTTAACTCCAGACCGACCTCGCTACTTTTGAACACACTGTTGTTGTTGTTTTCAGGTTGCGCTATATCACACAGCTGCAAAAGAAAACAACTGCAGTTCATGTACAACTGGTTATTTCTCAACTATGGACTATTCTGTTTGTGCTTCCTGACCTAAGCTAGCTAACCAATTGATTTCTGGTTCAGGTTTAAGGTGTTGGTTTTGACTTACATAGTCATAAGTACTCTTTGGTCAAGTTAGAGGTGTGTGGTAGAAGAACTCTGATGAACCTTGCTGCAGTCATTTTAGACATTATCCTTCCACTTGCCCTCCTATAAAACACACTGCTCAAAGCCCAACTCAGACAGCATGCACCTATCAAACAGCAAGTTTTGCTTAGAATTTGGGTTGGGGCTTTGGTTTTTTTTCTTGTTGTTCAGCAATAAAACTGAAAAAAAGTGTGATCAATCTCAAGAATGCCTTAGTTCAGTCTTCAAGTATTTTTAAAGTAAAACAACAAAAAGCAAATGCAAGATTCATGCTTCTTCTGAGGCATTGATACTATCACCTTTTTGTTCATAAGTGCAAGGGTTACAGAACTCAAGAAATTTAAGATCAAGGGTCTGGGTTTTCTGTTCAAGCAAAGTAAAATCCCATTCGTTTACCTTCCAGGAAAGTGCTTGCATCACTATAAAGAATATTCTAGTGCAGGGTGTTCCTGAAGCTTTACAGAGCTATTTAGACATTTGCAAGAGAACAGACTGAGAAACCTAACTTAACTTAGACTGTGGTAGGTGATGCCATTTAAAATTATTTTATCAACCATTGATCACAAATTTAAACAAAGGCCGGCCACAATTGTTTCTTTAATTCTAGGTTATAAAATTTTTATAAAAGTAGTTTCTTCCACTGATACATCTATTCCACATAGAACATGTAAATATTCATAGGCACAGCCACCAGCTGATTCAATCATTTCCTGAAAAAACCTAACTGCATTCCAGGCCTCAACTCAGTGGAAATTTAATAAAATTAATATAATTTATTTATATATTATTAAATTAAGTACACCTCCTCAAAATAGTTCAATGAGTAAGTCACTGTTAGGAAATCAACCTCCCCTTCAGATGATGCCAGTGAACCCAAATTTTCTGCATCCTCAGCAAGCGCTTTAACCACTGAGATACTAACAAAAAATTGTCCTTTTAACACATCAGGAACAAAAAACTTCCCAATATTCTGTACATCCAGCAGACCAACAGCGCACAAGAGCAGCACTCAGGCAAAATAAGGCTATACTACAGAAGCTACAGGAATTCTGCCCACTTCTGAGCATCAGAGAAGAAACTGTGCTGATTCCCATCCCAGAACGCCTCTTCAAGAAGACCTGTTGTCACTTCTAGCAGCCGCACAGCATAATATGGAAGCCAGCAAAGCAGACAAGAATTACCAGGATGAGACAGCATTCACCAAGCAAAGTAGCTCCAAGAGAAGGCAAGGATGAAGCGAAGTACTAGCAGCTGTAAGCAACCTGCCATTGAACTTCCCTGACACCTACAGGCTGTGGATTAGCAGATGTGATTATTTGTTGGGGTTTTTTTTGGTTTTGTTTTAAAAAATAAGATCCACATAATTAAGGTCTGTAACTTTAATGCCTGCAGGAGGCAAATTAATACACACTATAATGCTGGATAAAATGAGCTGACACATGAATACCTATGTTGTGCTTGCGAACAGACAGAATGGTTTCTCAAAAAACCAATTTTTGCATTATCTGTCTCTTGGAAATCTTCTTAAGGGGTAGGTGCACATGAATATGGAAAACCCTCTAATACTTATGAAAAAAGAATTCCAGAAACCACAGTGTACAAATGAATGTCCCTACATGACGAGATCATTGGTTTAAAGGTAGGAAATGGTGGGTAGAACTAACTGATCAGAACACAGACATCACTGGAGGGTCAGGAGATCTGTGCTGGCACTGGGCTGTACAGCCTATGCAGGAACAACCCAGAAAGAGATAAGAAAGTCCACTAACAACATTCACGTTCTTTAGTACATCAAAGTACTTAGTATAGCAGCATGCAGCTAATCAAGTCTACCTTTTTTTTTTTTCTTGCCAAAGTTATTCAGTCAGTTCATCTACCTACAGTCTGAAGATGACATGTCACCACCTTCCAGGTGCACATTCTGTTATTCTGCAGTGCATCAACATACAGCTGAGGAGCTCTTTTTGCCTATCCAGGAATTTAGTTTAGGCCTTGGAAAGATGAGAAGCAGAGTAAAGTGGTTCTTCCACAACAGCCAAAATAATCACACTGCAACCAAGGATCATAAAGAAGTTGTTTCCACTGCATGAAACAGGACTGAGTTTTCCTAACCAACCCAGGAGCACTAGTGTGCAGGACAATATCCCTTATCACAATCTTCCACTGTGATCAATCAGGCGTTGTGTTGAGAAAAAGTCTGTACTGCTTGACAGAAAGAGGGTAAAGAAGTGGTTTCCTCTCTCTTTCAGCTTCCTATTTTTGTTACCTGTCCATCTATGACCTCTCAACACAGTGAGTCTAATAACAGCCCAGAGAGTTTATCTATCAAGACAAAACTGTTCAGCTACTGATCAGTACTTATCAGGAGCAGAGGACTTCCACAGAGATACTGCAGCATCCTTCTCTAGAGCTAAGAGGACACCATTCCAATTCTTCAGCACATTGATTAGGGGTCACTGTCCGAGCCCAGGAACACCGCTCTGCTGAATAAAACCACAGCAGGACAACACCGCACAACACCGCTGTCTTCTAGCCAGCCTCCTCACAGGACTGCCACGAACGCCTCATGTTTTACATAGATACCTAGCTGCATAACTAGCAACAGTGCTGTCTGACAACCATTTAAAACGGTGCTTATATGTAAAAATGTGTTAAATATGAGGTTATGGAACAATTATGGAATTAGCTATTCTAGAGAGCTTAGCAAGTATGTTGCAATACATCCCAAACACTCCCATGTTCTCATTCTCAGGAAACTGTGTGTGTATGAACAACAATAGACACTGGAAAGAGCAAAACCACGTGCAAGTACCATACTAAGACTGTTGTATGTTTGTGGAAGAAAAATATAAAACACCTTCCCCCAGTGTAGGCATGTATTTGCACTACTGTAAAATACGTTCTTTTAAAACACTATAAAGCCCTGTGCCAGTATTTATCTCAGCTTTGGCATAGTGTATTCCCATTTAGCTTTAATGAAGAATAGTTTCCATCAAATTGAAATGCAACTGCAATGAAGTATAAATTCAGGTTCCTGGATCAACTTAATTAAATCAGTTTAGTGTTACATTGTCAACGAGGATCAGCACTCTCAGTTTTCATCCCAGTTCTTGAAGAGACAGGAAACCAAGACTGTCAAACTTATGTCGAAATCGCTTTTAAATAAAACGAACCTTTGTACGCTTCTCCAGCCCTGTACCCATCTCATCATTCACAGCAACTTCACTCCAGGTACCACAGGTCCTCAACAGAAACTCTGAGAGCAAGTGAAGAGTTTTTGTCTTCCTTTTTCTCTAACAGGTTACCATATGTAGGCAATGGTTTGTTAGTGTGAGTTTTTTGTTTTAACTTTCGTTATCTCTTTTGACAGATCAACTGTTTCCATTTGAAGACAACAAACATCTGTAAGGAATTACCAGGGATTTGGGGAAAAATATGAACCTATTTTAAGAAAACAACAATTTGAGCTATGCATTGTTAAAAGTAAGCCTGTCAGCTACTCATTTGCTCCACAGTTGCAAAGGTAGTCTGAAGAAAAGAACTGCTTACACATTATAAACAAGATCACAAATCAGAAGAAACATTCACTAACAAGCAAACAGCAATTACTGACTGGTACAACCGTCAGTGCACCAACATAATTTTTTTCCCGTTGGCTAGGAATATCAAGCCACAAACAACCACCTGGGGACAAATTTAGAGGGCCGTGTAGTTAGACACAAGCTTAGCCTTCTCCCTCTCTCATGTCTGACACCTTTACATAAACGGTGAGCAAGGAAAGGGAAAATTGCTGACCAGATGTGGATGAAGGAATGCACCGTAACCCACCCCGGGATCCTGTTCTCAAGAACTAGGGATCCTTTGTGATCCTGCAGCAAGGAAAACAGATCAATCTTTTACCCTTCATACTCAGTGACACCCTGTCAGGGAAATGCCAGCATTTTGAAAGCACACTCTTCTTTTTAGTTTATATTCAATAGTGCCTTAGGCTTTTTTGTTACCTTTTTAACACTTATGTCCTCCATTTTTTTTTTTCTAAATTGAGGGATGTGAAAACATAGCCAGCAAAAGCACTTTGCAGTGAACACAGACCTTAATATTCTTATATTTTTCTTAGCAATCCATTCATAATTACTACACCTTCCTATACATGTATGCTTTTCGGCTTATTCTCCAAGATGTACAGAGCTGATGTCCTGGTCTGGGTTAAACCAGAACTGGTTCTCTTTTAGTGATTTTTCCTTACAGCTAATTTCTTCTAAGTAACTGTGTTTTCCTAAAGCTGGCTGCATGTTTTACAGACACTATCTGCTCCAAAGCTGATAACACCTAATGTTTATAGTTACACTGAGCTAACAGTAGCAAAGGAATGCAGAAAAAGGCCCCTGTTTATAATTGTCACTATAGCAGCCAAGGTCACCAGTGGACCTCTTAGGTCCCTCAAGTGAGGAGTCGTAAAGGGTCGCACTTGCAGGTAGGGGTGGACAGGACAGGTGACCCAATACTGACCAGCGAGGTATTCCATGCCATGCACATCATACTCAGTTTAAAGCTGGGGGATCACGAGGGTCTCGCTCTCCTCGTCCATGGCCGCCTTCTGAAGAGGACCCTGCTCATTGGCCTGCCTGCGATCCTGATCCAGATCCCAGTCCGTGCATTCCTGAGTCCAGCTCCCATCTACTGCTGAGCCAGTCCAGGACTGCCTGGTGCCTGACTGGCAGCTGCTGGTGGGATGCCAGCGCCCCCCCACCCAACTCCGGGAAACTCAGTATCGGTTTTGTGTATTTTATTTCTCTTATTATTAATATTATTAGTAAAGTTGGTTTTATATTCAATTTGTAAGTGTCTCTCCCTTTTCCTCCTTTTTCCTTTCCCCTGGTGGGAGAGCGAGGGTTAACACAGAGCATCTGCCACTCTGTTTATTGCCGCCCTGCTCTAAACCCTGACAGTCAGCTTTCCATTGTACCATTTGTAATGACTTGAAAGTGTTTCTTCTCCCCCCCCCCCTTAAAATAAGAACTTGGCTTATTTTGGTAAAATTTTAATTTTATTTATGTCTTTCTTTTTAAAAAGTCATACTGTTCTGTAATCTTTTCTACACTTCATTCATATGAGAATTATCGTATTCAATTGCTCTGCTCCATCAGTGTTGTTATTCACAATAATGGGTTACAATATCCTCTCCAGGTTCTCTCCAGCTTGCAAATACTTCTTGGGAATACCATGTTTTTCTTTTTCTTGCCTACAATAATGCATTCAATAAGTCTTTAATGAAGTAGTATATAGGCTCTTCACTACCTCCATTTTGTATTCTCTCTGTGCCTCCTCATACTATACTGTGAAAGGTTGCAGGATACATAACAAAGATGACTATTAAAGTAAAAGTAGTATTTACTTGCAGAGGAAATATCTATAGAAAACTTTGAACTCTATTATGACCCTAAAACATCTCTGGGTAATGTATTTGGAGACACTGAATTTTACACCTGATACCAAACAGATGTTAAAATGACCATCCCAGTTCTTTCTAAACACCAGATTCCTGAGGACAGCAGGAACCAACAAGCATATCTGGCTGCTTGATGAGACACCAGCCGAGCTCCTTCATCATTGTCTCGAAAGCAACAGAATATTTTAAAAGGCACTACCTCTTAAGGAAAGAGTCTATAGTTACGACAAGTAGAATGCAAGTTGCCCCCATAGTTATCTCAAACTTGCAAAGACTAGAAACTCCCACACAATTTATGTCTCACTGGGAGAGAGCGCTCAGCTTTTATTTATATGGTCCTCGCCCTTCTCCTTTTCTACAGGAACAGAAAACAACTCTTTGAGAGACCCCAGCAGGGAAAGAGCCCCACAAGAATAAGAAATAGCTGTTTGAAGCCATTGGAAATCTCATTTATGGACACTCTACTTCAAGAGAGAAATGCCAAAAAACAATTGGAGTTAATTTACATCTAGGCAGTGAAATTATCTGTCCAATTCTCTATTACAGCGAAATAATTTCCAGACACACTGTTCCAATGGATAAGTTCTAAAATATCATAACTATGATGCATAAATAAGGCACATAAATTGCATTTTTGCAATTACGCTGAATAGGTTTTCCTTATTTTGTACCTCAAGATATGTTAAAGAGGAGACAGAAAACTTTTCCCATAAAGTCAGCAAGCTACTTCCTAGTTTATATATTTGATCAGTCTCATAGTCTGTGTTTCTCAATCCATATTTCACAGAGTACATCACAGTAAGTATTCAGATCATATATTAATCTTAAATATCCTACCTTCTACAAAAGTGAAGCAAAAACGAAATGTGTTTGCAACAGTATCAGCCATTCAATCACCATAAAGTCACTAAGAAGTAAAACAAAAACATTGAGCCTGACAAATGGTGACAAATGCTGTTCCTCTGCAACTTGTTACAGTACAGATTTTTGTATGCAAACAGACCTCCCTTTTGTCAGACAAGACAATCTACAATACACAAGGTGAATTTACGACATTTAATACTTTCCATGTTTGACAAAAAGATTTGCCTCAAAGCCAGCCCTCCAAAAAGTATCAAAAAAGTAAGCACATGCCTCAAGTATTTTAAAAACCATTCTGAAGTAGCCCATCTGCCCCACAAATGTAGAAAGTAGCCACAGAGGGATTACACCAAAAACTTCTTTCCAGCTCTACCTGTAATACTGCTAAAGTTTACGACCTTAATCCCTACTAGGCCATCAACAATTATCACATTTCTTCACTTCCTGGAGAGAATTGTCTGCCTGCCCATACACACACCCTCAAGGAACTGCCAGAACTCCACCATCAAGATGAAGTTAAGACTGGAATTTCAAATCAAAGGTCCACTCTTGCCAAACGTTACATATTCCCACCCAGCACTATAACCATTCATATTTAATTTGAAGAGAACTACTGTTTGAGTACTTGCCAGTTATTCCAATAAATCATGAATTAAAATAAATATTGAAGTTTATTCTTTTAGAAATGTGGGACACTGCATCAAGGCAAATGGTTCATCTCAATATATCGAAGTAGTACCACCTAAAGACCACAGAAAAATCCATCCAGCAGATTAATTGTAAAGACTTTCTAAAATACTTCCCACACATTCCATTTGTCTCCGTAAATTTAAGCTCTTCAGAGGCTTAAATCAGAAAACTCATCTCTTTCCAAGAAGCCACTAACTCCCATTTCTCTCAGTCTGAAGTCACAGATTGTCCGCTCATATTGCTCCACACCTTTCCTCCTGTTGGTGTACGAACAGGAATGGGAAGAAAGATTTATACCCCAAAACCTTGGCACACTTCCATCTCTCAGAACCCTACCCGCCTGGATTTATTAAAGTTACTTACATCTCAGGTCCCACACAACAGATACGAGGCAGGTACTAGAGGAGAACAACAGGTAAATTAAGCCAAGACAACGCCGTGTCCCTCAGTTTCACCCGAAACTCACCAGCTGCAGCTGTCCCAGGCACCCACACAGCAGCAGGGTCTGTTCCTTGGCACAGAGACCAGTTAGCTTAAGCCTGGCCATGTTCATACCGCTAACTGCCAGCATGCAAAATGAGGTGGCTGCATTTCAGCTTTGTTTTCAGAACAGTCCTTGCCCTGCACTAAGTGGTAAAGCCTTCGGGAATACAGACCAAGAGCATGACAGGAACCATCCTAATAATTAACAGTATTGATAACTACCCTCCCATGCTCAGAAATGCTCCCATTATAGAAATGTTCTATATATGGCAATACTATCAACATCATCTTTATTTTCAGCATGCAGAGCTCACCATAGCTCACTTAGTGAGCTCCAGCAGATCACCTGGCAGAGCTCTAGCAGATCACCTGATCATTTCACCACTGCGAAAAACCAATAAGTGGAAACTACTGAATGTCTTAAAAATTCATTTCTAACCAACAAAAAATTCCAAAAGTTACTATGTAATAATTATAATTTAATGTTACCGTCTGGTATCATGACAAGACTGTGGTTTAAGCCATCTGGATAAATTTACTATCTACTTTTATAGTTTACACACAAGCTATGAGTTTCTTGAGTTTATAATAATTGTTCCTGAAATAACTGCAACAGTCTTATTATCATCCATATGTAGTCTCATCAAATCCACTTTAGTGGAGCTTCTCCCTGGCAAATATACATGGGTATGTATGTGCATTCTCCGACGCACGTAAGAATGTACAATGCTCTACCAGTCAAGAATAATGCGGAAATAAAGGCTTTTAAAGAAATTAAAAACAATTACCAAATACAGCAGTGAGTCTCTGACGCTACTGAATGCAATCTATTTAAAGCACAACAGACAAGCAGGTGGCTTAGAAGAAAACAAATTTACAAAAACTTCCCCCTCACGAAAGAGAGCACAAATGTTACGGAAGAAACACAGTGCCATCTACTGACAACATCGGGTTTACTCATAAATGGCATCTGCTGACAGACTGATTTGCATCCATTTCTTTAAGCAAAACTATCCTCATCTAAACCTACACAAAGTGTGACGGTGGCACAGAACTGAAGCAAGACACATTTTCGGTTATGATACTGTGCATTTCCAAAATTTGGATGTTTAACTCTGAGAATCACAACTTCTGGTAATCGTTTACAACTCTTGCCTGGTCCCTCTACCTCCTTCAAGACTTTTAACATACTTTTGTCCAACCTGATTTTACGTATCTCCTGTGAAGTATATTTTCTACCCCCTTCCAGTATGCATCTCTGCTATTAGACAATTTTACTAGCACTCAACCAAATATTTTTCTGATATTTAAGGTCCATATTTCTAGTCCTGCTAAAACTGCGTTCTCCCATCCCTTTTACACACACGAAGACAAGTTCCCCCCTCCTTCCCAGTCTATTTGCCTAACAAAGCCAATTTGTCAGTCATTCCCTATTATCACAATTTACAGATTATCATTCACTGTCTGCTCTCTTAAACGCAATCCAGTTTGTCCACATCATTATCTAAATGCAATCCACAAAACTGGACACGATAATCCAGCTTGGCTCTTCTGAGAAGAGATGGAAAATTAGTTCACGTATCCTGTGTGCAATGGAAGGTCATGAAACTCATAAAGCTCAGCTAATGTTCAGATCTAGAAAAGCTACTACTGTTTCCTTAACTGTATAACTTCTTTTCCCCAAGGAAAAAGATGTATCAGACTCCTTTGCTCTCAAGAAGTTAATATGAATTGTTACAAGTATCTCCCTGTCTTTGCAGGCTTCCAGTTTTTTTTTGGGGGGGGTGGGGTCGGGCAAGAAACAAGATAACCCATCTCCTTCAGCTCCCACTAACATTTCTGACATCATCTCCATTCTCTAATTCTTTAAGGCATCCTAGGATGAAGTTCTTACCGATAACAAAAAACACCTACAATCACAGTAAGAAAAAAAGTCTTTCACAAAATTTCACCTATGTATTGACAAGCTGACCCACAACTGAAATAAGCCCTGTAAAACTTGTACAATTTTTTAAAGTTGGTTATATAAGTGAGAAATTATTTTAAATTCTGCTGCATTCACTTTGTCTATAAAAGACTTCTTTCAATGCTTCCAATGCCTTGCATTATTTTCAGATGTGTTTCTAAAGAAAACTGATCAAGTTCCTGTTTTTAACACTGAATCCACTCAGTGAGGTGGCAACAGCCTTATCAAAGAAAAACAACGCTCAGTCAAGAGTAACTTCTCTTTTCCAAGTTTCATCGAAACTTGTAAACTTCCAGAAAGGAGGACTGGTAAGGCTGATCAACAGAAGAAACTGCACTAGTGTAACTACATCAGTACCTTTTCTTTTTTTCATCTTGTTACTTCTCGTTGACTTCTTGGGTACATAACCCACAATCTCTCAATCCAACTTAGTTTCAAACATGTTCCAAATGCCATAAGAACTTGCTTTGCATCTCTGCAAAATGAAAAATTGCTCCTCCTTCTCGGTTGTCAAGATGTAACCTACTTTTGGTAAGAACAACCACGCTCTGGCTGCCTCTTGCATCTTCTGCCAAAAAGATCAAATGCCCAGAGACCACCTGCAGCTGTCTGATAATCTTTAGAAAACAGTTACACTATTACCGTAAAAATCTCCCACATTGAAAATCCAGTAAGATCTAGTAACAAAATAAGCACTTCAGTGCTTATGACTGTATTTGATTTGGTTAGTTTGCTACTGAATTTCCAGTATATGCCAAAGAACTTTCTTTTAAGATAAAATTTGAGGTCCACCTTCCCAAAGCTAGACAGAATTTCGTATTTACAGTAGTAATGCATTATATATAGGATATTATAAATTTCACCACCATCACTTTGTATGTTAGTCACCTTATTCAAATGTTATACACCTAATATGAACAGGTCTGTGTTTGACAATACATTGTGTTGCGTCATATTTTAATAAAAAACTGCTGAAGTTCCAAAAAGCATTGAGAAAAAAAAAATCACTTCAAGCATAATTCATACATGCTTAATTCCTGCTTATTTATCCAAGGTTCAACAATATTGAGCAATGGAGAAAGCAAGCAAATTTTTTCCAGGAGCAGCAAAACAGAACACTCTTGTAAAATCCCAGCAAGCCTTCCACTCACTTCAGAGGAACAGCAGCCTCTCTCCCTGACTTCGCAGGCAAATTTACCCTCTTTCAAGCCAGGACAAAACCAACAAGAGCGTGGATAATTTCTAACAAGACACTTGCCTAGCAACTATGATTTGGCTATCTAAGCGTGGTGATCATAGCAAAAACGAGTTTTAAAAATTTGAAAGAAAGCAGAACGTGGAGAATACATGCTGGTTGGTTATTTTTCACTACAAACAGTGTCAGGTCAGCTTATTCACAAGGAAAAGCTGCAATCAGTGGCAGAACAGAGACCACCAGCGATGGGTGTTCTGGGCCAAGGGCATGCAACACTGCGTAGCCTTGCAGGTAACTGATACGATCTGGTTATTGAGCCTTGGAGAAGATCGGCCAGCGCGAAGCCAGTCGAAGCAAAAGTAGGAGTAAAGTTTGGCAGACGCACTAACTTCCTCCACGATGCCAATTCTCACATGCTACACGTGCAAACCAGCAACAGTGCTCCCGCTTAACGAGGCAGCATTTGGGTTTTGCTTTATTTTCTGTCCCCCACCAGCGGCGCGAGCGGCCCGTTGACGCTGTACCTCATGTGCAGTATCCCGATGAGGGTGGCAGCCAGCTCAGAGGACACCCGGCCCATGATGCAGCAGCGGCTGAGCCCAGCCAGCAGCCCCGTCGGCAGGCAGGGCAGGAAGTACACCAGCTGCACCAGCCGCCGCTGTGCCTCGGCCGGCAGCAGCACCAGCGTGCCGTCCAGCGGATCTGCCGGCACAGGGATGGATGGGCGGTTAGCGACGCGAGCCAGGGCGGGGGGGAGAAGCAACACCACCAGAAGTGGGTTCGCAAAAGCGGAAGCTTCTCGTCTATCCCATTAAAGTCCATTTCAACCTTTATTACGAGGGGCTGAACCGATCTCCACCCCTGCCCCCCCTTTCCCCCAGGAAACACCAATATTTTCCACCTATTGCAACTCCCCTGCCAAGCGATGGGACAAAATTCATCATGCTGTAGCATGAAAGTCTCACCATATATCCGAGCAGCCGTGGCTTGTAAACTTTGTAATAGTTCCTTGTTCGAACGAGAAGCAGCAGAATGTATGATGTCAATCAGCTGATTCGAGAGCTCCGGATTTCGCAAGCCAAGCAGAGCAAGTTGCTGAGGTAAGCCAGCCAGCCAACGAGACAGAACTTTACTTCGACTTCTAAAGAAAGAAGGGGAAATTAGTTGGGGAAAAAACAAAACAAAACCCTCACAAATTTACTCTTTCCAGTCTCGACCACGTTGCTTTTAACATCAGGTACAATTAAATTGCAATGAACTCCGATACTGTGATTTGATGAGAGTATTTCACCAGAAGATCAGAGCACACTGGTGAGTTACCACAGTTACATCAGAAGTTATTTATCTGATCCATTGGCTGTGCACCACGTATTTTCAGCTCTTTCAGAAAGTATTTGTGTGAACTGACCAGAAGCTGGCAAAGCAATGTCTCCATTTCTCATTAGTTTTATCAGTTTATATTTAAGGGGTTGTAAGTCAGGCTAACAAGCCATGAAACTACTAGACCCTCAATACCACCTACCACCGAACCCCCCAATCAAGCTACTACTCTTTACACCAGATTTTAAAATTCAATTCTACCTTTGTTGATATCTTGTTTGTCAATTCAGATACCTCTTAAAGCAGAATGAAAAACTGGAACTGGTGGAACGCAGCACCAACCAACCTTATTAACAAAGCGTACTGTGTCAGACACTCTCCCCTTGGCCGTGCAGCCGTCTGTCACAGCAGGCTATCATGTTGGTGAAGCATCACTTGCTCTTACATACGTGCTAGCTTGTTCCCAATTACCTGCTTGTCCTTCACATGTTCAGATCTTAATTCTAAGCAAAGGCCTGCATGATTTTTCCAGGGACTGAGTTGAGACTCAGCCTGAAATTCCCTAGGTTCTCTTCCAGATGGGTTAGTAAGTCTTCTTCCAGTCCTACAGAACCTCCCGCAGTCCCCATGGTTTTTCACGGATGACAAACAGCAGCCTCATGTTCACGAGACAACTTTCTCAGCACCCTCAGGTATATCCCTGTACATCTACCTGGCCCATAGATTTCACCACATTCAGCTGACCCCATTCTTCATTTGCTAAACACAAAGAGGCTTTTTTTTTTACACAAGACCTTACCTGTTCTACCGGAACATCTAGCTTTCTACTGACTCCACCCAGAGCCTCAAGCAAGCGCAGCTGAGGTGTTTTGGCCAATTCAAATACAAGTGGAAGGAATCCACAGCTCAGGTTGCCCCTGCAGCTCTTACAGTTTGGGCTCTCTTGGGCATAAGGAACTACTAATAAGGGCAACTGAATGAGGTATCAAATGAGCCTGTTCAAAGATTACAATACTTCCACTTATCTCCTGCTACAGCTTAGTATCTTTAAAAATTACACTTGCTTTTTCCCCCCACAATCTTAGTACACAGGCAGCATACAGAGCAAGAAAGATCAATCACAGTGCTATTGTTTGCAACTGCCTGGTTGAATTTTACATTTGGAAAAAAAAAAATCCTGTTAGTTGCCAAGCACACTAATTTTTGTTTTGCACAAGTACACCTCTTCCCACTTCTACCGTTCTCTCAGCTAATCCAATTCTTCTGATTTATTTCTCATTTCCTCTGTTCAGGTAATTCTTCTGAACTACATGCCACCAGAAAGTTTCTATTGACACGCTCCTGCTTTGTGTGCCAGTCATGAATGATAATATGAAATACAGCTTCAAGAGAGCTGAGGAACTGTGTAAGCAGACTCCCTCCGGTTTTATTGTTGTCACTTATGTACTGTATCCCACTGTACTCACTCCTGTCTTTAAGTGAGATGCCATCTTTCATACCAAATCCAGATTGCATTACTTGCCTGTAAAGGTAACAGTCAAAGTTCTTACTATCTGCACTTTCACACACCAGTTTTCTCAAATCTCTGGAATAAATTTTATCTAATCCTCCTCTTTTGCATTCATTTGACAGTATTCAACTCAATTTTGTTTACAGCACTGTTGTTTCCATATCTGAGGACTGTGACCATCCCTTGTGTTTGATACTAATTACAATAATCTTTTCAGGACAACCTGAATTCATCCTAGTTTCAGACCCACTTCTTCCCTTATCCTATAGTGTGTTGGTTAAGAAGATTTTGCTATTTTCACATCCTATGAAAAAATAATTCAGCTTGCCATTTAGGAATTGCTATTTCTAACCTACTTGTCAGAAAAACATGAATGAAACCAGTTTACTTCTGAATTCCTTTCTTCCCCATTCTCTGGAAATACTGCTTGCCATAAACACCCCCTAAAAGCCGGTCAGGAAACAGCAAAAAAAAACTTGGACAAGCTCTTCCCTAGCCTAAGACAAATTTTCATCTGTATTTATGACTTGATTCTCCAGACCTCCTTCCCCAATCCAATCAATTGGCCTGCTCATACTTCACGAAACTTCACTAATTAGGTTTTTTCTTTCCTTTAAACATCTTTGGTGCTGAGCTTTAAAACTTGACAACCTCCATTATAGATCTGCTTCCATTTACCTTTTCTACTGCAAACTGAAACAGTCTTATAGACCAATCCTGTATTTCGTGGGCTACACTTTCTGACAATCTCGCTTATCAAATCAAGTATAATTTATAAACCAAGAGCATTTCATCAGCTTACTACTAAAGTTATGATTACATGAAAGAAGCTGCCAAGTGTAAATCAAGACAGTCAAACTGGGTCTTTGAAGGTGTCAACAAGAATAGCATAATGATGATAATTATTTCATTTTCAAAAGACCTGACAAAATGCCTCACCAAAAACTTTTTAAAGAAACTAAGTATCCATGACATAAGCGGACAGGCCCTTGCATAGAGAGATTAACTGTGTTTAACAGTAGGAGAAGCCTGGAAACAACTGAAGTGGGCGTCTGGAGGTCTCCAATCACTTGACATGCAAATGGCGGATGGGAATAAAAAGTTTGTCTTCTCTTCCCACAGAAGAAGTGGGTGCTGGTATCAAATGAAGCTAGAAGGAGTCAGGATCAAAACAAAGAAGTCAGTCTTCTGACAGCTGAGCTTTGTCACTCCTTGCCAGAGGATGCTGCAGCTGCTCTTGATTTAGACTGGTCCAAGGAATGACCGGAAAAGCTCACGGAAAAGACATCCACTGAGTGATACTGAACACACAGAAGCTCTGCACAGTGAGGAAGTACAGGCTTCAAATGGTTGGAAGCTTAGAGTACTATGGGAAAGTAATTCTTGCCTTCTTCCTACAGCACCTCACATGGGTCAGTGTTGAATGTAGGTTGTGAGGCTAAACAGCCATTTAAGTCTCTACCAGTGTGTATATATACATGCATATGTGCGTGTGTATACACACAAACTGTACATGCATACACACACACAATAACTACACATGTGTGTAGCGATTAGGGGTGACAATAACTAACACCAATAATGAACACCAAAATATTAATTCTGAACCTTGTAATAAATGAATCAAGTTTTCTTTCACAGGGCAGCAATACGCCAAAAGCTCCTACCTAGCCTTTGAATCAGATATACCTAAAATAAAACACCTTCACTTTAATGTTCTTTGAAAATGTTCCAACACAAATTCTGCTCCTCTTAGACTGCTCTTGACAAGCTTCTGAGACACAAAAAATTAAAAAAAAATGACGACAGCAGTCATAGGAGGGCTGAAGGAGCTATGATGTCAAACTGAACGGAGTAACATGAATGCCATCCACGATCTACTCCCCAGTCCACATCTTGAAGAAAAGACCCACTTTTTTCTAAAGGAAAGAAAAGGATCAGTACAGTGCACAAACATTATGTCATCTTAAGATATCTTGTCAGACATAAGTGCAATTATCCATTTTGCAAAGAATTTTTGAGATATCATTCTGTTACTAAAAATGTCACAGTTCCAAGTAGAAGACTAAGCGGAACAGCAGGAAAACTACTGCTATTTGTGATGTCTAAAGATAGAAAGTTAAAGCTTTCTAGATAGTTAGATGATCACATGAAACTAGATGAGATGCTCAAGACTTCCAGGTAAGTACAGAAAACAGTGGTTACATAACCTCGGGGAAATTCATCAGTATGAAAAAGATCTTTTTCACTGTGGATGAAAAAAGGAGGAAAACAGAATATTCCCAAGCCTTTTTCCTGTCCGTCTTTCAAATTCCCCATACTTTTTACAATGTTCACAGGGTAGCGTTCTGGCTGTATGTCTAACTACACGCACTCAGGCATTACCACAACATAAGATTTAACAAAGCAAAGAAGCTTCAGAAAAGAACAATTTTCCCAAAGCTTGACTCTGCCAGTGGATGCCAGTACTTCTTGGGGCCCTGAGGTTTGATTTTTACCTAGCAGCAGAAACAGGTATCATGGGTACGATCTCACATCCCTTTGCAGTTCTCAAACGAGGTAGGACTGATGCAGCCTGATCTGTGTTTAAGGATTTTACGTAGCTCGAACCAGACTGACTTGGCTGAAAAATACCTTCTGGAAAAGATAAGACTTGGAGACAATTTGGACAAATTTTACGATGAAAAAGTGCAAAAACAGCAATATAGAGAATAATCTCCTGTCATTTGAGGCAAGTCAGGTATCTAAGAGCTGCGTGAAACCAGGAACGCAAAAGGATGAGAACATTTTCGTAGACCTAGTCTCTTTAGAACCACGCATCCAAAACAACGGAATACTTTTCTTAAATAAGTACAGAAGACTAGACAGGCACTACCAGACCACCAAAGGCAGTAAGTCACGAGTCCACAACCTCGGGCTAAAGTCATGGAAATGCTCCACGGCCAGAGCTGCACAATCTTAACACATCTGCTACTACCACACAGCCAGTAACTATGGGTTTGCAGCGGTGTACCTCAAGTTAAATTTTAAATCATTAAAATTTTTCTTAACCTAAGTACTATATAGAAGGCAACTAAGCTAATACACATCCCAATCTCGGAGAGAGCCTAAGCTTTCAAGTATCAGTGACACAGTGCCAATACAGATTCAGAATGAAGTTTTATAACATCTACATAGAAATCCAGTGTTCTAAATTCTGAAATAAATATATTATGTTGAAATGAAAAAGAATATGCAAATGGTTTTTACCTGACTCTTTGAGTCCTCAAATCTTCTTTTTGGTAAACTCTGCTAAAAAATTTCAAAAGCAATGTACGAACCGGAAAGAGGAGATTCCTTTGCTGGTATAGTGTATATACTGCTTTTATCAAGGGTTCTGTTGCCACTAGAAAGAAAATATACAAAAATCTGAAGTAGCACTTCTTGATCTTCCAATTTTATACATATACACATTCACAGAACAGCTATAAAATGTAGATAGTTGCAGAAGCACGTAACTCCACAGGGAAGTACCAAAATCTTTTAAAACAACTACAGGATAGACTTCTAAACTATTGAAATAACTTCTCCTTGTGTAGCTTGTGAAAGGGTCACACAAAAGAACAAAGACAACATGCAAGTGAAAACTTCAGAACTTCCTGAAGACAAGGCCAGTGCACACATTGCAAGGTAGCTGAGAACAAATAAATTTCTGCTTTCCACAGCTATCTTCCACATCCTTTTCCCCTAGTGCAGTAACCTCACACCAGTCTCCTTTATTCCTCACCCGTGCACCCTCAAAACCTCACTCTCACAGTGCCTTCAGTTCTTTCCATACTATCCCCTTCTCTCTGTCACACACACCAGCCTTCTCAGCTCTCCATGTCTTTGAACCAGCTGGCTCCAAATCTCATTTGCTAACGAACCAGGAAACACATACCTCAAGAGCCCTCTGGCAAGCCACTGCAAAGAAAACTGCTAAACTCCACTGAAACCTTTCCTCCTCTGAAGTCTCGTCAGCTATGCTTTACCACCAGACTTAAAACAATGTATGAAAGTTCTATCCTTATGACATTATTATCATATACGAGATCCTTGTTATGTTGGCTAAAGCCAGACACCAAGTGCAGAAGTTATTATAGTAGACTGAGAAACAGACCAAAGATTGTCTTTGGAAACCTAATTAAACCACTGGATATAAAAACTAACAAAGTATGGAAAAATATCTGAATTCAGAGAAGACAAGCCTATAAAGAAAGGAGAAGCATCTGAAAACCTAAGAGATATACAAAGGGTATGAAACCTGACTCAATCTGTCTCAGAAGAGCTTGGGGTCCCAGTAAATTCATTGCTGTCAAGATATACTTAAGTAGTAGCAACCACTTTGCTACCTTCACAAACCAAGACTCAGAAACCTTTGTCTTTCCATCTAGGTGTACAGAGCAGTTGTAGTAACTTATATATTCAAAAACACATACAATTTTGTGTTCCACACTGAACTGAGCTACTTCTGCTCACAAAGACAAGAATGCATCACACCAAATATTATTCTGAATCCAGTCATGGGCTCATTTTCATCATCAAAACTCTTACCAGGGAACGTATTTAAGTTATCATATAGGGATTCTCACTAAAAGATACTCTATAAAGAGCACCTGAAATGAAATGGTCATACTCAAGCATAATGCCAGAAGCCATTTAGAAGTTGAAATTAACATATTGGTCAACAGGAAAGTACATCAGATATTGGAATGGATTTTAATTAAGATAAATTATTTTCATTGCATCAGAAGCATCAACTTACTCAATTCACATACTCGTCAGGTAAAGATTTATCTTGGACAGCATTTCTTAAACAGAACACTGGATTATTTTTCACTGAACATCACTTAAACCTTTGTGTAGTTTTTAGCTAATTAACTGTTAACTGAACAAACATAATAAGAAATAAATATTCTAAGTGTGTAAAACATTCAGCCACCTTCCAATAACTCTCTATGGCACATTTAGTAAAGCAGATCCTACTATTTGAATTGCTTCATATGAACAAGACAAGTTTAAAAATGGAAGCAATTTAAAAATGTATTCTTAAAAAGTAGTACTTAAAAGGTCCTCATTATACAGACTTCCAAAACACACCCAAAGTCCTCACGAGTTTTAACATACTTCAGTTTTAATTGGCACATGGCAAGCCTCCTTCTGAAGTGAGTGTGTTCTCTTCATTACTGGAAGAAAATGTATCAAAAAATACAACTAGCAGGCAAGCTGCTGCTAAAGTCATACCTGAGAGAGGCAAGAAAAGAGCAGACCTCCTAATTACAGAGAGCAGACCCAGAGTTTGATCTTAAACAAGGGAGAGAAACCTTCAAATGTCACAGCTCAAAGCTCTTCTACACATCCACAAAAAAAAAGGTGCATTTCACCCCAGCCTAAATAGCTACTCAAAACAGGCAACCTTGAAAAATGCAACTGCAAAGATACCACCATGCTTTTGTGGCATTATGCACAGGAGGTTGACTGGTGTTATTTAATCTCTCATTCACTAGCTTTTTGTATTTTCTCTCTAAATTTGACCCCTTTTGATTTCCACTGTTCTAAAAAAAATTTGATAGTAATGGTTCACTTTTTCCTTTGCATCATCTTCTAAAGAAGACATATCCTTCCAAGCTCTTAATCTCAATGTTGGGTAAGTTTTAAACAAATCAGAGTTATATTTTTGGTATGTACGATCTTTTGCAGTATCATCTGACACAATAAAGTTCAGAATTTCTAGATCACCATAAAAAAAAAACAAAAAAAAAAAACAAGGAAGGAAGCTTTTGTTCTTCCACAGAATCACATAATGGTTGAGATGGAAAGGGACCTCTGGAGGTCATCTAGTCCAACACCCCTGCTGAAGCAGGATCAACTAGACCTGGCTGTCCAGGACTACGTCCAGACAGCTTCTGAATATCTCCAGTGATGGAGACTCCACAATCTCTCTGGGCAACCTGTGTCAGTGTCTGGTCACCCTAACAGTGAAGAAGGGTGTTCCTGATGTTCAGACAGCATCTCCTGAGTTTTAGTTTGTACCCATTGACTCTTGTCTTGTCACTGGGCACTACTGAAAAGAGCTTGGCTCCCTCTTCTTTGCACTCTCCCTTCAGGTATTTACATAAGTTGGTGAGATACCCCCTTAAGCCTTTTCTTCAGGCCAAACAGTCCCAGGTCTCTCAGCCTTTCCTCGTAGGAGATGCGCTCCTGTGCATCACCTTCATGACCCTTCACTGGACTCTTTCCAGTATGTCCATTATCTCTCTTGTATCGGGGAGCCCAAAACCAGACACAATACTCCACGTGCAGCCTCACCAGTGCAGAACAGATAGAGAGAAAGGATCACTATCAACACTCCTCCTAATGCAGCTCAGGACACCACTGGCCACCTTTGCCACAAAGGCGCACCACTGGCTCGTGTTCAACTTTGGTGTCCACCAGGACCCCCTGGTCCTTTCGTGCCAAGCTACTTTCCAGCTGGTCAGCCCCCAGCATGTACAGATGCATGGGGTTCTTCCTCCCCAGGTGCAGGACTTCGCACTTCTCCTTGCTGAATCATCAGCCCATTTCTCCAGCATGTCGAGGCTGTATTTCCTCTACAGCTAGTAAATGAATTTTAGTCTGACATCTCATCAGGCTTTCAGTACTGCACAACGATTATCTTGAAGGGATGAAATAAACTGTCCACAGAGACAGATACAGATTCGCAAGGTAAAGAATCTCCTACTTGCAGTGAAATTCCTGAACATTTACAGGATCAGCAGACAAGATCCATACATATTTATCTTTCAGAATTTCATTTAATCTTTTTTTAAAGCTTATGTTCTGCATTCCTGAGGAAAATTATGGCACTAAAATAACCACTTTAGTTAGAAAAATACCAGCCATTATCCACTGTCTGGTAAAAGTTTGGTCAGCAAAGAAAAAATCAATGTTTCACTATAAGGAAAAGTGTGAAATATTTAACAGCCTAACAATAGTTTGGAAACTACTTTTCTGAGTAGCAACTCTGCTACTTTAGCTCAGCTGGTGAAACAAGCACATCTCCGGACTATTATTCACCTTCAACAGGAAGCTAAAATTTTCAGTGCGGATAGGAATGATTACTTATTATCTTTGTCATCAGGGACATAGGAATAGACAGCTTCCTAATTAAAACGTATTTGGAAGGAGATACAACTAACTGCCAAAATATATTTGAGGGACATCTGACATCTTTTCATCTTACAACACTAAATGAAACCTGCTGCTAAGCGCAAAGCATTTTCTATGAACTCCACTTGACTCCATGGCTGTGGAATTCACTTCTGTCAGACTAGTAAGACACAATAGATCCCTGCCACCTCTAGACTTACTGAAAAATTCCTTTCTTGAAGAAGTCCTACATCAATCACTTAACAGACACGTCGACCAAGTTCTCACCTGGAACACAACCAAGCAGTGCTTGAAAAGCAAAGCAAGCAAGCCAAACCAAAATACTGTACTGGTCTTGCAAGTCACAACTGGAAATATGTCTTCTCTTAGGAAAGGATTCAAATCAAACACCTTGGAAAGCATTCTACAGCAGCTTCCATCAGAACTACCTTGGCATTTCATGTCATCACAGAACTAGAACGGTCATCTGACAGTACTCAACAGAGTCTACCAGCTATGTTAAACATTTTAAATAAGGATTGGAATATTAATGTATCATCTCTACCTATCATAGCAATTATCTTTTTTCGGTGAAAAAAAATCATCTTCCCATTTATAAGAATACCTTAAATAGTAAAAACAGAAAACAGATACACAAATATACTAATGTTTAGTATATCAACAGTATGAATCTAACAGCACTGTTAAAAATCAAGCTGTTTTCAATGCTACATACAGGGATATGACCATGAAATTCAATTTACCTCTGTAAGACAAAATACATCATGATATAACAACTGAGGATATAAGATGAAGTGACCTGAAAACGCTGGAATAACTCAAGCTCTTTGTCAGAGCATAATTTTGCTTTTCAGAAACTACTCGTATCTTACCTTTGTTTTGCTGTATTTGCATTAGTCTCCAAGTCACACCAAGCAATCTGTTCACCTGCTTACTATTCAGCTTGCTGCCGTCCTGAAGAGTGTCTGTCACAAATTTCCGTATCATGTCCAGCCAGCCAGAATCCATCTGCAGTGTTGAAGTGCTTGCTAGTGAAACCATTATGTCACACAAGGTTAAATTCAGTAAAAGATGGTCTACGCTGTTTGAGGATGACATACAATACCTGTTGCTAAGGGGGAGGGCAAGAAAAAAAAAAAGATATGTAAAAAAAATTTTGTGCCTTTTACTATATGTTACTTTGGTAGAAATTATACTGTGAAAAAAAAAAAAAATCTATGTTTTAAAGCCAATACGCATTTCAAAAGTCTTCATGTTTGACATTTGGGTACTTCAAAATTTTTGTTCTGCCACCAAAATGTCTAGCTCTCATATTCATAGTGGCAGCAACAACAAAGCTCTAAATTGTATCTCTATGGCTGGTTTCTCTTAACTGACATCTTCACTCTGGCCTAGCAGCACTTTTAAGTGACTGAAACTGGCAAAGGAAGACTAAAAAAAGTTAATCCTTAGTTTCGGTCTCTTCTGTGTTTCTTCTCTGAGGAATCACATGAATTTTGTCATTATCCCATAATGGCAAAAAGCACCATGAACAGTATAAAGAAATCCATTTATGTACTTTTTTCCAAACTTCCATCAAATGAGAAACACATTTTTCACCACCATAATATTCTGTAGGACCATCCTGTTGCCCTACAGAGGTTGACAGACAAAATTCAGGGATATCAAGAGAGAAATCAAGGGTATTGCAGCTTGACACGCAATGCTAGAACTTCTCTACTTGCCAATTAGTCACTCCCAGTAGACAAAAAAATCCCCATAGCACTTAGCTACAGAAAGCTGCACAATATGAATGCCGACATTCAGAACACAAAGCAGAGCTGTGAAAATGCCATAACAAGTAGCACTTTAACCTGCGCTAACTTAAGTGTAGTCACCTTTCAGTTCAGAGCCAACCATTACAATATGAGCAAATAACTCTCAATCTGTGGACATCACGTACACGTGGCATAAGTGCTAGTAACTGTTTCATGTTCAGAATATGTAGGTATTAAGCACTATCAGCAGTACTGTGGTAAATTTCTGCAACACTTTTCAAACCAGAGAAGGAAGGAAGCCTCAAAATGTCATGCAAGGTTTCCAAATGCAGGCTTGTAACCCAATATATCAGTAAGCAAGCAAAAAAAAGCATCTATTCTTATTTTCACAGCATGAAGCTAAGTTTCCACAAGTCTTGAAGTAACAGTCAAAAACACAAAGAAGAGTTTCACAGATTATTTCTCCTGCACGTACCCAACAATATATTTACTTTAAAGTTCAAGAATGAGGCAAAACTTAGTAGCAGAGTGAAGAAGGGTCAACAGAAATATGGTTAGTCAGGGTGTCGCCTATAAGACAAGATGGTTGCATTGCCTGACTACTAATTCTGGGATTTTTCAGTTTCAAAGAAAGGTCTTCAGGTCAAAGCCTGGAAAAGCAAAACACCTTTTGGCTTTATGAACTTGATGGGCAAGACTTAGCTGAAATGAAAGCATTTAACAAAGAGCTATGCTGTACCTGTGATCTATGTGCCCTTCCAGGAAGAGAAAACACAACAATCAAAATATCAAACATGAGCTCAGTCTCAAGTACACTTGCACCTTGGCAGACCCTTAGTATAACAAGAGCTGCTTATATTACTACAGCTTAGACTGCAGTGGCACAGTTTGCAAGTATTTCAAGCTAGAACAGACACCAGCTTATACCCGTAACACCAGCATTTTATACAGGCTGCAGTGGCACAGAATGACTCCAGAACAAACTTTGAATGAATGTAGTCTCACACCTGGGAGCGGAAAGAGGAGACAACCTGCTACTGGCCTGTACCAGAACAAAACTGGCACACCCACTCTTGCTAGCTCAATAGCGAAGAAACACACAAGTGTTTGACTTCTCCAGTACTGCTTGGCCATGCAGGACAGGAACAGTACGTCCCATCTCCCATCCTACCTGTATTTAACCAGCCCTGTAATACAACTACAGAAGAGTAGATCTGGGTGAGAAAAATGTTTTAGCTATGTTTTGATGTAATTCAGCAGTCAACTGAAGAAAACATGCAGAAATACGAAACTAGTCAGACTAACACAAATCACCATATAGCAATATGCAAATTCCCAATCAAGCATTCAATAAAATATTTTCATTTCTGTAAGACTGCATTTTTAATTTCTACTGGAGGCTATTCAGATGACTTCCTATACAATACTTTTACAAAGCACAAATAAAACTTAGCAATTCAAAGCAATGCTACCTTCCTATAAAAACAACTCTACAGATCTTGAAGGAATACGCAATAAATAGGGTTTTTTTCCCCAACATTAAAAACTTAATACTGGATAAAGCATATGACTCACATTGTCTCACTTATGAAATTAAAAGCTGTAACATGACACTGATTTTATTCTTACCCTTTGCATGAATCTCTCTTTTTGTGCTTTACCGTTTCTTGTAGAGAATAAGGAAAATGACGCATGAAGTGGTGCTTGAAATCAACAAGGTAATTCATTCGAAGCCACAGCTCCTGTTAAGGAAAGCAGATGATAGACAGAAAACATGGTAGTAAGTGAAACACATCAAGGCAGCCATATTCCACAATCCATTATTGAAATCAATGAAAAACAGGCACTTTAGCTTCTGTTTGCATGTTTTCATATATATTTACTTTCACACACAAATGTGAAGTCCTGCGCATGAGCCTGAAGGCCCATAGAATAACGGCATAAGTGAAGGTTGAGTGAGTGACAACATTTAATCCAAAGTGGATCAGTATATTTTCTCAGCACATATTAATGTGGGTGTATGCAATACTAAACCAAGTGAGTTACAGATGTGGAAGTGCTTTTACATCACTGCAGTGACTGTTCTGAGTTTTCTACCAAGACATATTCTGACACTGCCTTCATCTCTCCCTGTCACTAGTGTACATGTAGTTTAAAGCCCACTGACACAAAACATCTTTATGGTAGAAAGCTCATCCTTATAGAAAAAGGATTGTTTTCCAGTATTTAAAAATAATTTTACTTGTTGGGTTAGCAGATACTCACAGTCACCATTCCACAAACCATTCAGCAGAACTCAACACAAAAAAAGCCTGCACTGCTATCAAATCGGTCAGGCAGAATAATCTTATTGATATTCAAGTGTTAAAAAACAGAGAATGGCCATTAAACTATTTCAAAGATTAACAGGTTTCCACCAGGCATATTCATAGTGGTTTTCCAGAGTGTCTCCAATAACCACGTTGGTCTGTACGGCCAAAGGCTATAAAATTAGCAGAGCTTCCATTTTCAAAAACTGAGCCATCTGAATGCATTTTATATATAAAGGTGACTATAAAGAAAAAATATGATAAACAGTTTATTGTATCTAAAAGACAATATGCTCAAAAAAAGAAGTTGTATGGACCATCAGATTTTTTTTTTTCCTGCAAAACATCCAAAGGTCACAATGCAACTGTGTGTACCTAAACCAGCTACATCTCAACACAGCACCACTCCTTTCACGTGGCTGAAGAGCACACATCCTACTGCTAAGGGCAGCAGCTCTGCAGTGCCCTACAGAAAAAGGCTAGGGGCAGCAGGCTGCTATAGGTATTTACCAGGCCAGCAGCCTGCTTTCTTCCTGCTTCAAAGAGGCCTTGTACCACAGATGAAAGGGAACAGCACGTTTTGTGCGGACGCACTGAATCCATCCGTCAGGCTGTGTATGCTGGCTAACTCTGGTCTAATAGAATGATTCCACAAACAAATTTCCAGTAATTATTCTTTATGCAGATGTGTTTAGCAAATGGACATACAGTCCTATACACAGGTAAAACAAAAAGCTGTCAGGACATTCCTTCCAGCTACTCTCAACAGCCAAAATGGGAAGAGAATTATGTTCTTTTTCCAGTTTGCAAAAAATTTTGGAAGAGCTGCAAAAGTTACAAAAAATAGCAATTAATTTCTCAAAGTAAAAGACAGACTAGATAATTAGGGCACAAAAACTTCAAGGATATTTGCCATAATTCTTACTGAGGTTTTGATTCAACGTCTTGTGATACTACCAATCGTGACACAACAACATAGGCTGCACCAAGCAATCACAGGGTCTCATACCACCATTGTCCCCTACCCTTCCAAGGGTTTAGGGTTTGCTCATTTCCATCCCTTCACCCCTGTAAAACTTTTCAACACACAAAAAAAGGAACAAACTACTCCATTCTAAGCTTTGTTCAAATTTATATTCTAGAGGTTATCTGGAAGACAAAATGCTCCTCTTCTCCAATACCTCTTCCATTTTCAAAATCTTCTGTGCTGCAGCCTGTCAAGGATTCCTGAAGACTGATCGTTGAACTCACTGCTCAGTTCAGCAGATTCTCTTCTAGAGTAAGATACTTGACAAAATCCAAACCCAAATTCTACTCAAAACCTAGGCTTTTTCTCTTAAAGAAATATTTCTATTACTTCCGATCACCAAATCAATAGTTTCCAATCAAAACAAACTGTCATTATTATGCCACAGATCACTTCTCCCTTACCATTTTGTATGTTTCATCATGTCGCTTTGTGAGTTTCCACAATAAATGTATTATACTAAGCACTTGCTGCATAAGCTGCTGAGATTCTGATTCCAAAAGGTTTCCAAGAATGGGAGCTGATTGTGCAGGAGAGGCTTCAATCCAGCACTCAATCAATAATGGAATTATTATTTCAATAAAACCTTTTAAGTTTTCAGCCGAGGACAGGCCTTTTTCTGCACTGTCCATTACACTTGTCAGAGACCTAAATGACAAAAGCAAAGAAAAAAGAAAAAATATGAAGATCGCACCTTTAAAAACAGATTAGAGCAATACCACTTTCCTGCTCTCTGAATAACAGGAACAATTACTTTTTGACACATTAAATGTTGGCTTGCTTTCTTGCTAGATATTTCAGTAAGGAAAAAAGGGAGTTCAAACCATCTACAACAAACCTGCTCCCGAGTCTCCCTGAAAGTTTGTGTGCTTCTGTAACAACTTCTTAGATTTCAGTATTTCTTTCCCCATTGCTATATGTAAAGTCTATAAAGTGGAGAAATATGATGTGCATTATCATTATCACCTTCAACCAACAGATAAGAATTCACTATACTCGGCACAACAACACATAAAAGCTTTAACTTTTAAGCTCCTTGAAGCAAAATAATGAAACTGACTACAGAGTATTGTCAAATTTATGAGGTTTATTACAGTTAATAACCATCTCCAGCTATAATAAACATATGGGTTGTTCATTCTAATAGGAAAAAAAAATATCATTCTGCAAAAATCTAACTTTGGTTCCCACCTGATGTTTAACTATAATGCTCTGGAGAGCAATTAGCTGGAAAATTATTAAAATGATCTAATGATTAATTTAAACAAAAATTATCAAAAAATTAAGATATATAGTTTGAATTAAAATAACATCTCCCAGAAAGCAAGAAAATCAAGGACTTTTCTTTCCCCTCTTATAACACATTTTGTTTGTGTTTCAAAAGGGATTATCAGCACAAATGACCAAATCCTGCTCCTGGAGAAATTCAGGTGATTTGTATCCATTTAAAAAAAAGTTCTGCAAAGAAAGAAACCCCTGAGTAACTCCGGTTCCAACCACAGCATTTAACTCTCAGTAAGACACAGCAGACAAATCCCATCTTCCAGTTATAACCACAATGAATTCTAAAGCATCACTGGACAACCTAGTTGATAGCAAGAGGATAACCTCACTGAAAAAGTTAAGTTGTCCTGTAAATCATACACCACGACAAGACTACACAGTCAGCTCAGACTCTGAAATGTCAGTAATTGGCTGAAATAGTTCTGAAGTAGTAGCCTTCAGTCGTTTCAAAAATAATACCTGATATTACAGCAGAGCTTTGGAATTCGAGCAATCTGTTTCTGGAACACAAAAAACCCTTCCCATTAAACAGGGAACAGTGCCTGAAATCTGAGAATTTGGCAACACACACCTGGAGATTACTACAAAAGTATAACATGCACACTCAGCTATTTCAGTACTTTTCTGAAACAAGGGATGGAAAAAGAAGAAAGAATCCATGCCAAAAGGTATACTCCACCCAGCCACTGAAAGGATTTGGGCAAGAATACTTAGCATAGCTTTCATGTACCCCTGCAAAAGACCCTCCCATGTCTCAGGATAAGACTCCTCCACATATTTAAGGTTAACAATAAGTAAAATCTGATTGCCAGTAACAGATGATGACAAAGTATTACAGTAATCTGCCCAGTATGCATTCGATTAGTGCAATATCCTTAGGAATACATGTCCACTGGAACTGGAAGGATTTTATGTCAATTAGAGCGTTAATCTTTTTGTCACCTATCTATTATCACTATTCTTTAATGGTAAGGTGGCTCTCAAACACTATAAAGCATATTACCTTCATATCAGTATGAAATACTATTGCGGGGAGCTGCAAGATATTTGTGTACCCCTTAAACTGTTGTTTTTCTTTAAAACGCCAATATTTTTATAAAGCAGAACCAAAAGAAAACTGTGTAACATATCTGCCATTTGACAGTAAGAAGACAGCAAAGCGAAGTCAAGGAAGCGTAAAGGAAACAGAAGCAGCAGAAAGTTGTTCCCTTGTTTTAAAATAGGAAAAGTCATTGGAAGTCTGTAAGTTTTTATGGCTCAGAGTGTAAGCCAGTTTACTGTCCTTTTTTTTGTGCGCAAAGAAACACTCTGTACGCCAAGTGAACTGTAGTTTCCGTTTCTAGCTGATGCACAGGTAACAGCATATAGATATTTATTCACTATGCTTTGTCTTCCATTTTGGTCTCTCAAGTCTTCACTTTTCTCTGCGGCTTCATTCCATCCTTTCTTAGCAGAAACAGAAGCTGTAACATTTCTCTTCAGCACCAGTTCCAGTCCAAAAACAGATCACACACCTTGGTATCACCTCATGAAGTTGTGAAAGCTTGCTGTTTTCCCATACCTGAAATGAGTTTGGTGGAAAAAGCAGCACAGTCAGCACATAAGGCAGAGGATATATTCTCATTATCTCCTAATTCACTGTAATCTTTAATTCACACACAGTAAGACCTAGCACACAACAGAAAACAATAAAGTCTTTCAAGCTTCGCATTGTTGAACCATCCAGCATTGCAAGCTCAGAATCTACACTTTTTACTAAACATTAATAGTGCACACTGATCCTGAAAATCTTTGCCTGTAATCACTAGGTTATCAAGGAGGTGCCATCCACACCCAATGAACTTGCAAGATTAAAAAGATATAGGAACTTTAAAAACTTAGCATACTATTAGTGGTGTTTGGAAGCCTACTTTTTAAAGAACAAAGTCGAAACTTACTTGCAGTATTAGTGATGAGGCCATCAATACATACACACCGCAATTAGTTACTTATGGTTTGGTCAACTCATTATCTATAGTTAGGACTTGACTATTTGTGCATTGACTTCTTTAAACAAAAACACACATGATGTTTGACATTTCAGAAGTACTCAAGGAGCATTACAGATGTTTTGCACCTTTTATTAGAAGTAATTTCTATCCTTACAGTAATGGCCATACCAGAGGCCTGGGAATGCCTGTAAAAGGCCACAACTGGGATTGGAAGAGACAGAATTAAACAACTTCAGATTACTAGAAAAGATTTCAGTGGCAAATACAAAGGCCACCACAGTAATTTCCACTCTCAGAATTTCATGGATATCCACTAAAATAAGCTGTACTGGCCCTCTGTGCAAAATTAACGTATCAAAAATACGTGTGAATACAATGAAATGAGAAGATTTTAGTACCTTCTGCAGATGCCCCTTCTCTTTCCATTCTTCTGTTCTGCTGCCATCAATTCGCTTTGCCAATCTCGCCTTGGTTTCTAGCAATGTTTCCTTCTTCTGGCTCCTCCTCATGCTTGCTAATGCCTTTTTTGAAAGTATTTATACCCACAAGTGGATCACAACGTTTCATGAAAATCTAGCTCCTCAGGAAGTGGAATCCAATTCAGGTGACACAAGGTATAAAGTTTATCTTCCTAGACCTTGGATACAACACATCTTCAGCAATTACAGGGCATAGTATATTGCACACTGGATATCACTAAGGGCACAATACAAGAATCCTCTGGTCCACAGACGTACGCTTCTGACTGCAGAGATGAAGTCCATTGGACTGTTTTGTGCTCAGCACTGAGCCCTTCCCCATTCCTCAAGTAGGCTTCACCTGTCTAGTTTCCAACTAAAGTTTTACCTGCAGCAGATATTGTTGGTCACGATCAAACTCTTCGGCTATGTAACAACCACTTTTTACTTAGTTAATATAAATTTCCTATACTTATCACAAATAATACATAGTCTACCAAGAGGAAGCCTAGGAGAGTGGGAATAGAATGGGCATTTGTGTGTCTCCATGATAGAGATGGAAAACACCTGCTGATTCAGTCCAAAACCTGTGGTACTAAAAGAGAACACCTCTTCTTCTGCACTTCATTCAAAGACACGAGATGGACATAGCAATGGGTTTTATACCCTGCTCTCCCACTGACCTCCTAGATGAATTTGGTGTAACTGCTTATACCCCTTATTCGGTCTCCCTCAGCAGTAAAACAAGGATTGTGGTTTCTCTTCAAACCACCTTGACACCCGTGGATTACAAATGCTGTGTAACAGCTAAACAGTTTCCATTTTTCAAGTCGTCATTCCAGGTCTCCTACCAGCAGCTACATAACACCTATCATAATGCACGTAGATGAGGATGCCAATGTTTAAAAGGTATCATAAAGTGGGGTGGGAGGTTCCCCTCTGGTTTGAGGAGCAGGTGAATCGGAAAGGAGGAAGAGAAATAAAGATGGTTAGTCATTTCTCCCTTAACTTCACCTCAAATCTGTTTAGAGTACTACTAAAAAAACCACACAAACTTCTCTGTGGCTAAGCACACTACACTTTCTTCAATATTTATCAACGTCTCAGACGAGACATCTTTTAACCATAGTGAAGATATAAACAGGTGAATTCATTAAAAGTACCTAGAATCAGAAACTCAGCACAACTTTATACAGTCAGATACATCTTATCATGCTGTCCTTTGTAAAAGGAGCTATATTCAAAGAAAATAGACTTCTAAAATTATGACAGACTCTTGCAGGTAAAACCACAAAATTTCAGTAAAATTCACTATTACAGTATAAGAAACAAGATTATGTTTAGTGTAAAGAAATTTGCCTGCTTGGCCACAGCGCTGTCTGATATCCTGCAACAACCTGCAGTTATCAGTTTGCATTCCAAAAAAAATGCTAGAGCTGGTCTGCCAAAAGTATTACGAATAGCAAAAAATAAAGCTTTTATTTGACAACGGGAAAGTTCATGATACATGCATAGCACGGTTACCTGCTGAGTATTTCCATATTTAAAAGCCACTGCAGCAATATGGTACATTACACTAAATACCCTAAAATGTGGCTAAGGGACAATCCCACAATAAAAATTAAAATGGTGTCTCCAACAGCAACAAACCACAGTTTAACACTGTGATCGTACAGCTGACTAAATTCCCAAATTAGCTGACGTTTTCTCACCTCAGTCTAAACGATGAGTTGATCTTTGGTCGTAAGCCACCATTTTCAAACAGTTGTATATGTTGCTGATTATTTGCATGGACCTTCCAACTTATACATATTGGGCTCCTCATAGACTGAGGGCTATCCTTTTGTTCTTGAAGCCCTTCATCCTCTATCTCACTGGATCCATCCACCACTGCTTGGAGAAACTTCTTGAGCCTGGTAAGCACATTCAGCCTCCACTGCTGAGAAGTTACTCTGCGATTTGGGTTAACAGAGAGCATCCAGGAAAGTTTCTCTTTGCTTTTCAGTCTTTTTGACAGCTGCTGGTGAGAAATAAGCTCTACAAAATTCTTCAACAATATACTGCTGCGGTCTGTGAGAAGAGCTGGGTACACTTCCAATAAAACATCCAAGACTTTCAATGAATCTTCCTGAATTCCCTCACTGATATGAGTCATGGCACTGGAGAGATGGGCACTTACCAAAGGAAAAAACGGAGCAATCTGTTCCGCTCTTATTTTTGAAGCCAAGAATTGCAGCAGGTGAACAGCTGCTCCTCTGACACCAGAATCTTTGTCTGTAAACACAGCTGCCACCTCACTTATTATATTTGAAAGGTGTGCATCAATTACAAACGGATACTGAGATAGGAGATCTTTGAGCCCAAGAAGTGCATTGTGCTTAACCCCGGGACTATAGTGATGCATCTGTGAAAGCAGATCCTAAAAGGAAAGAAACACATACACTTGCTATCATTATTACTTTAAGCTCCTTAAACTTCCCCACCTATTCCCAGCACATTTTTCTTAAATACTCAAACACACAGAATCTGTTCTTATGATGTACTGCTGTTTGTAACAACATAGTATGTTCACAACAAATATAATATTAGTCTGGAGTGTAACAATGAACAAATCATCAAAATTCAATGACAGAAAAAAAACAAGATATCATGACTTGTCCTTCAGGTAATTCGAAAATCCTCCTTAAGTTTACCCACAACCCTACTGACTTAACAGAGAGATGACTAAAAGTAAGTCCTCTCACGCTTGTTCTCAAAAGTAGAGCTACAAAATCTCAGTCTCAACAGCTTTCTTCAGTTTAAGCAGAGAGCTGCAACAGATAGAAGACGATGCAAAGGACAGAAAGCAGAACCACCACCCAAAGAAATACAAGATTTTTTAAAAACATCATCTCAGGAAGTCTGTTTTTTAAAACCCCGTCCTTGAGTTGTGATCCAAGACTTTCAAAAACCAAATGTTAATCCCAGATACCTCAACCAGCATGCACCTTTAGTTTTCACACTGCTGGAAACCCTTCCCTTGGGTTATGTGCTGGTCCAGCAATTTAAGTCATTAAATTCATGGGTCAGCTTATTGTCGAGGGCAAAGAGGCTGTATGAGATACTCTGCTGGTTTTTTTAAAGTTTGGTGGTTTGGGTTTTTTGATTTTTTTTTTTTAATAAATTTTTTTTCCTATACTCTAGTATACATAGTAAACCTAAATAAATGACAAGTAATTTTCTGCCATTTCAGAATGTAACATCACAAGATACCTTTATGTTAAGTTTTCTATTTTGCGTAGGAAGCACTCCATCTTCTTTAAGCTGCTCAGGAATTTGTATGGCCTTTGTTCTGAAGGTAGTATCAGTTGCATTCTCTAGTTTAGGCTTTTTTTTCCCAACTTTTAATTTCACTTTCTGGAAATCTTCTTGATGTTTCCTTTTTTTAGTCATTCTGACTCTCTGCAAAAAAGATATTCAGAATTTTAATTCTATTAAATACACTACAAACAAGTATTTTTTCCACCACAGAGCAGCAACTTCCTAATGAAGGCTACTGTTTTTACGCTTTTTCCTAGGCATAAACTAGTGTCCGTCCCAAGATAAGATACTAGGCTAAACAGACATGCAGACTGATCCAGTACAGCTGTTCTTCTACTGTCCAAAAAACACTCTGCTACTGCTTTGATTGTCTTTGCCCTGAGAACTGCTTTACTGAAGAAGCTCACTTAAGCATCTGTATCTTCCACTGCTTTATCAGATTAAGTTGTTGGTTTCATTTTAAAAAGTTCCTGCCAATAAAGAAACTTTTTACATAGTTGGCTCTTGTCAAGCCAAAGGAGCTCAATGAACTGTTTCATTTAATTTGTACATTGTTTACCAACTCAATCATTAATAGCATACAGTCTGCACACATAAAATCATTGGTTTAATCAGACCTTCACCAATAACAGCAGTATACAAGAATCTAAGAAAACTTCCACTACGCACTGAAAAGTCCAGTCTGTGCATTTAAAAACAGTAACTAGAAAGAATGAGGGGGAAAAGAAAAAGGTTATATTGACACATATAAAGTAAAAAGAGACTGAAAAACTAAGCCATATTTAATAAGGCATAAGAAATAAGGTAAAAAGAAAGAAAGAAAGAAGGTAAGTAGCTGTACTTACAAGTAAGTTGTACAGACATACTAGAATAGACATACATTAACCAAAACAAACTAAAACCCACTCTTCAGTTTCTGAATGGTTTTTTGGCTTTGATGTATCAGTACTGATGTAAGTACTCTTAATTCCACCAGACAGAAAAAAACACACACCACCCCCAAAATCAACACACACTACACCATAGGTTCCTTTGTTTTATCTTCCTTTCCCCTATCTCCGTACTTCTAAATTCATTCATAACAAAACTCCAGAAGCTGATGTCAAAACATTCAACATCACGTTCAAATTGTGCCTTGGCTTCTGTTAATTAAGACCCTAAATCCATGATCTGATGACTTCTAGAAGTGGTCATAGAAATTGCTTAGAATTTAAAAGGGGGAAGGGGGAGACAAGCACAAAGCCGTTACGATGTTGAGGTTTAACACCTCACAACTTTCTAAGAGTAACAGGTAATTTATAGAGCTGAAATCTGAGTACTGCCAGTCCTCATTGTACACAGTGTAAGTGTTCATGCTGTCAGGTACATAAACTTTTTGTTTCTTCCCTATTTCAAAACTACTCTTTGGCTAAACTAGGTTTTGCACACTCCTAATATCAGAAGTACATAAAAAAATCTGCAAAAGAAATGTTCACATTTAAAGACCAAACTAAAATAAATGAAAAAAAAAAAAACAATACAGCTGACTAAACCTAGAAATTTCTAAATAAAATACCACACAATGATTCTTCTATGGTTGACATGATCATCATTCACTCCAGAAAGTAGAATTCTACAGCTGATTTTGCCAATGGGCTTCAAACTGTAAACTTGTGCTGTATTACAGTATTTCATATACGTATCCTCAGGATAATCACTGAGTAATATTTTAGATCCAACTATAATTTTCTATTATTTTAAAACAATTTAAACAACTGACAACATAAACATTTGACTACATTTCCCTCTTTCTGCTTTTCACATGCCAGCTTAAAACAGCTGTATGCAAGGCCACTTTTAACTGAAGTGTAAATTTAGCAGAAGTAACCTACCAACTGAAAAGACTTTAAAAAAACTTGGGGTTTTGTGCCAAAATAAAAAGGTCATTTAGCGTCCAAGTATAACAACTATGGGTTTATAAGCTTTGATTTTTACCATATGCATCTTTCCAGAAAGAATGACATACAGATTTTCACCACCTGATTGCACGACACACAGAAACAGCTAGCAGCCTTTGACACGGATGTTCTTTCCACTCACAAAGCTTGCTTTAATGGAGACGTTTAGGAAGCCTCGCTCTACAAGGTGAAATGTTTGGCTTCCAGTTGGCACTAAAAACCTTTACCATACAGGTGCAGACATCTGAACAAAGTCAATTAAGTTCTTTTGAAGGAGGAGGCCTGCAAAACATACTTCCTCCTACTGAACTAAAGAAGCACAGCTAGCTTATTTCGGAAATAATTTATTGGAAATTTAAATATATCGCTTTCCAATTCACACCTACCATGCTAAATGGGAGATAAAATGGTTACAAGGCCACGAAAACAGCACAGCGCCCACGTTACAGGGCATTAAGCGAAAGCATACGCAGCTCGCGAAGTTACGTGAACATTTTAACGGAACTTCTTGCTGAAACAACTCTTCGCCTCCTGCCTTCAGCCCCGCCGCCAGCCGGCCCTCCTCCAGCGCCCCTCGCAACGACGCCGGGGCAGCCCCGGCCCGACGCCAGCTCCCCTCCACGGGCGGCTGCTGCAGGCGTCGCTCGCTAGGAGCCGCCCGGCTGCGGGGCCCGGCTGCGGGGCGGCTGCACCCGCAACGCGCTCCCCGGCACCTCCCAGGCCGCACCGGCAGGAAAATCCAGAGCAACCGGGCGGCGAGGGACGCGCCCCGGCCCCCCCCCGCCCCGCGCAGGCGGTACCTGCTGGCCGTTAACGCCCCGAGGCTCCCGCATCACCGCGCGCCCACGCCGTACCCCGGAGCTGAGGCGGCGGCTCCTGGCGCGGGTCTAGGCCGCTAAACGCCCTTCCTCGCCGTCCCGGGACATCTTTCGCCTCGTTCCCCGAGAGCCGCTCCGCTCCGGTCGCTCTACGAGGCGTTTAAACACAGCGCGTTAGTGCCCGCCCGGTGCCGGGGAGGCCGCCGCTTCGGCTCCCGGGAGCCCCCGCAGCCGCGCCGGGGAAGAGCTGGGGCCCCGCCAGCGGCAGGCGAGGCGGGAGCGACGGCTGAGGGAACCCGCCGGGGGAGGTGATGGGGGGCAGGGAGGGTGCGGACGACGCCCGCGGCCTGGGGAGCCGAGGCCGCCGGTTTCCCGGGGACCGGCACGCCCGCGGCTGCGCTCGCGCTTTCCCGCCGCCCTGCGCAGGAGCGTGCGGGAAGGGGGTGGGTCACACAAAAGGCGGCCGTTCGCGCAGGGCGGGGCCAGCCCGGCG
>Ga0065711_1008256_pt1 | contig 43743 bp, 31 predicted proteins | sample Hoacrofraction12_FD_59098 | JGI IMG/M metagenome (GOLD analysis project Ga0065711, IMG submission 59098) | Hoatzin crop microbial communities from Cojedes, Venezuela - Epithelial fraction 12 v2 (version 2) | ecosystem: Host-associated > Birds > Digestive system > Esophagus > Crop | place... | reverse complement strand
CCTCCCTAGATTAAAAGTAAACGAGCACACACAGTCCAGAGGGTGACTGCCCTTGCTCGAATCCTCAGACACATCCTAGAAATCAGAGGCAGAAGGCCAGAGCATCAGAGGAGGAAGCAGTGGCTTTAACTGATTATCCCACACTACGGCCTTTGTGGTGCAACTCGGTTACACAGAACACAACCACATAACTAAATTTAAAAAAGCATTAAAAGGGGAAGAAACATGTCATAAAAAAGTTTACTGAAGAGCAAGCACACGCAGAGCCAACTCATTGTGCTCCACTTGGCCTGATCGCTTCCATCCGGCTGCTCCGAGAGACAAGGCAAGCCTCAGCAGCTCCTGGCTGTCCTCACAGCCCCTGCCAAATACTGGATGGAGCGGTTCATCAAAAAAAGGCTGAGCACACACATAAGGTAACACACGTACGCTTCACTAGAAGCACGTTATTCTGTCTGCAGATGTGTGTACATGTATCAGAGAGAAACTCATCTACACGAAAAATTATGTACTGCCAGCCCTGCAGTCAACAAGTGGATACAGAATTTCTTGGCTGAGGTCAAGATATCTAGTGAGCGATTGCACTACAAAAATAACTTTGTAATTTAATATTCTATGTAAAGTTCTAATTGATTTTACAGAATGTAGTATATATACTTCACATAAATTACACACACGCTAACAGATATGTTATATACACACACAAGTAACCTCTGCTTTTTTTTTTATATAAATACATAAAATACATAAAAATAGCTCCTTTCAAGGAGATGGACCCTGGAGTATTTCACATTTATAAATTCAGCCAAAAACCACAGCACATTAGTCTCTTCTGCCAAACATCATAGACAATCTTCCAAAAAAAGTTTTCATCTGTTATGTTGGCCTTTAATATATTTTTGATTTATGTCATTTTGAAATTTTTTCCCTTCTGTAGCTTAAGAGAAAAAAGCATTCTTCTGATTCCAGATTCAGGATTTCTTTAAAGAGAAACCAAAAGTAATAAATCTGAAGTGTCATGCTGCTACTGTATCACACGAGCGAGAAGTATTACAGCATGTGTTGACTATAGCTTCTAAGCAAAAAATGTACTAAGTAACCATGTTTTCTTACATTACACATTATTTTTCTTGCCTGGAGAGTGTATTTCTTCAAGTTTTCACACAGATGTTCTTCATATACCAATATTCTACACACACAGCAAGTTGCTAATGCTCAGGCTCTCTCCCATCCCCATCTTTCCCCATAAACACGTGGTAAAGCTGCGGGGCCAGGCGTGGTAACCCTGCCTTGGGAAGCACCAACAGCTATGCTCTTACCCGTTTCATGGTGGCCACAACCACAACAAGCTCCCCAGCATGCTACTCTTTGTACGGTTTCCACCTCAACTCCAAGACAAAGTGTGGGAGAGCAACAGGGCACAATTAGTTCCTTTTAAACAGAAAAGGAACTGAACTGGCATTAATGCTTTTACTTCTTACAAGTACCAAGAATGCCAGTTTCTTAGCGAAAATCCTTATGCCAGTCCAAACCCAAACATGTATGCACCAATATCTTATACAGCTACCTTATCTTTCTGAACATGGCAGTCTGCTGCGATACATGGATTTATTTGTACAGTACATCAAGTGGGACAACTTCCTCGCTGAGAAAAGTCTTGGGACATAGCGAGATGAAGACCTGACCAAGCTCATGAGCAGCTCCAACAAAGTTGGCACAACTCCCCTGAGCTTACCGGCATGCCCCTAGACACTTCCGAGTCAGTGAACTCCCTGCAAACCCCAGCCTTCCCCCTCCCGCTCCTCTCAACGGAACAGGGTCTCTCAGCCACCTCCAGTCCTGGCAGCAGAGTAATACAGTCAAACGTTGAGTTCTACAGACCACGTACAGGTATCAGAACTCAACTGTGTCCAAAATCAGCTGCACTAACCATAATATTCTTCTTTGGGGGTCACTATGAAAGAGGAGGGAGAACAGCCTGAGAGAAGCCTGGAAATGGAAGAAAAAATGAGCAATAAACCATGTAATGCAATAAAAATGGCGGTTAGTCTAGTGAGTACATAGATACCAGGCTTATTTCGGTTTACCACCGAAAACTAAGGATAACTGCAGGGCACTGTAAAAACATTCATTCCTTCGCGTTAATTGCTGTTAGAGTCATGGTTCAGTATATCCTACCAGCCTCAGCTTGCTCTAATTCCTTATCCCATTTGCTTTAGCCAGGACACTTGAGAAAAAAAAAGAGAAAATGCTTTTAACAATTATTCAAGGCGGTACGTGAAAAGGTATTACTGAGATGTTCTGCAAGACACAAGGATGCTCCTCAAGGCATCCACTTCCACTCCATAAGACGTACAGCTGACAACACAGCTTTCGCATGCACACAGCAAAGTCGAGCAGAGCCTCCTCCCACACACCACAGCTGAAGATGTTGGGCCAAAGATCCGCAAACCAGCTCTCATGGAAACCTGCCTGGACGAGGTCCTTTGCAGCCTGCTGTAGGCGACCCTGCTTGGGCAGGGGGTTGGACTAGATGACCCACAGAGGTCCCTTCCAACCCCTGCCACTCTGTGATTCTGTGATAAGCAAGCGCACGTTCGAAAGCAGGGCCAGACACACAGAGCACTGTGCCCATGCCCGGCGGGACACACTTCTACACCAACACCTTCTGCTACCCTTGAAAACGGGCACGAGCTTGTACACGCACACCTACACGCAAGCGAAAGGGCCCAGGTCATCGGCCCTGCCAGGGCTGAGCACGCCGAGGGCAGCGGAGGGCTCTCCCCACAGGGGCAGGGCTGGGGCTCCCCGGGAGCTGGGGACACGGCCGCCCTCCTGCCTCGCCGTCCCTGCCGGGCCCGGAGGCTTGCGAGCGAGACACAGCTCTGCAGAGCCACCAGCAAACTCCCTGACGCAGATCCAGAACACAGAAAGAAACAATGGCAATTAGGCCCCAGAATGAGTATTTGAATTTAAAAACAACAAACAAGCAAACGAGCCCACACACCAACAAACCACACAGACACAGAAAATCAGATATCGCCAGTGCTGATGGTATCATCTCTGGCTTCACAAGTGATTGACACCAGTCAAGTCTCTCCATGTTCCTGGGGAGGGAATATAGCACCTCTGTGCCTCAGAAGAGACAACCTAGACACACAAATGCAAAGCAACCTGCATTAAAAAAAAAAAAGGCAGGCAGAGGCAAGAGCCAGCTCATTTCACTCCTGAGGTATGAACACCCAATACAAGACATAAGAGCTGGCATGGCTGCTTCAGAACTGGGTTGCCAAACTCCAGCAAGAGTCTCATTACCAAATAATTGAAAAACAAAGCTTTGTCATCTTCTCTTTCTCTGAGGTTAGCCCCTTGGCGCTAGCACACCTGCCTCCCCGGAGGGCACAGGTTTGGTGCGTGGTTTTATTTGCATCGCTTTGCAGCGGAACAGGAACCCTCTGACCACAGGTCAGGGCACACGCGTGGCATGGGGCCAGCACACTGCAATCCAGTTCAGCACGCTGCCTACTGCTCAGCTCGTGGAAAGAAAAATAATTGGTGCTTTCTATACAACTTCATACCTATATTAATTTAATGTACATAATCATACAGATTACTTAATAACTGCATTATAAATATATTTACCTATACACAAATCATTAAGAATCAGAAAAGCACTAAACAGAAAAAGGGAAGTAAAAGCTTTTACAAAGCCACAAAAGTTAAGTCACAACTCCGCACAGAAGTTTGCTTCCTCGAGACTAGAATTACAATGCACATTCATTTTGTATCCTTTTATATGAATGATATCTCTAAACGCTTTATGATGTTAAATAACACACAGCTGCACAATTTAATGAGCTACAGCAACAGGGAAAAGCTGTATTAGGAAGTAAAAAGAAAAGATAGGGAAGCATCTGATTTTCAAGTGAAAGTCAGTGAAATGAAACAGCAATGTAGCAAGCATTATACAGCGAAATCATTCAAGATGGCAGGGTCTTCTAAGGTAAAAGCTCTGAGAAAACAGAGCAACAAAGGAAGCAGATTCACTCACTGGGTGGTTAAAACCAAGTGGGTTTTTGAACTTGGAGTGAAGGATGACATCTTGGTTAAAGGACTAGATTGTGAAAAACAAAGAGTTTCAGACCCTGGCTTCATCACAGACCTCCTGGGTGACCTCAGACAAATTTCTTCACCTCTCCCCAGAGTTCAGCTCTCCCTCTTCTAGGCAAAGATGATCTTGTTGATCCATTTCCCCAAAACATTTCCTGCCCATTCTATTTACCTTCAAAATCTCTTCAGCGAGGTCCCATGCCTGGCAGCTGATACATATCAGGCAAAAAGGGATTGAAAAGGCAACACATCTTAAGGGCAAAAACGAGCCTCAGGTTTCATCTTAGGGAGCTTTTTATGACAAACAGACTTTCAACAGAATACAAATAAATCAACAAGTAAGTTGTGTCAGTGGTCGGCAGTGTTACTGGACTGAATACTCACTAAGGGTCTCATTTACAGGACATAGCTCCTGCACTGCGTATGCCCTGCAACGAACTGGAAACTCTAGCATTCACCCTCTAAAGTCATTATTCAACAACAAACGAGTACTATATTTAGAACTTTTTCCATGAAGTAGCAGTATCCAAGGGCCAGAGAGCCAAGAGGCATTCAAAGGTTAAACAAGCCTACCAGGCTCTCCCCCCACGCCTCAGCTTCTCTAGGCAGGTTACACTTCAGCTCTCTCTTACACGTGCATCTCAGTTGTATAAAGCATCTTTGATCCAAGGAGTGAGATGCTGCACCAGAAATTATCCTCTCTGGTGCATGTGTCTGGGTAGTGACCTTACAATTACAGAAGCACATATACACAATTACTTTGACTTAATTTAAAAGGTTTCGCTAGCAAAGATTAGTTCAACGCATTAAACAATCCAGAAAAAAAAACCATAAAACCCCCTACCTCCTTTTCTTTCAGCTACTTCAGTCAATATTTCAGCTTCTCATGCTGCTCTGAACAACACACATTCTTCATTCTTTGATTTTGTTCATATTTTAGGAAACAACTGTTAGATCATGTAGAGATTTAGATTTCATTCTCTGCAAGGAAGTACGGCCTAGCTACCGAAACAAGCAGAGAACAACTCTTAGCTCCACTGGAGTTATAGGTAGTCTTCAGGAAATTAAAACTACTCCAGCACCAGTCATCAGCAGGGCTGGAAAACTGGGACTTGCAGCTCCTTAACACAATATCCCATCACTTGAGCTAAAAGAGCAGCATGACTACATCGCCGTAGGAGTTCACTGCTGTCCATGTACAGAAGCCATGTGGGAGGACGGGGCATAACGCAACACATTTTAGAAGTGTGTTACAAGGACAATTTCTCTGTGCATCATTCCTCTGCCTCCCCCTGCCTCCAAAGGGTAAGGCTGTGTTACTTTTCTTCCAGAGATGACACATGGCTTGAACGATGTTTGCAAAGCTCTTTTGCACCCTGCGATAACCAACATAAAGACACATAAAAGCTCGAGACAAACAGATGAAAGTTCAACAACAGCTGTGGTCTGCTAAACTGAAGTAACGGATAAACCAGTCCGATCATGTTAATAAAAAAACATCCACCTTGCTAAACAGACCAAGACAGAAAAGCAGTCTTGACCAATCAGTGTCTTAAATTGTTGATTGTGTTTCCCCCCAAGCTCTTACGAAACCCAGCCAGCAGGGCTGGAAGACTCAGCATTCAAGGACAAAGAATCAGCAGGCATGTAAGCACCAACATTTATGTAGCGTATGTCATGTTCACAGCCACAATGAAATCATTGTCTTCCAAGGGGGCTGGTATGTTTGCAGCACTTGTTTGTTATTTCTAAGGATGCAGGAGGCAAAGCAGTTAAAAATAAAGAGGTCACTGCATGCAAAATTAATCTTTAACTGCCTACATTGCTTTAAATGACTTGTAAGGATTATAGTGCTCTCCCCAAGCTGCAAGTACCTTTGTTAACAAACAACTCCTCAAGAGGTGGTAGAGGGTAGACCACTAATAAAAGTCAGCTGGCATGCTCCATCAGCTTTATTTACTCCCAGTGGCTGCTCTTTCCCTGTTTTCATTCGGTGGGAGCTCTGCCCCCACACGCTGCAGCGAGCACGAGGATGGGCGCACTCCAGGAGACCTTCGAAAGGCCGGCAGGAGGGGCATCGCTTGAGAAGCGGGCAAGGCAAAGCCTTACCCAGCCTTACCTAAACCCATGCTTAAAATGGAAGGAACAGAGTTTTAAAATAGTCTCATTCCTCCTGTGGGGAGACAGCAGAGGATTCCTTTAAAATGCAACTTGTGGCAACAAGAGTTGTTGAATGCTTAACACGATGTTACATGCAGCACGACTTTAATGCTACGCACATAATCCAACCCTGAAGAAAAGCAGGAGGCGGCACACGGCGGAGATGTTGTTTCTTCCCCCTGTAGCAAAGGATGGTTGTTAAGTACGTGGCTATCAGCAAAGAAGAAACTTCAGCATTAGTTACCAAGGTGCATCATAAAAATGTAACTTCAAAGAATTTAAAACCTGAACCTATACTTGGATTCTCCAAAGAGGAGCCGCCCAGCTCCGAGATTCACGGCCTGCAGTATAAATCCACAATGGACAGTCTGGAAAACTCTCTTAAAGACAGGTATTATAAATATATGTTAATATAAACACAGAAGCCTGTTTTTAGTCTAAGAGGTAATCCCTGGACGGCCTCTGGCAGTTTCCCACAAGTCACAGTGCCATGTCTCAGTTTACCTATCTGAGAAACAGGAACAGCAGCTTCCTATCTCCCAGCGCCTTCTGAAGATTCACGTTTCTCAAAGCACTTCTAAATCAGGACAACTCTCTTCACGTCACCTTTTCGAGCACAAAAGAGACAAAGCAGCAAACTGCTGCAAAATTCACCAATTCAAAGCAGCCTCATCACAGATGCAACAGTTGGAAACTGCTTTTTCTGAGAGGTAAGGACCAAGGATACAGCCACCCACTTTGTTCACTAAGAAGTGTCTAAACCATGTCAGCTGTATGTGAAGTGGCTTGCTGCACGCCAGACAACTGGCAGGGTAACAAACTGTCACCTAGGTGACAAAATAATGACCCTTCTGTGAAGCTCTTGCAGCGTCTCCTGGCCATAATTGGACACTGCTGTTCAAAACGCTAAGTGTGGGAGGGAACGAGATGGTACGACCATGGATTTGGAAAGGCTGCAAGCTAACCTTTGGCTCAGCAGGCTAAAATGGACTGCTGCACGACGCTGTACTCAAGAGATCGTGATGAGGGCAGTGGAGAGTCTTGCTGCATTGGCAGGTCTGCAAAATGCTGGGCAGAATCAGATGGCGCTTAGAAGGCAGGTCTGGCCTCCACCAGTTCTCAGCCACCAGCTCAGCCTCCTTCCGCACCGCAAGGCGATGCGACCCGTTGACACACCTGCCACAGTTGTCATTAGAATAACAAAAACATTAAACGTGAGACACCACTAAGTATTTTTCCCACTCTGTAAAACACTCATCATATATTTAGCATCTTGTAAGCACTATATCCATCTGAGAATAGCCTACCTGAGCTCCACAACAACAGGAATGCTGTTCTGCAAGATCTCAGAAGCTACACAGGCCTATCTAAACACAACAGCAAGAAGGAGGGGGCTAGAGAATTTGAAGAAAGCAATAGTAGGCTTTGAACTCCACAAATTTTTAGTCTTCCAACATACAATCCTCTAAAAACAGTACAGCTTTAGCTGGCATGACGTTAACTACATTGATTTCCAGCGAAAGTATGAAGGGCTTTGCCAGTCCAGCAACAGCCTGAAGCTGCCGTTGCAAGAACTGAAAGCGCAAGTATTCCCTCCACACTCCTGCCTAGGGCAAGCAGGGCTGTGCCTGCCACCAGCACGTTGAACAAAACCGAGCTCTTCAAGAACTCGGAGGAAATGCACTGAAGAAAGCAGAGACAGATATAGCCGACAGCTCCACACTCAAAGATCAGCGCAGGTGGAACGTAAGCTACAGACACCGGTCTGTGGTGGCAGAGGGTCTCCCACCTCTTGGCCCCAAAGGCGGGCAGCCAACAAGACAGAAGCAAGCTGGCTCAAGTTAATGGAGTCTAATTCACAATAAAACAAACAGCAGTAAGACTTCATGGGTTTTGTTCCCAAATGAGCCTTACACACTCGGTTTTCCTCAGGAATAAGCAAGTTCACTCACGAAATCAGGAGGCATTACTGCCCTCTGAAGAGGAGCCAAGGAGTGAGGCCACCAGGTCTTGCACAGATAGCCATTTGCAGCTGAAAAGTCATTCCAAAGAGGTCTGGCCTGGAAAGGGTTACAAACCACCTTGCTGCTGGTTTGTGAGGTGGCACAGAACCAGCTTCCCAGCTACCTACCACTTCCTTAACGCAATGGGAGAGGAAAACACAGTATACAATTCATCTATTTGAAAGAATCAGGTTTAGTTACAGGCTTGCTGTACCAGCAGACTTGCTACAACTTCAAGTCAAGTACATCTTCCCCTCAGGTCTGTTAGATTGATTCTAACATTTTAAAGTGTTGAAATACATTTGCTAAAGCCATGTAATGCACATACTTGAACTCTTACTTTCTACAGAACCAGCTCCCTGGCAGCAGACGGTGTCTGAACTCATCAGGCTGTCACACTTCATTAGAGTTAACTGAAGAAGATAAGCAACCTGGCTGTAATGACAACCGCTTGGTCAAGTGGGCTAGGCATGCTATCCTCATCTGAGGAAACATAAGCTTTGGCCAGTCACAAAATAAAAGCCCAAGAATACAAGTTTAGGCTCATTAACCTGGAATGCAGCGGAGCAACCACCACACCGGACACGGCCTGCCCCGGAGAGCTCAGGAAAGCCAAGTTTCCACCTGAGCCTGGAGCGCATGCTGGCACATAGCCATGTCAGGTAAGGAGGAAAGTGAAAAGTAATAAAATAATACTAGGTGATAAAATAACGTAGAATAAAAATATCACTTCCCGTGGCTCCACTGAAGCAGCACTTCACAAGAAGTAGGGCCATTGCTTTTCACAACCCTTTGTTGCACATCACAAATCCACAGTAAATATTAGACACATGCAAAGAAAAAGCATTTGCTTAGTGGAAACTCACTGCCGTTCAGGACCAGGAATGGCCCAGGAGAAGTCTGACTTCAGAAGAAAAAGTGAACTGAGCACACTCATTTCTGTTCCTCTTGGCTTACTCCTGTACGTCAGCTTCTAAACAGCCAGGAATAGTTTCCACTGTATTTCCCCATAAATTCTGCCCTGATCATTCAGATAAGCATTTGTTGCCTTCCCCCTGAAACAAGCATAAACTTTTCCATTCCTGCTCATTCCAAATCCAAACATCTGAGAAATGAAGGCAAAGAATAGAAAATATTTATATGCCCAGGAGTAGGTACGGCTCCTTGCAGCCATCGGGGTAATGCAGTAATGGGGGTTACATCAGAAGTTTAAGGAGGCAAGCTATAGCTTGACATGAGCCATGGAAGCCCAACATAACTCCAGATGAAATGGAAATCACCCTCTGACTAAGAGGTTTAACCAAGATTAAAATGGCAAAATAGGAAAAAAGCATTGCTCAGCTAATCTTGCAACCCTCTTCAAGTCCTATCACATCTGCACATACCACTAGAGCGGCTCCAGCCAGGTGAGCTACGGCAGACGCAGGAGAAAAAACCGTCCATGTGCAGAAAGACTTCCTGCGCGCAGGTCAAGCGAAGATGAGACACCCAATGCTGGGAGGACTACATTTCTTTCTCTAAAAGGGGTATTTCCATAACCAACATTTGAGAAGAGTGTTTTGCTTGTTCAGGGACGACAAAAGGTTGGCTCCTTTTGATCTTTCCCTTTATCCTCCTCAACAGAACTTTTTTAAGTCATTTTCTTTGGTGAGCTACAGATCTACCCGTGAACTACATTCCCAGGTGTCAGCACGTCAACTCATAGCCTCGACGGGACGACATCAGCTCCCAGGTGGGTACAGAGGAGAAGACACTGTATGATGTGCAGTGTTTCTAATCCAGGTCGTAGGTAAAAATAGTAACACATGCCTTGTGTTTCCCGTTTCCTTCAAGCAACATTTCCTATGGCTACTGGCAAGTTTAATTGTTTTGTTCCTTGATTACTCAAGAAGGTCCTCCTTCCAAAAGGCAGAGCTGGAGACTGTAATCACTAACATCTAATCCAACAGTCAATCTCATGAGAGACAATGAGAAAAAAGTGAACTAAAAGGCAGCAGGTAAAAAGACGACAGCGTAGGACTCTGACAGTATTTCTGTCAGTGCTACCAGCTGGCAAAAGAACAGCCTCCAAAGCGATATTGTCTACTCTCCCGTTACTGTTATGGACATTCACACACCTAAAACTTCCCTTTAGCCATTAAGAAACCAGCAGTACGACAGCAGGACCCTTGTGACCGCTTGCTCAGGACTGGCCCCCCAGGGTCCTGCGCGTGGGTTGGCACTGCCAACGCCACTGTCACCAAGGAGTACACGAGGGGGGAAGCCTGCAAACCATTTGCCCAGAAAAGCTCCAGAGTAAACTACGTACAAGATGAACAAATGAGTTATCACTAGGTACCTATAATGCATGACATGCTACTAAATGAAGGAGAAGAGACATGTTTATACAGATTTCCTGCCTACATCCTGCGGCAATTCTGTAAACATCAGAAAATTTACATTTAACAAATCAGCATCTAAATTTTAACCGGAACAGGTGTTCCAGCCTGTAAGAACCCTCTTGAAAGCCTTACTGGAGTCTTAATCCTTCACGTCGTGCTCTCTTGAGGTGATGAGACAGCAGCTTGTGGATTTGGCAGGTAGAAGGCGTGGCTGCAGACGGGGTCCGCTGAGCAACCCCTGCAATAGCAGCGGTGCTGTGCGTGCAGCTGTACCCACAGAACGGGCGACGGTCTGCGCCAGGCTCAGGGCACCTCCTTGCTGCCAGTAATTTAGTCACACGTCCAAGCTCTTAATTTCTAAAAAGGCATCTTTCAAAAAGATTTAGCAATGCCTCAGTTATTTTGAGGCTCCAAAAAAGAGATTCACTAAAGCAGATAAGCCCATTTTGTTTATTTTTAAAAAACTGTTTTCTTAACCTTGGATTTGAATGGAAGATTTGACTCCTGGAAAGCCTATGAAGTGAACGAACACACAAACACACACACCAGGCCCCCCAGCGTTACAGCAACTTTGGACAGCCAGAGCTACAACCCGGTCACCTCCTGATGGAAAGCCACAGCTTCGGAACCGCTTGCTCTTGCAAAGACCTGCAGTTAGCTCCTGAAATACAGATATCGTTATTGTCTCTGGGCTCCCCATGGTAGCAAAGACTTTGCTCTGAGAGCGCCCAACTGGCACAGTTAGCCAGGTCCTCTGAGCCCCAGAAATCTAATTAGATAGACTAAAAACCACAAAAGCCTCGAAACACACCAGCAAATGAATTTGAGAGGAACTGTAGGGAAATAAACGCTGCATAACCTTTGAATCCAAACTGTATATCCAAAACTGGATTTATTTTTTCTTTTAAATAATCACCAGTCAGAAAGCCAACATCCAAGGGTAGGTAGCAGAAAACATTTTCAGAATGTTGCAAGAGTAAAAACTTTCATGCACATCTAATGGAGAACCTTCAAATATGAGGATGTTGATAAAAGTAAGAAGGATGCATCTGTAAAATCCCATTTAGGTGCAACAGTCACAGCAAGCTGCAGACTTGATCAAATTTTTTTCTACTCTTTGCTTTTTGGACAAATACTCAGGTTCTAGAGCCACAGAGGGACAGTTCTGTCTCCAGTCTTTATCAAGGGCTTGGCAGTCGGAGGGTGAGATTTCCCAGGAACTGTTCTACCAGCCAGCCACACAGCAAAGGTCACTTTGCCATCCAGACACCCCTTGTAACTCCTCCTGCCCCCAGGTTTTCTGCTCTTGTCCTAGGGAGGGAAACACAGGGGATGAGAATCCCATCTGCCTGGGGACACGGAGCAGAGGGATCAACGTCTGCTTCTCCTGTGGGCTGTTGCGTTCCTCCACAGCTACTGGAGAACTGAGCCTTGTCCCAAGCCCCAAGCTGTTCCTCTCACAAGCTACTGAACTGAAGCCACATCAGGGCTAACTGGTAATGGAAACAAGATGGTGGCAGTGCCTACAGATACTAGTTCAACAGGCTTCGTTATCTTTCAAATTAAGTTTACACATGAAATCTGACTTTCAGTTTNTTTGGAGTCCCCCGCTACCCTCCGNAGGAACCAGAAAATAGTTTTCTACCCTTACTGATCCATCCNTCATTCATTTACGGAAACGNGAATTTTCTCTCCCCTGCATTCTGGAGAGGAACCAAGCCAACAGGGTTTTCATGCACTCCCTTCCCTGCGTGCCAGAACCTCCCAAGGCGTGCAGAAGGGCGAGCTGAGCACACAGCAGGGCTGCTCAGAGGGTGCCTGGGGTTTGTCTCTGCAGGGGGGTTCTTCTTGACGATCACAGCTAACTTAGGTTTACCGGCTGGCGAAGGATCGGCTCAGACGCTCATTACTTTCCAGCCAATTAATGAACCAGGATTTACAGGAACATAAAAATTCACAAGGAAGCTTCACAAATCTCAGCTAGTGTGTAAATTTACATCCAATATGTTTGGAACATGTCAATAAAATATTTACCATTACATTGTGCCTCTCCCAACTGTTGTGTTTTCCTCTTGGCAGAGGTTAAAATGACTCCCCCTCACCATCCTGTGTGTATGTTATAGATACACTTTCAAAACTGACTGCCAGCAGGGAACAACAAATTTGGTTCAGGAGCATACTCTTTAACATTAAACTTTCACAGAACAATTCAGATTAGGAGAGCAAGACTAAGTGTTTAATCTTCCCCTGCAATTCTTGACAATGTTCCTTCAGGGGGAAGAGAAATGCATAGCAAATCAGTTTTTCTAGTAAGCGTTTCCTATCACCAAAACCAATTCAGGACATGGAAACCTGACTGCTCAAATCAGAGTACAGCTGAAGAGTAATGGAAATCTGTATCGATACAAACCACCTGCACCTCTGTGCAACGTTCCAGGTTTGGCTAGTGACACTCACCCACAACAGCTTGCTACTTGAATGCTAAACAGCATCCAAAGAGAAGCGGGCACTCACATCAGCACCGCACTCCCAACACCCACTCGTTCTGTAAAATGCCCCTTTAAAAAGCCTGAAACCATCAGGTACGAATTTGTTAAGAAAAAATTACAAACACATTGACAGACTTACACACATGAAGTATACACACATGCACAAAACCAGAAAATCCCATTTGTTCAGAGACTTTTAGCCCTAAAGGATCCCAGTTGCTTTCCAAAGCGCAGGAATTCATCGGCTGCAGCACGGTCAGATCTACACAATCACCTTCCGAGCAAAACACCACCACTGCTTTAGCGATAAACGAAACAACTGGAAACAAAGAAAGGACAACAAGGAGTCATTTCAGGTAGGCAGTTTCTTTTATCAAAAAAGTAAAATGAAAGCAGGCCTGAGCTTCAAGTGCCAGGGAACCCTCGGCGGCTGGTAGCTTACATCTTAACCTTGCACTTCAGTAGCACCAGAATTAATATTCGTCACTTATCTCCTCTGGCTAATGTCACCAGAAGATGTGCAAAAGGAAAAGGAGGGCAAATATCAGCCTCTTTCACCCTCACCATTTTCCAGATGTGGGTGGTTGTGGGAAGACACAGATCTCCCGATTCCTCTTTTCAAGCAGGCTTATGCCTCTCCTCCTTCCCCACAAGTACCCCGTTCAGAAGGAATTCCCCTTGTGGGCTTAAAAAACAAATCTGCCTGATACAACTTGAACTTAATTTTCTTTGGGCAATTTTCCTGAAAGAAAATAATAATAATATGGGAGTGTCCTGCTGAGGTTAACCACTAATGTGGTAAAATAAGATGGAAGGCAAACGGTGTAAACCTACTTTGAATTCCAATCAGAAGCTGGGGGAGTATTAGCTGTCAAACAGCCCGTGGCACTTACATTGCTCCCTCCCTTCTTTAACTGCTACCATAAGAGAGCAACAAGCTTTTACTACTCTACATATGGCTTCAAATACATATGTAACAAAGCCTGAGAAATGAGAGGCAGATGAGCTGTCTTAGCCCAGAGGTAGGAGGTTAAAGTGACCTCAAATCATAAAGTCTAGTACAAGTTCAATTTTCTTTGAAACTAGAAATGCTTATAAAAGTCAGTATTGATCAGCTCTTCGTGCTGGCCGCCCTCCTGCTGCAATGGAGGCACTTTGCTCCAAAGCAAAACCAAGGAGCAAAGGCTCATCTGTGGAAGAGGAGGAGACTGCTGCTAACGGTGACATAATTTATAAAAGTCAACAGAAGAGAAACATCATCCAAGTTTTCATGATATAAAATAAAATATTAGTTTTACGGGGTAGGGAGGAAGATTTGCTTCAATTTGTTCCATTTCACGCTGGTTAGACTTGGAACTCCACTTCGTTAATAAATACATGCAGTAAGCCATGTTCTGGTAGCACACGATCTCCGTTACTGAGACTTTGGTGCTGCAAAGCTGGAGCAAGAAGAGTACAACTATTACGGTGGCTGAAGACAGGAAGGAATGAGAGACAAGACTCACTGCACTTGAACTAAGTTCTCACTGGCCCTGTCACCAAGCTCTTGCTTTTCACTAGCAATCTTATTTAAAGCAAGCACTGAAGTTGCTCCTCACATTTCATTAAAAGAGGCTCAAGAGATTCCTTTCAGTGAGAACTTCCCTTCAAATTTCATTAATAAGAGATGGCCTTTATGCTGCAACATGTTTAACAATCTTTCCCTCCTGATCCAGGAAAAACTTCTCCTCTTCCGGACTACGCAGCCTGTGCACCAAGGAACATCCTTGAAGAGTCAGGCAGGATCCCAAAGCTCACGCTACGAAGCTCTGACAGCGCTCGCACACTTGGCTACGCACACTCACAGCCATATCTCTGCTAGCAGAGACCTCGTCCTCCCTGGCTCCTTGACTACGGGCTCCAAAGCCCAGGGTCACTGATGTTTATATTTTGGCAAGTATTCAGATCTCCCAGCAAACCAGGATTTCAGTAAACGTTTATTTCAAGTATCCATTCTTAAACAAGGAAAAGGCCACAAAAAACAGCAAGCAGAAGAAAAGTTATTTGCTTAACATCATACATACGAAACAGCAAATCATAGAATCACAGAACCGTTTGGGTTGGAAGGAACCTTCAAAGGCCATCTAGACCAACGCCCTGCAGTGAGGAGGGACATCTGCCACTGGGCAGTAGCAATCTCAGTATCAGTGCAGACCTTCCTTCTCCCAAGAGCTCACCCTCCAGCACTGCCGAGCTAAGCTCGCAGCTCTGGGAGTTGCTTTTTTCCTTTTGTATGCTTCAAACCTGAAGCCGTCTCTTCGGGTTCAGACTGTTATGGGACAGAGCCTCTGAAGTTTCTAAACAGCAAGGCACATCTGAAATTTCACACGTTGAGCTTCCAAAATTACAGCCACTTGAAAAAAACCCACCCACAGTCTTCAGCAACCCTGAAACAGGGGACAAGCTACGCCCAGCTCAGACAGCAGCAGGCAAGTCCCCTTGCCTTGCATTACCACCATTCGGCGTGACTTCAGGGGACTCCTCCATGAAGCCAAAATGCATCTTCCCCCTTGCTGAGGGACTTGGCATTTGCTCTTTTTCTGGAGATTGCTCTTACTAGCAAGCCCTTGCCCCTACTCTTCCCAAGACACGACTCTTACATGAAATGCTTAGCCATGCCAAGAGCACTACACAAATGGAAGTAGAACGGGCCCCGTTACCACAACCACCACCTCTGCAGGGTACTCAAAGGGTCCTTGGACCTCACCCGCAGGGAAAGAAGAATTCTCAGTGCCCAGAAAAGGGAATGCATCATATTTTCCAACAGCAGTCCTGCTGGCTCAGGAAGCAAGTTCTTATCTGTAGGATGGCAGCTGCAAGCAACGTTACAAGATGCGAAGGAATGACAGTGATGGCTTTAAAGCTGCTTTGCCCCACAAACTTTAAACTCTGTCAGAGAGGAGACTGGAAGGACAGAAAACAACATTAACATGCGCTTCAGATTCATTTTTCAGGGAAAGAAAGCTTTCTCTCTCCTCAGTATCACCCAAATATATCAAAGTGATGGAAATCGTATTATGATAGATAGATCAGTCACTATGATATATATGTTTATCACGTAAGTAGCTAATTGCAAACATTCCCTTCTCTACCCTTAACTTCCACTCCTGGATCAACAAGACTGCTAAACCTGAAATGACATCAGCAGGTGACCTAAACGAAATATAAACAAAAAACATGGGAACCAAACTACATACAACTTCTCTCAATCCCAGCATTTCCATACATCTGGAACCAGTGGCTCTTTACTGCAATATTTTTAAAACTCCCTGCCACTGTACTGCATTACGGATTAAATTGCCTACAATATTTTCCTTTGGCATAAGTGGGATTGGAGTTGCATGCGTGTCAAAAGGCATTTAAGGACGCTTTCATCATCCCTGTTATTCTCCTCATGTTCTGCCACCACCCGCAGAGGTCCAGGGGAGAGCAGGGCCCTACCCCATTAAGGCACCGCACGTAGACAGAGCAAGACTCCCTGCTCCAGAAAGCTCACAACGAGAGCAGACAAGATACACAGAGACAGCAAAGCACTGGAGGCACCGAGAGGACACGGGACGAGCCCTAACCCATGCAACAGCAGGAGCTGAGCACAGGTTAGATACCCAGTACAGCAGGCTGACCACTGGCCCTGGCTGCTTTTTACTGTTTAAGCTCATCTTTGGCAGTCGAGCCTTCTTTGCAAAGTAGTCTGAAATCCCTGGAATCTGACATGCCGGACACAGGAAAGGAAAAACTCAACAGTGAAAAGACACAACTATTAATACACACAAAAAACTACAGCAGCTCTTCAGCGTGAGAGGGAGAGCACGCCACGTGTTTCACTATCTGAACATTTCAGCGCAGCCCAGAGCATGTCAATACGCTGCATTACCTCACACAGTTGTCACAGCCAGCTTTTCCCAAGGACTTAAAAATACCTACCAAAAATACACAATTCCACAAACATACTACCACGTCCAGCTTTTTCCTCTTGCATGGTAACTTGTACCCAGATGATATAAAATCTTGAGTCTGGACAGCTGAAGGCAATGGCAGCAGAACACAATTATTTTTTATTGTCTAAAATCCCGCTTTGGTCAGTAGAAGCTTAAAATAACTGCTGCCTTCTACCCTGCTCGGTGCCCTTGCAAATGGAGTCTGAATGACCTAATGTTTTCTCCCAAGGGATGGGTGAGGCCAGCCAGAAACACCAGCTGGAACCTTCAAAGACACCAAAGACAAAATAGTCTGTAAAACAAAATTTCTGCATCGACTTCAAGGCACAGCCATTTCCTCAGCTATCAAGCAGCCAGAAAAGTAAGGTCAAACTGGGGATGCGCAAGTTCCCCCCACCCCGACAATCAAATGAAAGCTCTTTGCAAAAGGAGACCACCTTTCATTTCCGTGTGTTCCTCCTCTGGTGCTGAGCCCACAACCGCAGCTCCTCGCCACTGCTGCAGCACGAGCAAACGCAGCAAACCCTCCTGCACCGCACCGACCACTGCACTCAGCATTCGCTTCCACGACCGATTTCACACTGCTTCCTGCGCACAAAGGATCTCACTGTCTTCCGACCCCATGAAAGCATGAAAAGCAACACAGAAAAAGAGAAGGAAAAACCTCTGAAACATCAGGTGTTAGGTGTTGGGGAAGCATGCCATTGTTCCTGCAGTCCTCCAAGAGAAAAGAATGGGAAGAGGGCTGTATCATGCTTAATTAGCATGATAAGACAACTGTGTCATCTGCTCCTCACTTTTTTGCCTTCAGCTCTGACCACAAATTCATTGCTTCAAGAAAAGGCAACTAAAGTTCCCTATTCTGCATCTATACAGTGTCCACTGATCCATTTCTGCAAGAAACTCTTCCTGTTTTCTGCTGCCTATTAGTACACCTCAGCTTCGACCAGCCATGTTGGGTTTTTAGCAAATAATCTTACAGAACATGAGTTTACACATGACAGGGAGGGAGAGAAGGTGGTTTGTTTGAACTCAGCCATAGCACTGGTCCCAAGCTCCCGTGGCAGGAACTTCCAGCCTGTCCCTCTCTGAGCAGAGAACAGGTCTTTGATTTCAGTTTGACTATTCTTGATCTTCAAAGTACTTTCCTACTGTCATATTCAGTCACAGATCTGAAAAGAAAACCAGAGATCCCTGAATAGCTTTCAGTAGGCCTACCAGTTTTGATTAGCTCAAGCCAGTACTCACAATGCAGTCTAGTTGACACAACTTGGGTTTCAAGACTAGGCATTCATGGAAACATGGCTCCGGCACCAACCGTCAGGCGCTGTCACCCCTCTACCAGCCTCCACGCCTTCGTTTTCCACATCTGCACAACGGGTAGCGGTATTTCCCAATGGAGGATTAAACGATTGCATATTGCTTTGCAAATTTAAGACGCTAAGCGTGCACTCACCATCTTTTCATCCCCTCCTCCGATTATTCTAGTCTTCACAGCATCCCTGCACGCCGCGCCCACCCCAGCGACAATCACAACTCCGACCTCCCAGTCCATGCTGTACCTCCGCGGCAAGGCAGGCGCAAGTGCTGTCTTGTAAGATAAAGCTTCTGACTCCAAACATTTTTTCCTTGAGCTTTCGTAATGACTGCAGCAGGGTGAGGCAGGGACCATCCGTGTACCAACATCCCTGTGTTGCAGGGCACTTCTTCTCCAGCAGCTTAATCAACACTGTCATATGTAAATGGCTGCAACTCTGGCCTAGCAACTTCTTGTCAAAGCTGCCTTCCTTCACAGTGCTCAATGAGCAAATGGCTTATCGAGGTAATGGCCCTGCATCACGGAACACCAACCTCTGAAATTGCAACAGCTACCTGAAGTTAGAACCAATATGCTCACATATTGCCAACTCCTCCTTTCCCCTGACGGAGGTGACTTCAGACAGGCCACCCGACGGCTCTGGGAGCACCTCGCCAAGCCCACAGCTGGGACGCCGGACAACCTGGCCGCATTTGCCTCACGGGGCATCTCCTGACAGATCAATTTACCAGACCCTCCGGGCGGCTCCTTGGAGAGGTCTGAAACCACCTCCAGGTGACCACGTTGCTATGGAAAACCACACAGCATCTTTATTTACCTAACAATAAGCGTTATTCATGCCTTTCCCATGAAAGCTAATAACAGTCCAAAGCCAAGAAAGTAAGGCTACCGCATTCCTCAGACATGAAAGGCAACACTGAGAGGAGTGGAAGGAGAGAGCAAGAGTGCAAGCTTACAGCACGCAAAACTCTCACTGTAGCAACTGGGTAACACAATAAAAGAAACACTAAAAACAAACTTCATTGAAAAATTCACATACATTTTTAGAAGCAGAATTGGTTCAGCGAAGTAAAAATTAAAACAAACTTTTCCTATTTCCAGGTCCCCCTAAAAGAAATTTTGGTTTGTAGATAACCAGTCATTACTGAGACCTGTAACAAGAAAACTCCTTTTTAAAGAGAAAAACACACAAAACAAAAATATATGTGGACTATTTGTATAGTTTTCTCCCTTTATCAACTATAGCCTTTCTCTCTGTTGTGCCCTATCCTTCCAAATCAGCTGAAAAAATTAAAATCCTGGCTTTGCATAACACTGCTCCCTCACTAAGCAGAGCTGGCAGCGCTTCCCTCCGGAGCTTGCAGTGAAAATTCAGGTTGCGAAGCACAGAGCACACTGTTCACTGCCTGTCCCTGCCACACGCCCTCCGAAAAAACAAAACCTCAAAGCACGCACAAAAAAAAGCTCTCCCCCTTGGGCAGAGCAGCCGTCCCTACGTCACCAGCCGTGACAGCAGCGCTGGCGCGAGCGAGCAACGCGGTGCCCACCGAGCCCAGCGTGATCCATGAGCAGGAGCCGGCTGGCCCCGGCACAGGGGGCTCCCTCTGCCCACCAGCCCAGCCTGCCCACCCCACCCAGGGAGCGTGGCCAGCGTCACGGAGGCTGCCCAAGCCCACGCAGGAGACCGTGGGCTCCCGGCTCGCAGTGGAAAGGCTCCACGGAGGTGACCGGCACAGAGCCAGCTGCCAGCCAGCTCCACAGAGTCCTCCAGCACAATCCCACGCTTTTTTGCTTTTCTTAGTTTAATTTTTATTTTAAGAGGAAACATTTATGGTAAGTATATTGCTCTCAATCACAACGGGAAAAGACTCCAGCTGGCAGGAAACCAAGAGCTGCGACGTTAAAACACACCACCGCCACCAGCTTTGGCAGCTGAGTGCACCCACATCATGGGCTAGAGGATGAGAACATCTGCCCGGGACTCGGGATCCCTCCCGCAGCTGATGAGCGCTGCAGCCTTGGAGAGCCGCTCTGCTTGCCGTGCCTCACCTCCAGTGGCAGACGGGGACACGCCGGCTCTCCGCAGGCATCTGTGGCCGTGTCCCCCAGCAGACCAGCTCCATCCACGGCCCGGAAAGCCACCACCTCGCACGTGAGACAGCGCTGTGCTGCTTGCAGCTGAAAAGCCTCCCCTTCTCTAGACAACAGTCTGACACAAACTAAGATTAATTGAACAGCTGCCCAACAAAGTCTGCTTTAAATAATCCAGATGGAAGCTTGTGCAGATGATAAATTAAGAATAATAATCTCTCCCTCTGTGGTGTGCACAGAAAACACGCACGCACCTTTCCTTCACACCCACCTGCATGTCTGTGTGAGCGCTCACAGCCCCATTCCCAGCAACAGGCCCTTACTTCACAGGGAACTCCAGTAAAATCTGATTCTTGACAGTCAGGATTCAATAGGCAGCCTTGAAAGAAAGCCATGTTATTCAGGTGGATCTGCCCCAAAAGGCCATTTTTAGGCTGTGAAAATAGAGAGACATCTAAAAGAGCTGGTAATTGTCCCCAGAACTCAAAACACCACTACAGTTGAAAGAAATTCAACCACTGCAACAGAATAATCACCAGCCCCAAGTCAAATTGTTGTTCTCCTCCCCTACAACACGCATGCTAACTGCCCCCACAAGAGCATTTACCAGAGGCTTGCATTTGGCAAGTCAGCAAGCAGCCCTGCTACAGTTCGTTAGCTCTCCTCTCCAGACCGGTTTGGAAAGGTTCTTACTCATTTTGGTGCTTGTGGCCATCCTATCCAAACCCAGCTCCTCAGCAAAAAGAAGTCCTCTCCTTCATGGTACCTTCACTATCTTAACTTCATCATCACATCATCTTGAAAAAGAATTTGCAGAATCTGCAAACAGCCATTTGCAGGTTGTTTTCCCCTTGGAGGAAAAGCAGGAACTGGAAAGGGTGGGAAGCGAGCGGATCCTCATTCCAAATTGCTAGAACTCCGTTTCAGCTCTGCCGTCACCTCCCCTGTGATGTACAGAGCACATCCGTACTGCCCTTGAGGCTCCATCCCGAGGAGGGGTGTGCACCCCTCGCACCTCCCAGGTAACGGCTTCCACCCCACCGTGGGATTAACCCTCCTCGATTTCAGGTCACAGGCAGCAGCACTGAGGACTGTAATAATCCTGGCAGGATTTGAACCAACTCTGTCACTGATGGCTTTGGACAACAGACAGACAAGCACAGCAGAAAATGTCTGTGATGAAGGTCCCAATCCATCAAAGCAGCAAGTTTAAGCATGTGGTTGGACCAATTTTACTGGAAAAGCTCAAGCACTTGACTTCCACACACACAAACCTTGGCAAAAATGGAAATTGTTTGGTATTTGTGGGGTGGGAGGGTGTTAACAGCCGCTCCCACCTGGCTTCTAACAGAGGTTTTGTTATTTCTGTCACTGTCATCAGAATCGAGCCAAATATCCAAAAGGCATATTGACATGAAATGAATGGACTGAAAGAAGAACAATTCAAATGCTATTTTAAAATAAGCTTGAGAAGTACCTACGTAAAGATTTCAAGGCTCCATCACGACACTATCCAATGGAGACAAGGGAACAAATGTTAATCTAACACAAGATGTATGCACAGCATAAATCTCCACATTCATTGTGCAGAGACAATAACATCTTCCCACAGCATATAACTGTATTTAAAATTCATTTATGTAAATTACAATAGCACACATATGCTAAAATTGTTAAAGCAGAATGAGCCCTTTGCTCAAAACAAAAGGACTGACAAAAAAGATATTTTTAATAGTAATAAAAAAAATATCTATTTCTAGTTCAACTTGAAATATATGCTCTCAATCACACACTATTAATCTCCCCAATTTATTATGAAGCCAAATGCAACAAATCGCTGTTGGGGAAGCAAAGACAAAAACCACCATGTCGGGGGTGGGGGGAGAAAACAGGCATCAAGCTGGCAGTCAAGTTTGATGAACGACGAGAATGAAGGAAAAGCCTGTGATGATGTGAACTGCGAAGTGCGAGTTACAGCACTAAAGACAGATAGCAGAAAAAGTGTTTCAAGCCTTCCTGTAAGAACAGGCATTGTGGCAGAGTGTCTGTGCTTAAGGCAAAAGCCAGTTTTAAAACTAATGTACTGCTCACATTGTTGTTAGAGCACAGGAGAGCAGAACCTGTACCATGAACCAGAGAGGAAAGAATGGACTTTACTGTGGGAGATTTCATTCAACTGTGTTTAAAAATGAAAACGCACAAAGCTCAGGAGATAATGCCAAGTTGTATCTGGTTCCAATGAATCTCTGACTCTGAACTCTAAAGCAAGATATTAACTTACACCACACTCCCCCACAACATTGAAAATAGAAGCATTATGTAATCAGAACGTGGTCACACTGGCCAACGATGTCCAGACGCAGGCAGGACACTGATTCCAGTCACTTCAGCAACTAACTCTTCCTTTAGAGCCATGAAAGCTGGCTGGTAACTGAGCGGAGTCACTTCTTGGTATGTGCGTTCACCAGCACGCAGCGGCTTTCTCAGAGAGACTGACAGCCTTACCTGCAAACGAAGCAGCTTTTAGGAAAACTCCGTGGGATCCAGTAAACCTCATCGCAGTTTCTGAAGAATGTGCATGTGCAACTGCTCACACCAAAATTTTCCCATTAGCGTCCAAATCAGCAAGAATAACAGCATACATTAAGAACAACTCTTACAATGTTTCATCCGCACGAAGCCGCTTCCCTTCAGACTCTTATTTCGATTATTCTGCATATAGTCACGACCTAAACGCAACTTAAAAACACCAAATAAGCAGTTAGTGCTTGATGGACATTGCTGATTTCTGATGGTACTGGAGGCAGCGACGGGAAGCGAGAGAACATCAGCCAAGCCCAGGCTTCTCGCTAACCTCTTCTCAAACGTCACATCTCTGTGGGACGAGGCACAGGGATGTACACCCAGTCATGCAACACCTTCCCTTCCTCCCACCGCTATTCTGAAGACAGATTGGCATGGGGCAGATTAATAACGACAATTACGCTCACCAGATGCTAAGGAGACGCGTCTCTGAGTCACCAGACATGCTCAAAGACGAACACGTCTCCTGAAGCATCAGCTGAGGGAACATAATCAGAACTACAAGTACAAGAAGAATTAGTACAGCACAGAAGGGCAAATACTGGACCTAGTTAGAACACAGTGTTAATTTTTCCATGGGAAATTAAAACAAAGTTAGTATTCCCACTCTCGGGGAAATTGTCAGAGAATTCTCCCCCCTCTGCACAAACCGTAAAAGGAACCGTACAGGTTTCAAAAACTCAAGAAAAGCTCCAATTCTGGCTCCCAAGCTCTCAGCTCCCTTCAACACCCTAACACAAAAAGTGAGTACAGAAGAGCAAAAGACAGAGGGAAGCAATAAATTTTGCAATATTTTCTCAAACATGATTTGGATTAAAATAAGTTTTTATGGAAGCTCTCAAGCAGCCTTATCGAATGCGACATTTCAGCCCAGATTTCTCAAAAGCACTTCACAATAGAATCCTTGAGAAGTAAGATTGTTACTCTATCCATTGAACAGATAAGAAACTGAGGCATGGAGAACCTCATCCAGAAGGAACAGGACTACACAGAATAAGAATGAAAAAAAAAAAAAAAGAAAAAAGAAATCAGAAATGTTCTCTCCAATGGCACCACCACATCAACCAACAAAGCAGTCGCATTCCTGCAGCCAGGCCATCAGACTTGGTACTTACCATCAACTGATGCTAAAGTTTTGACAACGACATGAAAATACATAATTTCTAGGCTTTTAAAACAAAAAATCCATTTGCATTTATACATCTCTCCTGATGCAAGCACTATGCAAATACCAGAGATACAAGACTGGGGGAATTTCCTGTGACACACCCTGGAAAAGACATAGAAGATAGCTTTTGTTTCCTTTTGCTTCGGAACACTGTTTATTTCGGAAAAGTGTTTAAAATAGCACATTTTGCCAGTTTGCAAAACAGGTATCTCTGGGGCTTTTCCTCCTCCTCCACCTTAACCCACACTACCCGGTTCACCTCCGCCACTCGGCTCTGGAAGCACGGCCATCGCTCTCTCCCCTCCGCCAGGCGCTCAGGGCTACGTGGCCCCCGTCCCGCTCCGCGCTCAGCCTCAGCACACGCCTTGCAGATCCTGCCTCTCTCCACGCTTCCCTCACCAGCTTCTCACAACCGAAAGCCCGAACCCTAAACATTGACTAACTGAAGTGTTGGACCAACGCTACGGACTAGAAAGATTTATTACAAAGAGTTGCTGGACTTCTTCCCAGTAGTGAGGGATAAAAAGGTCAAACAGATATTTGCTTTGTGCTAGGAGACACCAAGCTTTGCACGCCCCCCCCTCCAGTCATGCCCATGGACACCCCCCATACTCCCCCAGTAGCCGGAACGGCATCTGCTTCAGAACTGAGAACTGGAGCGTTGACGAAGAAACACACACCAGACTCACTCCTCTGCCTCCAGCAAGTGCTGGATGAGATTTGTTTAGCACAGCATGCATCAGGATACATGTGCCCACATGAATGCCTGAATTAGAAAAAATTAAGCATTCATATGCATACCCATCTATTCCTAATACGTTTTCTTCGCTGATTACATATTCCAAATGAAGGCAACAGGGGGAAGGAAAACTCAGAGAAAAATTAATCAATCAGCTACTTGAGCCTTTTACGCTTTCACAAATAATCAAGTAATGGTGGCAAAGTATCATAGAGCATCTTCCCCATTATGTGCAGGGAGAAGTATTCAGCTCCACATCACGACGAGCTGAGGAGGGCTGCACGGGCAGGCAAGCTCACCAGCCCCTGCTCGTGTGAAAAATAAAGCAGCGGGGAGCAGAGGAAGAGCTTAAAGCCAGGCTAAGGTTGTATTTTTATGCATACTCACACAGATACCCACTTCAACTTTTTTTACTTTGTTCATTTGAAAAAAGAGCGGAAGGGGATTTAAAAAACCAAAACAGAAATAGCAAACATGCAGACAAGCTAACGCAGAGCGCTGCCTGTGTACACCTATGCAGGGGCTCTTCTACCAGAGAGTTTTTTTTAAACACAGTCCCCTTTTCCAGTCTCGGAGGAGGGATGAACAGAAGACGCCACTAGCAAGTGGAGAGGCTCCAGGGAACTATGACTTCTTGTTTGTTATTTGCTCACATCCCCAGGGTGAGATCCCACACCTTCAGAGCTCCAGTCCTCCTCCCCTGCACGTCGAGCCATCCCCAGCACAGCACCATGAAGTCAGCCAAGAAAGTAACAAGCTACATCTGCTGTTTTACAGAAGCTGCTGTTAGATGATGAAGCAGAGATGGGATAGCTTGCATCAGTATATTAAATTGGACTTTGTTATGGCATAAGTTGACTTAAAGTGGCATTAATGGCTATGGAATAATACCCCCTCCCCCAAAAACAAGAGAGGCTGATCAGACCAACGAGAGCCCTGCTTGTAACGCTGCTTATTTCACTTAAAGCCTTATTACAGTACCACAGTGCTGTGCTGCTCTTAGAGAGACATCTTTACAGCATTAAAAAGGTCTTGTGTTTAATTAAATTAGCTGCACCTGTATATATTATGTGCAATAAATCAACTATAATTTGCTACCATAGAAAGCTATTAATCTTCCCTGTGTTATTTATTGCTCGGCATCATTAGTACAAAGGCTCTTCCAGGATACAGTAAGAAACAGCAGTTTAGGGACCAAAAGCTACAACTCATTTTGCTTTCCCCTCTCCCTTTTTCAGTGGTGTCAATCACATTTCTTGTACACTTGAACAAATAGAAATATGTAAGAGACTCCGGCATCCATTATGTGTGTGTGCTCATACATACATTCATATTTAAAATAAAATTAATGTTCCCCACACAACTTGGACTTGACTTCTACTTGGACATGTCTGCTAGCAAAATGACACAGCCCAAAATGTTAAGCTGAAATTTAAAAAAGGAAAAAAAAAAAAGCAGCCCACAAAATGAAACAACAGTCCTGGATTCTTGCTCCTTCACATTACGCAGTGAGGTAACGCTGCAGCACTCCACCTGTGCCATACACCGCCTCTGAATACACTCTCGAGACTTACTCACCAGGGATCATAGGCTGCACTCCACCGCTTCAGCAAACAGCAGCAGCCAACTGTACGACCAGCACTTTGCGATTTATTTGGGGTTTTTTAGACACAGAAACACACTACCAGATTTTGCACAACGTGGCTCAGTCACGATCATGACGGCATTATCAGTTTCGCTTCGTTATTTACTCGCAGGCAGTTTCGGAAGTACTAGCTACTGGCGTACGAGGTGGCAAGGGCAATACTTGCCTACGTTTGCAAAAGAAACTAAACATCTCTGCCCTGCCCACCTCCCTACCTTTTTTCCCCCTCACCTAGCTCCTGCCTCACTCATAGCTAAGCCATCATTTAAAGTAGCAAAAACAAAGCAAGGACCCAGGACATCAAAAAACACCCAAGCTCAGAATCCTCTACCTCGGTTCAGCACGCTGCCAGCGTGTCTGCAGGAAGCAGTCTCTGTGTACGGCTCTAAAGTTTATTACTTTCTTGAACAGCTGCTACAATGCACTGACGTTCACAATGCATTAAACACTTTCCTTGCAATATTTTTCAACTGCTTTAACTGACACGAGAATGTTATGCAACAGCTAACGTAAGAGAAGCTGTCTCAGTGAATGCAAAAGTTATTCCGAGTGCTTGAGGCTCCTGCTAAATCACAAGTCCGCTCTAAACACACATATTTTGCGGTTTCTATTTGATTCCTAGACTTGGATCTGAAATAACATCTCAGTTCCTCCTCCCCCTTACAAATGTATGTGTGTATATATATGCATACACTCTTTTAATTATGTTATTCTTTCAAATAAAAATGACGGCTGACACTGACATCACCAGTGCTAGGGCTTTCAGAAAAACATCAGACATCAGGACACACACAAGAAATTAGTGACAGTCCTAGCAGGAGTAGAGAATAACTGCAAAGGCACCTACTTATGGAGTTAGGGATGAGGGACAAAGCACTGGCATCCCAAATCACACAACCCTTCAGCATCCAAACCCACTGCTGCTCTGTCTCCACAGAATTGCTGGCCTTTACTACACCCAAGAAAAACAGTGAAGAGCCTGAACTTTATTTACAAAAACAAAACAGCCCTTTTCAAAATCAGCAAGCTAAGTTTCAAAAAAATTTAGTCCATCTGATAGATCTGTGGTTGCAATGAGTAGGACTCCGTCCAGGTGGAGCCAGAGCTTGCCAGCTGTGGTCTCTCTTATCTCACCTTCACCATCAGCTTCATCACGTTACCACCACTGTGCTGGTCTTCTCCAACCGGGCCTCTGTTCTCCAAGAGGGCCTCACGAGCTTCATCCCTGAATGAAAACAGCCACCTCATCGTGCAAGCTCTGTCCTTGGTCACTCCTCCTGCTTCCTTCCCCACAACATTTTTTCAAACAAGTCTCTGGAACTAGCAAAGAAAACACATGTGAAAAGCTCCAGGCTGGTGGAAGAGCAGGAAGCACGGGCAGTGGAGACCTCAGAGAGCAGAGGAACGAACTCTGAGGCACGCATACCACATAAAGCCAGGGAGAGAGCACAATACAGTAAGAGAACTATTAATAAAGAGAAAAATTAAAAGGACATTCAGGAGTATTACGAGCCAGATTGGAAGCTGGCACTCGATGGGGCTCGGGGAGGCCTGACATTAAACCCAGGAGAGATTATGTAACCTAAGCTGCCCAGCGATCATCTGTTCCTCCGGTCTGGCTTTAAAGCGGCAGCGCGGCCGGCAGCCGCCGCAGCAGGGACCCAGGCCGGGACCACTCGCTCAGCGTCCCCGCGCTCCCGAGACTCACGCCACTGTCGCCCGCCTGGTGCATCGCCAACACGCGCTGCGTTGTTCCCTTCTCCACTCCAAGACCCGCTGACGCACGTTTCACGCAGCGAGTGACCGAAGAGCACGCGTGCAGGGCTGAAGCTCGTTCTGCTCTGCCATTTCAACGCTACGTCCTGCTTGTAAATCCCTGCAGCAAGCCCTGGAAAACGCAAACCTGTTTCTCCACCTGAGGCATGCACTGCCCTGCGCACAGCGCCGGCTCCCATCCAGACGGACAAAATGAAAAACCCTCGTTATTTTTGCAAAATGCTTCAGTCAAAGCAATATGCTCGGCTTCTCCACCTGCAAAGCAAAGCAAGAGGATTTGCCCTGCTCTCCTTGACCCAGCAGACCAACACCTACAAAAAAGACATGCCCCATAGCTAATGGGGTCTTCCTCAGCAAGGCTCTTATTTCCTCCTGTTTTTTCATGGTCCGGGATCAACTGCTGTTCTACATCAAGTCATTAGAAAAGCCTGCCAGCCATGATCATCTCTTGTCCCTCTCTCCACAGCCTCCGTCGAGCCTCAATCCAGCCAGGCAAGGCAACAGGCCTGATGCGCGCGGGGTGGTTTGCTGAAGTGGACACGCAGAGAGCAGAGCACCCGCACACAACGCGCCACGCCGACGGGACAGGACACTGCGCAGCAGTCACTACAGAGCAGCAGCCTCCTCTGCTCACCCCTCCTGACTGAGCTAACTGCAGGACGCAGACATTTTCATCAGCCCCTGCTTCATTTTGAACAGAGTCTGCAGAACCCACAGCACACAAACGCCCTCCCTAACTGAACCCAGAAGAGGAAAGAAGTCCATCTGAAAAAAATAAAATAAGAAGCAACTACTGCACGGGTTCAGAATCATTTCCGCAGGCCGGCGCAGGCAGACAACTGCTTCGGACTGCACTGACTGGCGGGAAGGGCTGCGAAGGCCCGTGCCGCCACAGCTCTCCGAGCGCTCCCTCTTCCCCCAGACCCAGCGGCAAGCCTTGCCCTTCGCCTCTCGTTTTGGCGGGACAGGTCAGGGGTACAACAGCTCCCTGTTTATCAAGCCTGAATACCAATAACTTCGTCGCCTCCGAGAATTAACAATATGAGAGCTCAAAACGCACTTTACTAGTTACGTCAAAGGCTGGAAGACGCTGCCCGAATCCTGGTGGAATGGCAGAAAACAAAAGTGGTCTCAGCGTGAGCAGGGACTTGATTATCTGCAATTAGCGAATCGATGATTCTCCAAGACACTGATTTAGGCCAGCATTTCTTATTAGCAACAGTCAAGGAAAGCACAAGGGCAAACTGCATCAGCGCCGAGCCCAGCTCCCAAATACCATCTCGTTTAAAAATTAATATCCAAGCTTGCAGGAACTCAAATACACACACACAGCAGCATTGCTCAGACCAGCCCGCCAGATACACGCAGAACCCAACCATCAGACAGGAGGCCCGACTCACTACCACCACGGACACAAGTAATTTGATTATTGTGCTCCACATACATCAGTATCTCGGGGAGTCAGACGTGAACCGCCCGCTCCTGAGGGCACACACACGTCTGAGCAACTTTGCTGCTGCTACAGGCCGGCACCCTCGCTGCGGGCTGGAAAAGGCTGAACGCGAAGCTCGGCGAAGTCCGGGGAAGGCACCCGCTGGTTCTGGGTGAGGCCCTTCTGGTTTTAAATACTTGATCTAATTTTGTCTTGTAAAATTACACAAGAACACAACTGTATATTTAATCTCAGAGTTAAACTATTAATTTGCAAATTACAATTTAGTAATACTCCCTATTAATAATGCCATTACATGGGTTATGTTCACTTTCTGTCTGGAAGTTTAAACACAACAGGTCTCGCTCACACAGCTTAAAATTAAACCATTACATCCATTTGAGATCAGGCACAAAGACAGGTATGGTGTAAAATATACAACAGCAGACAGCTCGAATATACATTTTACTTTCATTTGTCCGAGTCGCTTGTGCCAAGAATCCATTTGAGCCTGCTCTTCACTCAGTTAAGGAGCAAAATTTGTTTTTAAAATGATTAAAAGCATAACACTGCCCAGTGTCACGTACCCTCCAATAATCTTCAACTTGTGTGACTGTCTTTGAAACTGTATCAGAGCAGTTTTATCACTCGCAGCGTGTATTTTCGGTTTACTAATCCCTACGCTTCCAGAGGGTAGAAGACGAAAACAAAACATAACACCTTTATTTTAAAATAAAAACAGAAAAGCCCCAACATTTAGATATTTTAAGTAAGAATCAGACAGGCTTCAACCCTGCTGCAGAGCAGCAAGAGAAGTTTTAATTTATACGCTAACATGATAAAATTAAAAAGGCCGAATCGGATTTCAACACCGTTCGCTACTTAGCCGGCTTTCTGCACAAACACCTCCGGAACAATGCGGCCATTTACAGACCCCTCGCACCGCTCCGGCGCAGCCCCAGCAGGCCTCGCTGCGCAGAAAGTTGCTGAGTTCTGCTCTTATCGAGACAAAAGGACAAGCGCCTTCGTTCTTCCCCTTCGCCAAGCCCAGATAAATTCCAGCCCTGAAGTACAGGAAATTAAAACAGAGTAATAAACGAAGCAGAAATTATTCCACCGCGGAAGGAAACCCCGACGCCGTGCTGGTGCCCCACAAAGAGTTAAAGCCTGCAGCTCCAGCCATGCCTCCCAGCGCTCCCGGCCCCAGCCCCACTGATTTTAGCGCAGCTGCTACCTGCAGCCACGTCCCCTCGGTAGCAATGCACAAGGGGAAAGTGCAATTTTGAGCTTCTCTTTTCATCTCTATGGTGACAAAAAGCTCCGCGGAGGGAAATCAGGGTGCCTTCCACTCAAAAGGTTTCTCATTTTCAATGACTGCCTTTCACAATATTTTAATTAAATCTCTGGTGGGGAAGCTTTAAAGAAAAAAATTTTTTTTTCAGATTCTGGGGCTCACTTACAACAACAGTTATAGTAAAAAGGGGGGAAAAAAGGTACTTTAAGCATTTTTAAAATAGAAAGATTCTCTAGTTGAAGACATAAGAATAAATCCACCAGCTGCAAAGTTTTACAAAACCAGCATGCGGAGGGGCCATACCGGGGAACATTCAAGGCCAGGCTGGACGGGGCTCTGAGCAGCCTGGTCTGGTGGAACATACCCCTGCTCACTGCCGGGGGGCTGGGCAAGATGACCTCTGAAGGTCCCTTCCAACCCAAAGCATTCTACGATTCTCTGAAAAGTCTTCCGATAACAAAAACATTCTGTTGCATGCAACACGTCTCTTGAATTTTAGCAGAGGTTGAAGGACCACACGGGAAAGTGCCCCTTCCCAAGGGGACCGAGCACAGCCCAGGACGAGCGAGGCGTCAGCAGGATGGTAGGTTCTGGAGAAGCCCCTTGGTTCCCCTGAAGCCATACCACCGTTGCACTGCGCTTGGCAAGTCAGAAGACACACCAGACTGACGGTGTTTGAAGACAGCAGTATCAAAGCAAGGTTGTGGCATTTATCTTTGTTTTTCAAAATCTCGGCTCGCTGGTACCGACCAGACACAGAGAACAGCCACAACCTCAAAGGAAGAGGCAAGCCCGTTCTGCAAACCCGTGCACACCACCGCCGAAGGACAGTATGTACAAAGTGCTTTCAGTTCTTCCCCACAAAACATGTTTATCATCAGTATCTTCTCCCAGCAGGACATCCTAGAGAACGCGGTATGCCCGTCGTCCCTAGGCTCGGACCCAGCCTTTCTGCAGCCGCCCCACTCTCCGCTCTGTCCCGTGGTGCGTGACCTTGGCCCCTGTGAGCTGGGGACAGCAGCCGAGCCTGGTGCCCTCCCGCCGCACCAGCCTGGAGACGGCAGGGCTTGCATGGGCACTGCGACGCGTGCCAGACGCACCCCAGCCCTGCAAGCAGCCCGAGCCCCTGAGCTCCCCGCAGAGCAGACCTGCGGCCCCCGCCATCCACAGAGCGAAAACGGGCGAGTGCTCCCCAGGCCAAGAGGAACAGCTCTCTGCGACGGCCTGTGGAAGAGCCCGTCTAGTGCAAGAGGGACGGAACCACTGAAGAGGAGCGAGAAAGTCTGGATAAAAACAACTGAACACATCTGGAAAACCAGAACGCAGGAAGGTCAGCTTGGGCAGCCGTGGTTCTGCAGGACAGCCCTAACAAAGGTCACCAAAAGCCTCACAGAGCAGAACACCTTCTCTGCAATGCCCGTTCCAATAGCACGGCAGAAGCGGTTTGGCGTGCTGAAGAGGGACAGCATAGAAAAACGGATGACTCTGCAATTAAAGCCTACAAACGGCGCCAAGAGATCCAAGTGTGTTAACAAACGTGAAGCTCTGGAAAAGCACTGCAACTCTCATCCAAGCTCTCTTGTACAATGTGGCAATCATACCGCCTCTTTATTGACTCTAATTGCTAGAAGAACATACTCCTACTGTAGGTACGGCGAACTTCGAAAGCAGGCTCCGCAACCGTGCAAAGCTTTCAGGCAAGACACAAACCAGGACAAGCACGTTGCTAATTATTTTTTTTTTTAAAGTTTAACAGTCTACTGAAGTAGAAAGCAAAGTCTAACTAGTCATAGGAAAAGAAATACTCTCATTTTATTTTTAAAACTCAAGTTTGGGCGCAGGGAGATGCAGTGACACGACAGCCTGTAACAGACCAGCCCAGAGCCCCTGAATCCCAGACCGGTGCCTTTGTCACCACGCTCAATAGAAAAGTTATTCAGCCAGGCTGGCCACTTACCCAGCATCGCCGCCTGTTCGCTGGAAATTGCTATTCTAGGAGCTATCCAATCTTCAACGGCTTCTGGACTTGCCTGCCATTTGATTTCTGGGCAAAGGCCAAGCCAAGAGGGAGACCCTGCAAGGAACTCCTCCCTCCAGCTCTCCGTTCATTTTTAAGGCTGTCTCCAAGATGAAAACAAAATGTTTTAGTGCTCACAGAGGCTAAATATCTAGAGCTCTAAAATGAAATACAACCTCCTTTCAAAGCTACTGATAGGCAAAAAGTATGTTCTTTAAAATAAAACGCTGGGGCAGGGGTGGGAGTCATTCAGGACCACAGGTTTATTTTAAACTGACACAAACAGAACTGCCTATTTTTCCACGTAAGTTGTTATTTTTTTTTTAAATCATAATCACTGCTGCAAGTCCAGCTACCCCTGTACGTAAAACCCTTTCCACATACATATTTTCCTGGGGGAAAAAAGGCTTATCCCCACAAAGGAGTATGAAATAAATTGCTTTACTGAAGGTTAATAATATCCTGTCGCCGTGGTAAAAGACTCAATTACAAAACCTTCAGAAGAGCTCCCAAGGAACTCATCTGCCTGCAGTGACAGAGGCTTAAATAGCCAAAATACACAGAAAGGCTAAGCACTTCCCAAAAGAGAGAAAAAGGGGAAAAAGATGGGGGGGTTAAGTAAAAAACCTGGAAACTGGACACTCAAGGTTATAAAGCAAACCCAAACACACACAACCACAATTCCTCTCTGCACACACAATTCTCTATAATCTCAGCAAGAATTATGGCCTAGGGAGACCAGCACTAATTTTAGTATCAGATTTATTATGCAGCAGGGAGCAGAAATCAGTCAGGCCCGTCTCTCACTCCTAATGGGCAGAACTAGATCACGCTTCGGGAAGGCTCTACTGAAGAATAGCTCAGGCCTGGTGAAAAACAAAGCCCCTGGGGCTCCCCGAAGCACAAACACACTGCGTTCTTAGAAGCCACAATAAAACACAATGATGCTCCTCATTTCTACAGCGCTGCCTGCCAGAGGATCCCAAAGCACATGAATTAAAGCTTCCAGCACGCCTGGCAGAGGAGCCTGCGGCAGCGAGGGACGACAGCACAGTCTTCAGGGTATTCAGCCTGGGACCCAGAAGCCCGGGCTGCAATTTTTCTTCCTCTACAGACGCGCCATACAGGCAAGTCCTCCGCGTGCAGAAGGGAAGCTCCGCTCCCCGGGCAGAGGGCTGCTGAGCGCGTGCAGGGCGCTCGGAGCTACGGCAGCAGCGGTGGCCGTAGAAGCAGCATTTCACAGCGACGGAAGCGGACACAGCAGCTGAGCACTGCTCCGAAACTAGCATGGAGCACCGACTCCCACACGGCCTCCCCTTACCACGCAGACAGCAAAACCTCTCAGCACTCGAGTCACCAGCACACCTTCGTGCAGCGAGCCCTGGGTTTCAGCACTGCCACGCGCTCACTCGCGCAGAGCCTCCCCCAGACATGAACCAAGCTCCGGCAGGCAGCAGTTCTGTACTAGTTCCTTCCCTTCCTTGCCCCATGCTACAGTAGCTGACTGCAGGTTTTGAAGCATCCGGCAGATGGGCACGCTGCATTCGCTCTGTCCTTCTGGGCACTCGCTCCTCCATCTTAAACCTTCTATAGCTTACCCCCGCGTCTGCTCGTGCCCCCCTCAGACTTTGAGCACCACTAGCACCATTCTTAAGATGCTTCAAATGCCCAGTGAAACCAGGCCTATTCTCAACAACTGTTTCTAATAAGCCATTATTAGCTGCAACAGCCTTTTGCAGAGGGTTTTCATGACTGGCTCAGACCCGTCTCCAATGATGCAACACTAAGGCAATCATCACACATAGCTTCGGCACCTTGTGGGGACTGAAGAAAATGCAGAGTTACTCACACGGCGCTGGCCGTGGCACAGCCGGGACGCCGGCTTCTCAAACCCCGCGCCTCCTCCAGCACCCACAAACACGCGGCACGGCTCGCGCAGCTCCAGCTCCGCATCGGGGCTGGAATCGCCCTCTCCTGAGGCACCAGCGATTCCCACCGCTTCGCGTGCTGCGGAACACGTGAGCAGCACTTCTGTTTTCCACACCCGTAAAACAAAGGTGATGACAATCACTTACCTCATCTCCATATGATAAGCATAAGGGTCAGATTTAAACTAGTTTAAGTCATTTCAGCACGTAAGTCTTTTGCAGAAGTCGGATGCTGATGTCTCCGGCAATACACGTCCCAAAGACTTTCAACTACGTTTTCAATAAAACTTTTCCAAGAATCAATTTTTCATTGGCAGCTCGCCGAGATGAACATCAGAAACTTTCAAAACATTGCTATCTCATTTTGATTTCAAATAAAGTAATGGCAGGCACGTGCCTCCAGAAACTGCACTGCCTACTACTTTGTGTATCTAGGTATTTCACTAGTAGTTTTCTGGTTTTGTTTTTAAAATGGCCTTGAGCCTATTAGGCAATTTAGCAGCTTTGCTTTGACCTGCTCTAACTGAAGTTAGTGGTTAACTCCTGCGAACTTCAATGAAAGCAAAGACTACCATCACTGAAAAACGCAGAAAAGTCCACCAAAAACATACCTGGTCAGTTGTGTTTTTTACCTGGTCCTAATTCAGTGCTAGAGCAAATAAAAACAGATTTAGAAGTTTTGGATTCCTCTGCATCTATTTCCCTCCCTCAAAATAGCTGTCTTTTTGCCTCCAAGTTTCAGAAAAAACTTGAAGAAAGTATAGCAAGCTTCCTGTCCAACAAGTACCTCCCCTACCCCAAAACCATCCACAAAACTGTTACCTTCTTAAGGTCCAAGCTCAGCCCCGGACTATTCATGTACTGTTCTTTAAGAGATCCCAGGACTTGTGGCTCCTGTCTCCTCTCTTCCACTGACCTCCCCACCTCACCCGGAGCAGGTGACTGCAATGACAATTACCAAGCTTACAAATTGTCTTCAGGCAACAAATACACCTGCCTGGAAAGCACCAACAGCAAGAGAGCAAGGGGTAGAAGAGACAGCAAGCAGACTCTAGTACCACTGGCCTGGATAAAGCAAACTCAAACCATCTCAGCCTGTGCTGACCTTGGGATTACCAACTTCAACGCAAAACACCAGAGCTCTGCATATACTGCTCCTGCTACCACTCTGGCTGCCAAGCAGCAGAAGGTCTCTCACTCCACTTTTCTTAGGGCAGCGGAAACTTAAAAGCCTCTTTACAAAATGGGCACCAGATTCCAGTTCAGGAATGTCACATTAGGTTTAGTCACTTGATTGTACCAGCAGTGCAAGCTCCCCTTCTGCAGAGCAGCACCAGGTCCTGTACGCAGTCCTCTGAAGCGCCCAGCAAGTTCACCAAAAGCTACCAGGCAGTTAATACTGAGAATGTGAGATCTTTCGGCCTGCCGAGCAGCAGGAAAAGAATCTTGCATACAACCACCAAATTACCTCTTCCTCTTTACAGCCCAGAGCACGTTTTCACCTGCATAACCAGCACCAGTAATCAGGCCAAGCAGTTCAGGACTTGCTCTCTGATCTCTGTTCCACCTCAAGAAGCACCTGGCAGCGTCCATTTGTCTGCCTTGATCCAATGATCTCCAGTTCTCAGGAATGCACGACAAACAGGTGCTGTTGTCCTTCTTTCAGCTGGAGGAAATTCAGAACATTTCAAGGAAAAAAAAAAGGGAGGCACCCTCCATAGATGAAGGGCTGCACCTGCCGAAGACCTACAGGAACACTAAGAAACAGCAGAATTTCTTTTCCCCACATCCATACAAGATGATTACCCTGTCAACTGCGTTCTTTCAGCTGCAAAATGGATGAAACAAGGTTATGTTTTCTGCAAGGACACTTGTCCTCTCCCACCCTTTTCTTTCCCCATCATTTTCAAATGAATTGACACTTTATTTTACTTTCCACATACTGCAAAAGATCACAATTACACAGCATCAGCCGAGTAATGTTCTGCACACACTCTCAGCAGCTTCATGTGTCCAAATGACAGTGATGGGGACTATAAAAGTATGAAGACAGATAATCACTGCTTATGTCTGCAATTACAGTTGCAATAAAGTTTCTTCATGGCTCTTTAGCATTAAAGCCTTCGGACTGGTAACTAAATTGCTTTAATTTTTTTCTTTTCTATTCTGTATTTTATTCTTTTCCTATTGCACACACATCATTGAGAGAGAAGAGAAATGCCCCTACTGAAATATCCACCAGAGATACCTGCAAAATAGAAGTCCAGAAATCTAAACTGACTTCTAATAACTACAACATAATCAAAGCCATGCTCACAAAACTTTGGGGGAATCATAATTATGGAGGACTTTCAACTATCATTTTATCTGATCTGGAAGATTAATGACACAAAGGATGTGACCAGATGAAAAACAGGGGGAAACAAAATAAAAATTGCAGCAGATGATCCCAGCTCCCTCTTCATACATAAATTGCCGGGCACATGGCCTGCACAACCTGCTGCTTTGATCACAGTTCACCGGATTAGGTGCGCCAGGAATTTAAAGCACAAAGCTACCGTGGCAGGAGACTCTCTCCAGGTGCTTTTCACCACCATCCACCCAGCCCCGGGATCCCAGGCCGGCCAGGGCAGGAAATCCCCGCTCAGCAGGCAGAAGAGGGATGGAGGCACGCAGATACGCTGCAGCCTGACCCGTAGGTGCAGTGCAAGCACGTCAGGACACACTCCTCAACCACCGCAGCCACCCCTCCGAGCTCCAACAGGGAGGAACGACGGGCCACACAGAGAGAAGTGGGTACGGTCCTGCAGCACAGAGGAGAAAGCCAGCTCCCAGGAGCCGGACCATGGGGGTGGAGGAGCGTCCGGCATGGCTGAGCGCCCAGCTCTGCGGGGAAGAGAGGAGCCAACGCTTATCTGGAGGCCGAGGGACTCCAGGACACCTGCAGCTTAGCATGCTTCCTCCTCTCCTCCTGTTACTGAGGGCACCAGGATCGACCCTGCATTGCAACGCGCTGCTGAGTCCAGTTCAATCCACTGCCAGGCTCCCCCCCCAGCCCCCACGCTCGTTTGTAACCACCACGTGACCGGCCTCAGCCATAATTCACACCACAAACTACCTTCCACACGCTGCGGCCCAGCGCCCTTATCTCGCTTCCCCCTCCCCGCGACCTCGCCTCGCCGCGGCTGTTCGCAAACCCCAGCGTACGGCAGGAACCTCGGGACCCAGCAGCTGCAACCTCCGCCACACAGCAAAGCGCTGGCACTCCAGTCAGGGCCTCCCTTAGAAATTTTCCAAGCAAAAGTTGTTAAAAACAACAAAAAAAAACCCCACCTCAGTTTAACCCCTCAAAGACAAGTCGCATCAAGAGTTGGCAGCGTATGATACTGCTTTGCTTCACACGCTTCCTTCCCAGCATCCAGGGCTGCTGCCAACATCTCTTTCAGACAGGGGCGGCCGTTTACCACCAGGCATCAGGAAACGACCGTGTTCTCTGCCACACTGAGATGCTCTGGGTAAACCCCCATGGGCCTTTTCTCCTCCAAACCTCACCTCTCCCGGCTCAACGGCAGCATCAGCACCAGGCCTGCCAGGGCCTTATTTGGGTTCCCACACGCTGACACCAAGACAGACCAAACTCTTGCTGACTGCGACGCCGTGCTTCCTCGGAGGTCAAACCCAGCTAACAGCGGTCCCAGGACGTTGTCACCGCAGGTTTCACACGGGGCTTTTTCACCAAGTCATATTTGAACAGGGTAGGGCTCAGCTGTCAGCCACGCTGTGTATTCTGCAGGCCACCCATCCAGGGCTGGAGCTGCAGAAAGCATCTGGGGAGGAAGGCGAGCTGTCTAGTGCGAACACGTCAGTCAGAAAAAACCCCAAACACCTTGTACTAGAGACTTTTGGAGTAGAGGGAGCCCCAGCCACAAGACGCCGACATCTTTTGCCATAGCTGGCTCGGAGGGGCTCACTCGGACTCACATGAGAGATCCCAGGGATCCTCAGGACAGGGCAGAGAGCAACGGCCTCACGCCATCCAATACGACGGCCGGTGGCAGCCCCGCACCAAGATGTGGGGCGATAACCCTGTGCCCTCAGAAAATGCCTATCACGTTTCGCCTCTCAGCATTAACTCCAGATTTCTTTTCAATGTTTTCTGTTCCCTTCCACAATTCAGTGAGCACACAGCTCTGCTATAGGCTTTGTGGGCCTGCCAAATACAACACCAGAAGTACGCGAAATCCACCAGCAGATGAACACCTTTATACTCATTTACAGCACTTTGCAGACCTTTGGCAAAAGGATAAACGCTCTGTGTGTGTATCGGGCTCTGTGCACAGCTTGGGATCAGAGCAGGGAATAGCACCAATGCATCTCTGAACATAAATGACCGATAACATGGCTCAGTGGAAAACTCTACAGAAGTTTCACTCCTTCAGTAAGCACTGCAGAAAAATCACTAGCAACGTCCCCTTCAGCAACACCATTTTTCCAGCAGTGCAACAAACAGCAAACCTGCTGCCAGTGCGGAGGGTCTGCAGCTGACAAGCTTTTGCCACAAGCCAAGCCTCCGACTTGAGCGATACCTCTCAGCCCAGTGGGATTTACGGATACTTGGGACAGATGCTCAGGACCTTGCAACCTCTTTACACACCACAGCAAATCACCCTTTGGGAAGATTCCTGAACAATGTTTACTCAGCAATTGTTATAAAAACCTCTACTGACTCTCTATCTAGCAGGCATTCTGTTTCCACCAGCATTCAAGAAGCTGAAAGTCTTGCTGGCACTTCACAGTCCCTATTTTAAACAAACCAAATTTTCAAAACACTTCTTCACTCGGTGCCTCTCACCTTCTCTTTGACGCAAACCTGACCCACAGAACAACACAGAGGTGAGCTCAGAGTCAGGAGTACCAAAACACAAATCAAAACAGCACAGTGCAGGTTTGGGGACACTACAGCAGAGTTTTGTATCCCCTGGACAACACCAGCACTCCCAGTGACCCAGCCNGGAGCCACAAGGACCGGAGCTGCACCAAGACGCTGCCCGTGTCCTCGGCCAAGGAGGCCTTGCTCCAAGCCATATCTCGTAGTAGTATGGCACATACAGAGGAAAATAAAACCAACAGGACTTAACAACGTCAAACCCTGGGAACTACTTAATGCACTAGATATTAGTTTCTTTCCCCCTCCCCACCATTTTCCCTCCCACCTGCCAGGCCACCTCATTACTGTCACTCCACATCAGTTCTTGCTACAGTAGTTTTCTTGGACCTTTGCCCCTTCAGTCAGCTTGAAACCTCTTCCCTATTGTACATCAGAGTCAATGGGAAATTAATGCAAGTCTTTGCTGGGGGGAGGGAAGGGCAGAGGGAACAGCGCTTTCTGCTGCTGTCAATACTTCTCTTCCTTCACCCTTCTTGCCACGTACACTTCACCAACATACTAAGAAGCCTTGTATGCATTTAACTGCGCTTGCTGAGGTCTCTGGAACTATTCCTCGTGCAGAATTGCGTAAGTCTTAGCAGGGTAGGGACCTTCTTTATAATACAAAGTTCCCAAAGTACAATTTTAATATTTAATTTAAGCCTACTCCGCCACAACAATACACCCAGCAGCAGATGTCCCAGCACGAAGAATGGTTGAGCCGCGGAGAAGAACTTCCTAACATTCTTCAGATTTTCTCTGCACTCAAAAAATAACGGAAATATTTGCAACAGGAGAACAGCAAAATGCCAAAGTTTAGAAGTAACTTATTAATACCGCATGCTGATCTGACTACAGAGATTCACATTAACTTTCAAATTACTCAGCAAACCACAATTTCTACAGCAATAATATCTTAGAAACTTAAGCCACGTTGAACACTGCTCACAGTTTACAGAATTATTTCAGTGACTAAGGCAAACAGAATGTGTGATTGCAGGGCTAGAGACTAAATTAAGCTTAGACAATGATTTTTAAAAAAAAAAGTCTGATGCTACACTGACCTTGCAATCATTTTTTTGAGGAAACGGCAGATGAATAGTTTCTTGTAAGTAAGATCCTCTGGTGGATGGGGGGAAATAAGAGAGAGACGAAACTGGCTATCTCTGAAAGAAGTGATGGGACTGACCATATACAAAGTACTGTCAAATATACAAAGTAATCTTTTAATCTTTTTCTGCTACAAGCTCCACAGTTCAACAAAGCATTTAATAATGTGCTTTTAGTCCATCCTGATTCAGCAAAGCTCTTACCCACATGCTTATGCCAACTTAAGTATATGCTTAAGTGCTTTCACACAATAGGGACAGAGAAGATTCAGGCCCTGCATATGAGCCATTTTCTGAAATAAGCCATTTTTTACCTAAGATGACTGGCTCTATTTACAGCTTCTCCTCCCTTTAGAGCATGACCCAAAATGCATTTAAAGAGAACATTAAAATACAACTGAAAAGCCAAGTAACTATCAGGAACAGCAAAGACATGTATGTATAGCTTAATGAAACAGAGGAGGTGTTCTTTTTCCTTCTCAACATAACAAACACCTTGATCTACACACACCACGTTACCCTGTTCCGATGGCTCTCCTCTAAAAATAAGTTACAAGTTCCCTTAATGCTTTGGATTTCACAACATTTATGAGACTATCACCAGAGTCAACAGTCTAAAAAAAGAATCCATTAGCATTAACTGGCCTGTCACTGGCAGTGACAAATAAATGAATTTGATGGTTTTAGATCAGTCATTAGTAGACCTACCCCCGGGCTGATAAAGGCTCAGCACTTTGCAGATGAGATGTACTCAATCTAGAAGCAGAGAGGAACACACAAGGGTGTTAGCATGCTGCTCTTCTTCCATTTCCCTGACCTCCCTCATTTTGGACCCTTTCCTGGCATATCCAAGCAGCAAGGTCTCAGTGCAGAGAAGTTGCCAGATAGATGCCATTAAAAATAACCCAACAATACAGAAAAGCATGGGGAATGTAGAACGCCCTTTAAAAAATAAATCCCAAGTTAGATGATGTTCAATTTTAATTTTTAGTTAGCAGTAAGTCAAAGGGAAGGAAAATACATTAGGATTATTCTTAACTTGAAAGACATCCTTAGGCAATGATAATGGAAACATACACATTTCACACAACTACAAGATAGTCTGTGGGGATTAAGGACAACCTGAGCAACCTACCTGAGTGGTTAGGGAGAAGAAATAAATGTTTACATCTCCAAAAACAATAAAATTACAAAAATCCAGCTCAGCTCTTGCTTCTGACAAAACTCACTGCACTCCACAGAACGCCTTGCACAGTCACTTTTTCCCCCAGCTGCCAGCATCCAAGAACAGAGACTATGCTCTGCCTTGAACAGATCGCAGAGAGCAAGAACCTGAGCCCAAGAACTGCGGGTTTCAAATCCCTGATCCTCTGCTACCTGAGTAGACTTGGGTTGATTAGCCAAGACTCAGACTCATCAACTTTTCCATCTAATACAGTGCCAGAGGGAGACAAGTTCTAGGAGCAGCTGACCCTGGACCACAGATCTACATCAAGCCTGGCTGAACAAGATACCTGAACACTGGCCATCAGCCGCAAAAAGAAATCCCTCATACTGTCTGGTAAGGACTTCCTAGCACTCTGTATGAAGAAGATATAGCAACATTATGAAGGTACACATCCATACCCAAAGCCAAGAGCAGGAAATACTTCTCTCTTACTCCATGCAGACCCACAGAGGAATAATAAAAAAGAAAAAGAAAGAAAAAAAAAAACATAAAACAGAGAAAAGGTTTGACCTTGCTGCTCTTCACAGCCTGGTGGGGAAGGAAGGGTGGCAGGAAAGGAAGAATCCCGAGTTCTGCTAGTGTGTTCAGTTCACATTCCTTTGAAAAAGACTTCAAAGTCTACGCAATACTTAAAATACGATGGGAAGTAGTGGGACTAACCTGGAGGAGTTTACGGGCAGAAGCAGGGGAGGAAACAAACAACACAGCTCTTGATTTTCAAGGTCCATCATTTGCTTTGGAATAAAGTCTCTGCTACTCTGGCTCAAGCTTATCAGGCAGCCAAGGGACACAGACACCCCACCCACAGTTAACTTAATTGGAATCAGACATCCAAATCCACTGGTTAGCTTTAAAAAAAAAAAAAATCCCAGGTTAGCCTGGCTGTTATTCCAAAAGGGCATGCCCTCCATTTGCTGCTCTGGAATAGCCAGCGTCACCTGGGTTTAACTAGGGGCGGCTCAAATGAAAGGAGAGTTGTTGACACTGTTTTTCACCAAAGAAGGAGGAACAGATGTGCACAACTGCACCTCTTAAAGTCCATGTGCCTGGTCAGACAGGAAACCAGCTAGTCCACAGACAAGGTACGCACAGTTCACAGATACACTGATGGACTGAAGCAGAGATGCCAGAACCAGTAATCGATCCTGCACTGTGCTCTGCTAGAATAAAATATGTCTAATGAAAACATCAGTGTTCACCATCAGCGTCTGATTATCAGACAAAAGGCTTCCCTCACCGAATAAAGACCTTTTGCTCTGTTGTGACCACATGGTCACCAGAACACTGTACCCAACCTACGTAGATCAGACCCCAAACTAAAATATGCAATCTTGACAACAACCAGCTCTGCTCCGGGCCATCAGCAGA
>Ga0065711_1028092_pt1 | contig 43745 bp, 24 predicted proteins | sample Hoacrofraction12_FD_59098 | JGI IMG/M metagenome (GOLD analysis project Ga0065711, IMG submission 59098) | Hoatzin crop microbial communities from Cojedes, Venezuela - Epithelial fraction 12 v2 (version 2) | ecosystem: Host-associated > Birds > Digestive system > Esophagus > Crop | place... | reverse complement strand
TTTTTTTTTTTTTTTTTTTTTTTTCTAATGGGAAAAGTGTGCACAGGAACCACATAACGATACCAGAAAATACCGTTAGCCATTTGTAAGGTAGCTTTTAACAGTGAGTACTTATGACCATTACAATTAAAATCTAAAATATACTCCACATAATTATATAAGCAGTTTCAGTGAAAATGTGATAAATCAACTGTCTTTCCTTAAATAGATTAGAAGGTGCAATATTTTTCAGGAAAAAAAGAAATCACTGCTACATACTTTGTTTTATATTTAACATGAAGAGCAAGGGAACAGAGATTTCAGCTGTCAAATATGAGTAGGACATTCTTTTTAATTAATATAATCACTTTATTGCCTTCTTACCATTATTGTGATAGAAGATAAAAAACATTGCAACATTTAGCTTTTGCTTTGTGTCAGTTACACACTGGTGTATTCTGAAAGATCAGAGCTGCTGTGAGATGTTTACTGGTTTCATGCATTTTTAAAGCTATTAACTACCTTTATTCGGTTCTATGAAAGTGTTCTGTCTGTTTTGAATCACTGCACAGGAATTGCAGAAGTTCAAATGTGTGCCCTTCATTAAGTGAAAGGTCAGTATTCATGCTTTAAAAAAGAATTGTATGGCTTGGTAAGAGCCTGGTCAAAAAGTCAGTAAAGGAAAGGGAACTAGCTTGACATAATATGTTTTCAGTGTGAATTCTTAATAGTTATTTTAACCCCTTAGTTATAGCCAACAGAGGGGTTAATACTGAGTTTTCTAGGCTCTAAATTGCTAATTCAAGTTAAGTATTACAAAATATTCAGACATGCCAGGTCAAGAGAGTCAGACATTTACACACCTAAGAGCAAAACAAGCAAGCCATAACACTTCTCTCTAGAAGCCTATTTGAAAGTCGGAGTTGTATTGTTTTTCCTGGAAATGCAAATTTGTTACACCTAATGTTTTCTTGGCAGGTCATATGCTGCATCATGTGAAGATTGGGTTAAAGGTAAAACAGTGTGTCCATCAAATCCCCGCCATCATAATGGAAGCAACGATTCAGCCAATTACCCGCACGGTCCTCCGAGTTCGGCTAAACATCGCTCCTGACTTCACATGGAATGATCAGGTAAAAAAAAAAGGAGGTGGAGGAAGGACAGGAAGCATTAATTTAGCTTCAGTAGAGGAGATGATCACAGGGAGTCCACAGCTGTTTGGATAAGAAAAAAAAATACTTATTTTAGCTAAAAAGCAAATTTGATAATAAAAAATTGAATGACCTTTAAGACTTTGTAGAAGGAGGCACCCAGAGATCATCTTTTTCTTTCTGTTAATTGTTACAGGATTGCACTGTTTATAACATGTTGAAGCAAGTGCTTATACTGACTATTAATAGTAGTTACACACAGGTTTGAGTTATATGCCCAAAAAGGAGAAGCAAGAAAAAGGGAGACACGGATAGCTCTCTGGACTATGAATGAATGTCAAACACAGAAAATACAGCCTTTAAATACAGTTCATGTATGCGAAGTTCTGCTGCTCTTTATGACTTGACAAATGTACACTCACAATATCAGTGCCTTTTTCTCTGTTGGGACTTGTCTGAACAGAAAAACTGAGATATCTTTGGAATTGTATTAATCTATATTTTGTGGTGCAAATTTATATGGAAGGACTTGTACTAGTTGCGCGTTTAGATACACCCGCACCCTTTGATTCAGAACCTGTTGATTAGAAATAGATTTAAAATAAATCTAAATGAAATACAGATGTCCACATGGGGGCATTGTATTCTTGCTGGTACTTTTGAAACTTTGTACAGAAACAAGGCAAAGATACCTCAATGGGCAATCATATTTTTCTTTTTTCATGCTTAGGAGATTTACGCTTAAGATAAATTATTCTGAAAGGAGGATACTGAGTATCTTGTATTAAGAATAATTTTTAAATCCCTTAGATTACAAATTTACCTTAATCACAAGTAAATCAGAGTTTTATTCCACAAACATTTAGATTATTGTAGAATTCATTTTTGCTGCCTAAGTGCTCTTTCTTTTCTTTTGGAAGTTTCATCTAGTTAGCTTATGAATGGGACAGTAATGACCAAAATACAGAAAGTTAGATTTTGTTTGCTACCTGGATTTATTACAGAAATATTTGAATGGTTTCCTAGCATGAATTATAACATTAATTACTTTTTGCTGCCTTATTTATGTGCAATACTTCAGAAGGCAAGCAAGCATTACATTTTAGGATTGAAATATTTTTTTATTCAATCTTTCATCCACTTTACCTGTAATCTATTAAAGACAAAAAAATCCACAACTGTTCTTCATATTGAACTGTATCTTAATACAAAGTAATTTCTCAATCCATTTTTAGATTCTTCTACAAAATCTAAGTTCTTCTATATTTTTACAAATGGAAAAGGGATCCACACAGAAATAGACTCTCTAATTTTGATTATAAACTTCTAAAGTTATAGCAAAACTACAGAAAAAAACTCTATTTTCTGCAATGACCCCCGACACAATTTTGTTAATGGTTGCTTCAGAATCATTATGATCATTTTATCAGTTCAACTTATGGAGATATTTTTGTGTGAATTTGTATATTGCTACTCATCAAAGCTTGGCAAACTTTTTCCTTCTTTTTATTTTTGTATGGTAGCTGTTGATTTTCTTGTTTATTCAGTAAATGAAACTTCTATCAGAGTAAATAAACAAAAAAAGCTGTTAAATTCTCATAGTCTCTAAAAATTAATACCCATTTTTTAAATTCAACCATTGACACTCCAAAACTGCTTCTCCGTCATCACACAGTATTTTAGCAAGCTATTCAGAAGCAGACTGTGAAAACTTATAGGTATAGCTGTTAATTGGTACAAAAACTAGCTACCAAAAAATTCTATTCAAAGAGTGGGAGTAGTCAAGTAAAATCAGAATACTAAAAATTTACATACCATACTTAACTGAAATACCTCATTTGGCTAACATTTCATGGTTTTAACACTGTTCTTTTACCTGGATACTTAATTCTAGAATGATCTCATCACAAATTTTGTACTTACCTTTACAAGAGAAAGAGGATATGGTTTGGTAGTCATGAGATATGACATCATATTAATCTTTAATGACTGCAGTTTTCAGTGCTGGGCACCCTTAAGTTCAGTAAAAAGCATGTGAGCCATATCCTAGTGGAAAATTCTTACTATATTGTTAGAAGCAAAGGACTGTAACCATACCCAGACATAACAAGTAAGCCTTACTGCAGCCAGGAGGAGTCCAGCAGAAATACAGAATAATGCAAGGAGTGTTAATTAGCCTAGTCATATGTCAGACATGCAGTTTTAGCGCAGTGGTTGCCCAAAATACAGGTATGTGTCACTTCTCAAGTGCTCCCCAGAGTTCTTGAGAATCGTTACTGCAGTGCGTGTTGCCTTCCCTGTTCTCATGTTGCCCTTCTCTCCCCATGCAGCTTTGTCACAGGACTCTCCAAAACTAAGATACCGTTACAGTTAATAATAAAATTTCTGAGCTTTGAACTTTATCACCTTCCTTAATTCTTTTTTCCTCTCTTAAGTTCTCCTAAACCCTGATGAAGTAATAGTCTCACCGTAATGTTTCAAAATGTCACCTGCAGTGACCTGTGTCCTTTCAGTTTCACTGCTTCAGTTCCAGTGAAGCTGCTAGTGAAATTCAAATGTAAATGAATAACAGCATCTTTACTCTCCATCTACTATTGTGCAACCGTGTTAAAAAAGAAACAAAAGCACCTTAGTTCTATTATTACTACATATTTTTGTCATCAAAAGCCAGTACAGACTATTTCCCAACACATACACGATAATGAATTATGCTGAAAATAATGTATGCTGTGTGAATCAATACCAGATTCCTGTAGCGTCAAAAGTTCCATTAGAAGCAACTATGTGCTTCGTGCTCTTTCCTGTTAACTAAAGTTTAGGAATAATTCCAACTTTTTTTTTCATCTTCATACTGGTTTTGTACCTTATAAAGTCCTCATCAGAAATATCAGAAGTCTATAGTCATTTAATAGCTTGTCTTCCATATTCCTTTACTATGCATTTTTCTTCTCTTCTTCTTTTCCTGGATATTTAAGTAAAATGCTTGTATGTGGCACAAGTCATTTGTTCTGACAAAGAAACCAAAATTCTTAACTGAGCATCCCACCTAGCCGTGATTTGTGGCTGGCATAGCAAAATAAGGTACACAACAAAGTAAACAAAAATCTCGGCTGGAATAAATTGTTGCCAGATGGCATGGGAACCACCAGGAGACAGCTGTATTTGTGTTCTCGCTTCACCTGTAGCAATGACTAGATCTACAGCCTTCTGAATCCACTTACTTTATCTTTCTAGAGGAGAGGGGAAGATTGAGAGGAGGAGAGAAGAACGTCACAATTCTGTGTCCAGTTTTTCCCAAGAGAATGTTTTTGACTGAAAAATGAGCAGTGGATAGGAAAAGACAATCCTCTATACAGAATCCATAGACAGAAGGAGGAAAAAGGAGGAGCCCTTTTTTAGGAGCCTAAAGGAAACCCTGGAGTTCAGTCTATTTCTGAACACCTGAGGCACTAACTTCAGTTGTATTTGTATCATATCTATTTATATTACATGTACATTAAGCAAACTCTTGTTGAAGCATAATCTTTAAGTAGACTGATCTAATTAGAAATGTTACTTTGCTCTTAACTCTTGATTTCTATATTTCTAAATTCCTTTGTAACCCTACATCATTTAGAAATATACCTGATGCACTCAGCAAATCTAGAGAATGTCATTACAACTATAACAAAGCTATCTTTCTATGCTTCTATGACTTTTCTACTCTTAAAGGTACATGGCACTGTTGGAGAGCCCTGGTGGATTTGGGTGGAAGACCCTACTAATGATCACATTTATCATTCAGAGTACTTCATCATTCAAAAAAAACAGGTAATGGATTTCATTCGGAATCTCATAGCAAGACAAAAATAAAGTTAGTGAGATGCAGATTTGTAAGGTCAAACAGTATTTTGACCTAGGCAGATTTTCAAATCAGTAGCACAGCTTTCAGTTTCAGATGTACATGATAAGCTTGGACTTCCACAAAGACGTTTTCTAATCTCATATGGCCCGTTTTCTCCTCCTTCTTTGGTGGGACAGTTATTTCCAGGTGAAAAAAGAAAGACTGTAATGATTTTGCCTGTTAAAGATAAAGAGCCAGCCTTATTTTTATCTTTTAAGTCCATGGAAACAAAATCCATTCCCAGTGGTGAAATATTTTATAAAGATGTGAATATTTTGCACATGGAGTTGCACACATACTTTATTGCTTTGTTTTCGTAATGCTTATGGAAGTGAGGTAAACTGATTTTTCAAGTTACTGATTTGTCTGTGCAATAATTATTCTCTACATGTTTGCATTAGGTCATTACTAAAGAACCTCAACTGCTGGTGTTCACAATCCCAATTTTTGAACCACTTCCTTCTCAATATTACATTCGAGCTGTGTCTGATAGATGGTTAGGAGCAGAGGCTGTATGTATCATAAATTTTCAACATTTGATTCTTCCAGAGAGACATCCACCCCACACAGGTAACATCAAATTCCAGTATTTTGTTTTAATTCATCTTGCTTATATTGATTTTCCTTATGATAGTGCAGAAAATCTCTTAGCTTCTGCTTCATCATGGAAAAGTATATGGAATGTCACTTTGTGATATATTTGTATTGTTGAGACCTTTTCTTCATTAACTTTAAAGCTCTCTAAAATTTTAAATTCCTGAACAAAAAGCAGCTCATTTCATCTCAACATAATACTAGCCTTTTAGTTACTTCGGGTTCTCTATAAATCATAGGGAAATTGAAGCTGTCATATAAAACTAAGCAAATCTCTGTGTTACAGTATGTCTTATCTTAGTGCTTGTAATCCTTACATTTCTTCTGGACTGGTTAAAAATAATCTTAGAGTGGATGGTTGTATTATAAATGCCATTCAGCAAAGAAAAAATAAACAGTGAAATTTTTGAAAATGTGAAACGTTTTACTATTTTTATGAAAATAAATTTATCATACTGTTACAGTACCAAACATCATCTTTCAACTCAGCACTGCTGATCAAGTCATGGCCTTCCCCTCCCCCTCATTTTTTAACACTTGGCACAGAAACATATGTTTGTGTTTTGCTTCTTTTTTTCTGGATACATAAATTGCTTTATACATTCGTTGTGCCTGATGTCATTGTAAAACCTTTCCACTGTAATTACATTTGGCTCATCTAGCAGTCTGTGAAGTGAGTGCCTTCAGAAATACTCAGTTCTCATACGGTGTTGTCCTTTGGCGTGCATAAATTCACATGTGTTTGTGAAGCGTTTAGCTATTGTTATGCTGTACCTTCGCTGTCTAGAAAAGCATGTGTAACCTTTTTATCTAATTGACTGATCACTGACTACTATTCAGAAGAAACAGAAAGATATTTACACATCACCAGTTATGGAGCCTCTAGGATTTATGGTAATTGATTTCAATTCCCATCTGGTTCCCACTCAACAATGAAGTACGTAGAGGCCCTGCTAGGCAAAAAACCCTCTTTCTCCCCAACAGAACCCAAGAAATCACAGTTTCAGTGGGAATGATGAAGCAGCCATAAGGTATTGGTGAAAAGCATGTGAAGAATATCAGGCACCATCGCCTCAGTAGATTTTATGACGCCCATATCATACCTTAACGTGAAGCACCCTGAAAAGACAACGAGACCTCCAGCCACAAAAAAAAAAAAAAACCACACCAAACTTCAAAGCAAGCATCTGCATAGCAGAATCACTGTAGTTTCCTTAATTTGGTAGGATTCCAAATCCAATCTGGTTATATATATCATCTTCCAAATTCCAGGATCTCTAATTGTTTGGATAGCAGATGCCCTCAAGATATATTGAGAGTCATATATTGAAAGGATGTTTGTTTGTTTATTAAGATTATGTCTTTAATTACATGTTTAAAGGATTAGATGCAAATTTCAGTTGTGCTCATCTGATTTCTATTACTCCATCAACTTAGAAACTTCAAGGAATCCTTCCTTCTTAAGTAGATTTTTACCTTGAATCTGAAATATACAGACTGTGCTGTCCTTTGACTCCACATTCTGTTATCATAAGAAGCTGGACATATATGTAACCTAATACAGTGAGTTTAGAACTGGGTGAAAAAGAAACAGCTTTAAGAAAAAGATTGATTTATGCAAATGGCTGCTTCACAGCTATCAGAGTACTAACAACAGTACTAGCAGAAATACTTCAGAGCTATAAAATCAACTTTTCGTTATTCCTCATCAAAGTTAACAATGATCCAAACATGGACTCTGTGTCATATGAGATACTAAGTAAAACAATCTCCAGTGTAAGTTGTTTTCCACTAAAGTATTTGTTAATATCTTTATCTTCATAATAAACTATGTTATGTCATGGCATCTCTTGTCATGCACTTACAATTATTTTGTGTTTTAGAGCTTCTGGATCTTCAGCCTTTGCCTATCACAGCCTTGGGACATCGGGAATATGAGCTCCTGTACAAATTCACACACTTCAACCCTATCCAGACCCAGATATTTCATACACTTTATCACACAGACTGTAACGTTCTTCTTGGAGCACCTACAGGTTCTGGAAAAACTGTTGCAGCTGAATTAGCCATCTTTAGAGTTTTTAACAAGTATCCCACATCAAAGGTTTGTAAAACAGGTTTACTAGAATCATTTTGTGTAGGCATGTTTTCAGTAACACAAAAGCCTAGAAAAAGACTATGCTAAACTGACTTTTGCTTTCTCCAATTTATACCTGTCTGGATACAAAATGGTACTGTGTTATGTACATTATGGTTTTATTTCAGCTTTATATATTAATCAGTGTACAACTAGAGTTAAATCTAAAAACATGACATACAGGCGTGCTGGATTTCCTTTTTTGTACTTTGCTGCATTTCCTGCTTTAATCTCCTTCTACTAGCAGTAGTACTGTTTCATAGCTATTAGTTCTGCACCATGTGGATACAACTAGCCCAGTCTCTCTCTTATTTAAACAAATAAGTTGCAATTAATCACTACAAGCCAATTTTCTGTTCCAACTTGCCCCTGTGTTTTATTTCTTAAATTGCCTAAAAGCTGAACTCAGCTTTTGGGGTTTTGTTTTCAAAGGGAAGCTATACCTGTATCTTGACTTAACCCTCCTCTTAGTTAACCGCATTTTGGCTTTAAAGTCTTTGGAAAAGATATTTGTATCTGACTGTGAGATTTAACCAAAGAACAACCTTTGAAATTAACAGACCTCCTGTACATAAATCCCTTATTCATCTTGGAGATTTCAATATCATCATGTAATTTGTTGGCCCAAGCGAGGCAAACAAGACAGTCATACATTTTCAGCTTATCTGTTAGACTTACAAAATAGCCAGTTCTCAAAGGAAAGTATCTTTTAGGTTTTAATAAAGCTGAAAACCTGCCTATATATTTTAAAGAATGTTTGTGAATTCTTCATGTGTAGTTTCTTCATATTCAAAAGCTTCAGAATATTTAACCACAAATCTGTAAATAAATATTTTTTCTACGTGTCAGAGTATTCCCCCCCCTGCACAGCAGACTTCTTTGAGGAAAATATTGTGACATCTTGCTTAAAATAATAAGCTTTTAAATTTGATTGGTAATGTTTTAATAATTTAATGACATAACCAGAAATCAGGTAAGATATTGCTTGCTGGAAATTCTGATTGTTTCTTTTCTAGAATATTCACTTGCAGATTTTATACTCCTGGCAAAAAATGGCATTATTTTTATAAATGGGTTTTGATATTAAAAGTTGTGATAAATACTTCAATTTCAATAATTTATTCTTTCTTAATTTATTTGCTTGTTAATGGCTCAGGAACAAAGCAGTATTTTCAAGTGTTAAGTCTGTTTTAAATATAATCCTGTTGTAGGTCATTTAAGGAACACAGGCCTTAATCATTTTATAGATAATGAGTATGTTCAGATCTCACAAGTATTAAATTATTGTTTCCTTGTAGATACACTTGAATAAAGGTTTCTTGTTTAACTTCTGGTTTTGTGACTTTTCTTTTGCAGGCAGTGTATATTGCGCCCTTAAAAGCACTCGTTCGTGAAAGAATTGAGGACTGGAAAGTTAGGATTGAAGAAAAACTTGGTAAAAAGTATGTTTCTCCTTACCTAGTCAGAGAAATGAGACGCAAAAGAGCAGCCCATCAAGTATGAATAAAATCTACAGAATACTTTTGCGTATTTGAAAATAGGTTTTGATTGTATACTAGCCTTCAAATTTATAGTACTTAATAAAAAAATGCTATCAGCAGTCATTGTAGTGATAGCAAAATCAAAACTAAGAAAGGGATACACTTTGATACCCAGCTATTTTCATTTTCATTACTTGCCAGTATAACAAATATGAAGCTCTGCAGTATCTTTGGAAATAGAAATTGCAATCCAAAATAGGCTTTCTTTAGAAACCTCAGCTATAAAGAACTCATAGGAGTGGCATGAACTGTGTACTAGTATTCATATATTGTCCTTCATATATAAATTAGAGATCATTTTATTCCTTGGTAACATTAATTTCTTGCTGATCTTTTCGGGTGTTGCCATTACTTTATGACATAGAAGGTATATCAGTCATGATGATGCTTTCCAAAATTACACTTTCTAGAGTTAAAAATTATATCCATAGGATGCATTATGTAGGGCCTTTTCCTTTCCTATATATAGCTGGTTTTTGTAAGTTAAAGCTGAAAGCACACCACAGATTTCAATAGAAAGAGGTGCTACTCTGAGTACATGAAATTACCCGTGCGATTCCCACTATTATAGCAGTGACTTATTAATTGGCAATTTTTTTAATGCTATTTTAATGGCCTGTGAGGATAAATTATTTGCCACATAATTTTAAAATATTTTCAGGTAATGTTTCCTTTTTGAAATTTACTCTATTACTTGTGACTGAAGTTTTGAACAGAAGATACAGAAGTTATATATTACTTTGAGAAATTTTTATTTGATGTTCAACTGGATGTAGAATGGGTCATAGAAATGTCAAAAATTCGTTATATTTAGACTAAAACAATGGATTATCTCAAATGCTTTTTATAGAACTTGGAAGGGTAATAAGGCAAACAATTGGGAAAACTCTGCTAATCTGCCTAAAAAATGGCCTCGGGATAATTTCTGCTCCAGTCTTAATGGAACTTCACCAGCAAATGCAGATACACTGCAATCGAGCCTCGTTATTCAAACCAGAGACCTATACAGAATAACAAGCAGCAACTTGGCAGCTTTCTAGAAAGCTCTCATCCTGGCTGTCACAGGATGTTATGGTTCACATATCATACTAAGATTATTATACTATCTTCATTTTGAAAAAATTAACCATAGGTGGTTTGAGACTCATATTCGCCCTCTTCTTTTTATATGGTTTTGCTAAGGAATGGTATTTGGTATTTGTATGGTATTTGCTAGGAAAACAGAGAGACAGGTTTATTTACTTAAAACAGTTTTGAAAATCCTGTTAGAATTATTTGACCAGAAACAAAATGATTTTGTTTAATTTTGTTTCTTCTCTCTTTTAAGAGTTAATGTTTAGGAGTTATTATTTGAACGTTAAGATGTTCTAAAGCTTTGTAAAGCCAAGCCACGATCTTCTTGATTACAGGGTTGTAGAGCTGACAGGAGATGTGACTCCTGATATGAGAGCTATTGCCCAAGCTGACCTGATTGTCACTACCCCAGAGAAGTGGGATGGTGTCAGCAGAAGCTGGCAGAACAGAAGCTATGTTCAGAAAGTTTCCATTCTTATCATAGATGAGATCCATCTGCTAGGTGAGCTTGTTTTGTTGTTTTTAATCAGATTCGTTTCTAAATTTGAAGAAGCGTGCTGGTATTTATGACGTCTTGACATCATGAACCTTTTCTTTTGACAGCTGGCACCTTTTCTTTTTCTCTGTTTTTCAATACACTTCTCATTTACTAGGGGATGAGAGAGGCCCAGTATTGGAAGTCATTGTGTCTCGAACTAACTTCATCTCGTCTCACACAGAGAAGCCTGTGAGAGTAGTTGGTTTATCCACTGCTTTAGCAAATGCCAAAGACCTTGCTGACTGGCTGAATATTAATCAGGTATGAAAAATGTTTCAGAGGGTAGATATGTATTTGTGCTGCAGAAGAACAAAATAGCAATTTATAAGATAATTCTTGGTTAAACTTGAAAAAAATGTTTTCTTGTAGATGGGTCTGTTCAACTTCCGACCATCAGTACGCCCAGTTCCCCTGGAGGTGCACATTCAGGGCTTCCCTGGCCAGCATTACTGTCCTCGCATGGCTAGCATGAACAAACCTGCATTTCAGGGTAAGCAGCAAGCTCCTAGATCTTTTCCTTCTTTCTGTAAAATAGGAAAAAAACTTTGAGCACTTTACACAGTTCATTTGCAGCACATTTACAACATGTGTTACTGTATGTACTCTTGGCATGTATAGGGGGAATCTGCTCTGCTAATGGCCCAAAGCTATTTGTCTGGAACATAAAGTGTGCTGCAAATGCAACATATAACAGAAGAATGTAATGTGTTTAGAACAGAAGAATAAAATTCGTGCTAATGAAGGGGAAATAAAATGTGTTTTCTCTTAGTATTTGACACCATAAAGAAACATTTGTGTAAAAAAACCTGAAATTTATAAAGTAATAAAACCATTCATATTATTAATCTGCTGAGGTATTTTCACATGGACCACTATATATAAGCATTAAAAAATTGTGAACAGAAGTTGCAAGTCGGGCTAACCTCCTGTAATACTAGTTTCAAAGCAATAATCATAAAATTCAGGATTTGTAGTGCATCCAGATACGCTTCTGTTTTCAATTTTTTATTCTTAACAAAGCTGGCAAGCAGGATAGATGTAAGAAAAACTCTCGTATTTTATTTGAACATGTTTTGGTTTGGTTACATAAGGAATATTTATGATATCAATTAAAAATAACCTCCAAAATAAATTTTGTGGTGTGAACTGCTGTTGATTGTGAGGTGACATTTGTGAGGTGACTTTTTAGCTGCTTTAATTAGTCTTATGACAGAAGCAAAGTATTGATTGTGGACTAGAGACCAATCTTGACAGCTCAGATTATTTACACCTCCACAAGAGCATTGTACAAAAACACTAATGAACAATAAATCTGTCTTGGGCTGTTCTGCCACACCTGTTCCTGAAGCAACAAAAATCCATTAGATGCTGGGCTTTTAAAATATATAGATATATTGACATACATAGTTGTAAGGTATAAACATACATCAATTATCCTGTTTCAATAATTTCACAACTATATAGTGTGTGTATATGCAGGAGCACATGGTTGGTAGTATTCGTGAAATGGGGAACAATATGTGATAGTGGATAGCATGAAATAGTTTTTAGAAATTAACAATGCATAAATTTACTTGCGAGAATGAGAATTGCACGAGAAAACACACAACTGGAGTTATAAGAGATTTAGAGAGAGCGTTTGAAATTCTACTTACACCTGTTTGTACTTCTAGTGCTTGTTGATGTTAGAAAATCTGTAGATGTATGATTTATTGAGGGCTTTTTTCCCACTTGTTTGACTTGGTATAGTCAAGGTTATTTTCACATTTCCATGGCAATACTTATTCTTGCAACCTGAAACTTTTCAAACATGGGCTGAGCAAGAAAATATTTTTTTTAAAAGTCCCAAAACATAATTGGTTTAAATATATCAGTAATTAGTAAACAACAGAAACAAAGTTCTTTTGTACCTCAATGTCCACTTTCACAGCAGCTATTGAAAAGTCACTTCCTACCTTTTTTACCTTTTCTGGGTTAGGTAGATTGAAGTGATCCTTTGCAGGCAGACATGAGTTTATGCAGTCTGAGCTCTGGATCAGGCAGAAAGCAGATTTTGGACCTTGATGGCACTTAGCCTGAGATAACATATACCAACAGGGTAGAAAAAAGTAACATACATACTAGGCTGAGATAGAGAAATTCTCAAGCCTTGAAGTTTAGAAAGCTTGTCCATGTTTTGTGGTGGTTTAGTGGGGTTTTTTTCCTGACTGCTTCTCTTAATTAGCTTACAACTATCACTGAAGTAGCAGGACAAATTAACTCAGACTCAGCTAAGCGTAGTTATATGGTCTTTATTTGAGCGATGGTATATGCTCGTCTCAGTTTAGGACGAGAGGCAATGGCCTCAAGTTGTATCAGGGGAGGATTAGATTAGATATTAGGAAAAATTTCTTTAGTGAAAGAGTGGTCAGGCATTGGAACAGGCTGCCCAGGAAGGTGGTTGAGTCACCATCCCTGGAGGTGTTTAAGAAACGTGTAGATGTGGCACTTCAGGATATGGTTTAGTAGGCATGGTGGTGTTGGGTGGATGGTTGGACGTGATGATCTTAGAGGTCTTTTCCAACCTATGATTCTATGGTTCAGTTGTATCTGTCTGGCAGAACAGAGATATCTGTATATCATCTGCAGAGAGGTGTATCAGCTGTCTAGTTATTGCAAAGAGAAACTATTTTTTGTCATTAAAGGACCTAATTCTCAAGTTCTGTTTTCCTCAACAGCAATTCGGAGTCATTCTCCGGCCAAGCCTGTTCTTGTTTTTGTGTCATCCAGACGTCAGACAAGGCTTACTGCTTTAGATCTGATAGCTTTCCTAGCCACTGAGGATGATCCCAAACAATGGCTGAAGATGGATGAAAGAGAGGTAGAATCATTTTACCTGCATTATTTGTGCTTTTTTTCTATTTTATTGATGTTTGTTTGAAAAGAAAATACACCTAAAACAAAAGAGTCATTTGAGGGTAGATATTGAAATAGGCATGCATATGCCAGATTTCAATATGTATTAAAACTAATGTCAGCATTAAAACTGTCTAAACATCTTTGCAAGATCTGAACTTTAGAACACAAACTCTTTTATTTTTGTTTTTCCTGCGTATCTATTATTAATGCTAGTTCCGTTGTTCAGAGAACTTATATCACATGGTACACGTCCTTGATATAAAGATAAGACAAAGAATAAAAAAGAAAGAGGACTAGTGTTCTCCAAAGTTTACAGCTGGAAATCTGTGATATACAGATTTGAGCTGGAATTTAAATCAAATGTCTTTCAATGTTTTAGGAACAAAATCATCTTTCACATAAGATAACTCTATGCATAGAGGATTGTATATATGCATATGTATCTGTATGTATATATGTATATACATGTGTCTATCTGTCAGTATTCAAACGTATATATATACATACGCTGCAGAACCAACCGTTTAGGAATGGTTCAGTCTTGTGTATTAATGAAATAAATCAATGTTATTTAAAAAAAAAAAAAGATAGTTTCTACCAATATCTTTGTTATAAGAACAGAAAGATTATGGAGTCAAACAGTCAGATGTTAAGCAATGCTGGAGTAAAGGTTTAAATTTTTATTCTTCTTCAAGCAATATAATCTTTAATTACATTTTCTTCTGTTGTTTCTCAAAAAAATCCTTCTTTCACTTATTGCAAAACATGAATGATGGTCAAATCATAAACAACCATTCAATATTCTCTTTTATCTGCATGCTTCAAAATGTATACTAGATTTTATTTACTACACTTGGTTCTGCACCTGCAGAATTATTTATTCCCTTCTGGACTAACAGTCCTGATTATAGCTTATCATTGCTTCAAAACAATTTTTGGTTGATATTCAGATTTCCTGGATTTTTGGAAGTTAGCTTTCTCGAATGGTTGCATAGGAATTCTTCTGCATAGGAATTTCTGTGATAATATAGGGCCAAAACACAGCAAAATGCATGACTCATAAATGCAAGATCCAAACTGAATATTGTATGAAAATTTATATATCAGCAGTTGTGTGAATAGTTATACAATTGTATACCAAGAATTATATGCCAGAAAGTATAGGTTTTTAGAAGAGTTTATTTGATTTTGTTTGCTCTCTGCAAAAAAATAGTGTGATTTTTCTGAGATAAAGCATAACATCTGTATCTTTCCTCTTTTGGATGGACTTTAAAAGAGAAAATGGATGTCTTGGCTGATAAACTACTAATACTAAAACATGTCTTAATTTGATGCTGCTTTTCTAACTGTATAACCTCTATTTAATGTTTTCGTGAGCGTAGTAGAAACATTTCATATCAAAATTATTGCTGTGTAGTGCTCTAGTACCTTGTGCTAGTTTACTGTAGTAATCTCACCTACAATTAGAATATGCAACATGCAGCTTGCCCAAAATGACTTGCATTAATATGAATAGCTTCCCCATGTCCTTTGAGCCACTACTATCCTGAAAAGAACTGAAGCTTCTTCCCTTGCTGGAAAAGGGTTTTCTATTAGGAGTCTTTGAATTTCATATGTTTCAGAATAAAGCTCTGAAGGTTTTGAAAGAGGAGCCAACAAGGACAAGCAGACTTTGCATTTATTAGTTCAATAACATTTGCATATGATTTATATTTGAATTAATAAGCTGAATGTTTGGAGCATAAGGTACCTGCCAAGTTACTCAGTTCTGATTACGTAAATGTAAAAGACTGAGGATTAAGTCCTAAATTGTTATGTCTAACCACTATTATGCAGAACACAATTGTGTTTGAAGTACCCACAATTTCAAGTGGACATTTCTTTAGGTAATTATGGGACCAGTTTGTAGTTTTGTGTTTCAGATGAGCATGATTAGCCTGAATTTCATTTGACACAGAAGCAAAGGACAAAGCTATAGTAGTGCTACATACAGAGTGTATGTACTGCTTAATTATCCATAATAATTCTTTTTTGATTGAAAAATTCTAACTTCAAGTTATATTAAAGTCAGGCGTGGACTAGGTGAAGTAGACAAATTTCTCTCCATATTGCTGTAGCATTTTTAAGTCTTAAAAGTAGAACTAGCGAATACTTACTTTATAGTAGGTATTCACTAATTTATAGTAGGCATTCCCTGTCTTAAATACGCCCAAATAGTTGAAGTGTTTCCCAATTCCATGTGGGATAAAAATGGACCGGTTAGAAGAAACAAGTTTTTGTTTCCTTTAAACAATTTTTTTTTGTTGCATGTCAGTTTTTCACATTTGTTTTTTGCCAACCAATGTTCCTTTAGGGGAACTTACAGACAAATGACTTTATTTTCAAAATACTTGTAATTGTTAATTGTGAAGTATGTTGAGATATAAGAGATTTTTCATAAATGGGTGTATACAAAGTTTACAAGCTTTACAACAGGCCTTGGCATTTTTCTTCATTCAGCCTTATTTGTATGATATTTATTTTGGCTGATATAACGTTCCTTTGAGAACTCATTGGTTAGTTTTGTTTAATGGTGTAATTGGTTTTGCTACATGGTGGCCAAATGTTAGTTTATGTTTATGTTAGCTTCCCACTGGATAGGCTTCATAAGGCTTCTTAAAATGCTGGAAACAATGCCATCCATGATAATATCTGTAAGACTGATATTCAGGTAGACACAGATTCTTCCAACCATTAAAAGTGATTTTTCTCTGTTACCCTGCATGGCAGCTTTTCTGTGATGATAACAGACAGATTCAGGCCTTGTCAGGGAGGGATTGGAGGGGGCAGAGAGACTGGTACTGCATCTTTGGTACCTGTTTATCAGCTATGCCATCATCTTAGCTTCCCTCATCTTCTCTGCAGAGATTCTCCCTGTAGTGGCAGTGTCAAACCAGGCTCTCATTTGCAGCACATGAAGGGTTCTGTTCACAAAACTCCAGACTACTTCTCTTCACCAGTACTCTCGGATAACAAGCAAATCCACCCCCATCTCTGCCACCCAGCTCCAAGTATCAAATTCAGACAGTATTTCAATCAGTTATATTTCAAAGGATGTGAACTTGTATGAAGCTTCTGGAATACATATTTGTAAGTATAAATGACATACAGAAACAACCCTTCAACTCTTGCCACCAAAGTAGACAACAGTATACCTGGGTCGTGGAGGAATCATACAAGATGTTCTTTCCCTCAAAGGAGTCAGTAGTCTAACAAGTGCAACTGAATTGTACTCAAGAAGGAATTTTGTTCTACATCCATCTACTGAAAATATACATTACAGGCAGCTCCATTCGGCTTTGGAGATGATTCTTCCTGGATGCTTTCCTTGAATGTCATGTCTGATGTACAGTTTCCTGCTTATGCCCAAGTTCGTACACTATTCAGAAAGCGTAAAGGTATTCAGAAAGTTGAGACAGCAGTCAGTCTTCATAAGACTGAACAGTACTTGATGAAAATTGCTGCTTCTAGTACTGATCAGTTTTCCAGTTCTGCTGGACCTGTTGTTGCACAACAATAGTTAGATCTGTTTAATAGATTCTATCCAACTAAGTTTCAGGCTATGTGCATGCTTTTTTATGAAGAAATGTGCACTCAGATACCTCGTGCCTGATTTAGTCTGAGCAAGGAAGTCTCCAGTGATGTTGAAACACCCTTCTTACTGAGATTTGTAGCTGATATTTCAAAGCTCATCCCTACATTTGCCAATACTATGCATAGCACATGCAGAAGTTCTTTAGGATTTACGCAGGACTGCCACAGTTTGCCCAGAGTATGAGTGGGCAGTCTCTTGAAAGAGTAGTTACCTATCTTAGAGCCTTAGAGGGGGGTTGTTGTTTTGTTCTCTGTAAGATTCTACATCCATACACATTCCAAAATGAGCTCTCTACTCGTCTTTGGATTTGCAGTCCCAACACAGAGCTTATTTTTCACCAAAGAGTGAAGAAGCAGCTGAAGCTGTCTTCCTTCCCATTTTCAGTAGCAATCTTCAGTAGACATCACTCTGCAAAGATTGTCCTAGTTATGCTTACGAGGCACAGGTGCATCATGACAGAAATGTGAATAGTTCCAACCCCTACTATTCTGTGATTCTGTGATTCTGTGATAGGCAGTGCATCGCAAAGAGAAGACTCCCCCTGTAAATTGAGCGTTTATTCATTTTTTTTTTATTGTTCGTGGATGCCAGTATGCCCATGAAAAGACAAAAAGTTATGCTTACCTTGCTTTTTTGTATAATCGTGAGATGATTTTTAAATACACACATTCTAGCTAAAATTCTAATTTGAAGCTGTCAGCCAGGACTGTCGTGTTCAAGCGTGTGACCCATTACTTCTCTTACTAAAAGGAACAACAGCACAGATAGTGCCACCAGTTTGTGATGGTAAGCTTGGGTAGGATCATTTATACTGTTCTACATTAGGAACTGACTAAAGAGGAACAAGTCTGTCTCTTTCAGGAACTGGGTCTGCATCTGTGGTGGCGGCAGATGTTGCGATCTTTTTACATCATAATTTATTAGAATCAAGTTTTCAGTTTATTTATTTTTCTCTAATGTTTTTACTGCTTTTTGGTTTTAACCTAAAACAAAAATACAGAGTAGTATTTGCTGTTTACTGTTTGAAGTTAGAATGCAGTTCTCACCAGCAATCAGGCAGGGTGTTTTCTTAGTTGATTTTTTTCTTTTTTTCCTTTTTTTTTTTTTTTAAGAAATTTATTCCCTGGCCAGATACTTGGATTTTTTTTTTTATATGTTTACAGTGCAAGGACTGAGAAGAAATGTACCCATGTAGACAGTTTTAACTTTAACCACAATGATTTTTGTATTCTGCTTTGTGCATCATTTTACCATCTGTGTCTTGTTAAGACTGTTCTTTATGAAACCTCTAGAAATAACTAAAATCCTTTAGCACAAACATACCTACTGTAATATTCAATAGCATCCATACCAAGCAGTAGCCAGCTTCCACTGAATAAAAGGGCACTTGAATGAAGGTCATTCGTTGCCTCCAAAAGAGTGCATCAGGCTCATACTGATTTTGCGATTTTAGAAATGTCAGTGTATAAACATGTGTGAGCTAATTATGGATTTGTATATGTGTTCATACACTATGTGGAAATATTCATAGACATATGCATGAAAGTGAATTAAATTTTACCGTATAGTTCTGTTCTGCATTGCTAAAAAACCAACCAAACAAAAAACCCCAAAAAGAAAACAACCCAAGAATATTTAGAAAGACAAAAGATGACTTTTTCTTCTCTAGCCGTTAAATCAAATAATCTGTTACCTTCACGTTAATGTTCTGAGGTAATGCTGTGCTATAAAACAGAAATAGAAGAGGCTTTTCTGTGTCATGGATAGGTATATTGCTGGCTTTTAGATAAGATTTTCCGTTAAATGTATATGTTCTAATAACATATGTCCACTGTTTAAGCCATATTTTAAAATGTTTCTTGAATAATCTTATTTGAGGTGGTTTAGGCGTCTTCTTTTGTGTAGGAGAGTTCTGGAGTAGAAGTCAACTCTTCATCAAAAATAATTTTATAAGATGACTTTTTTTCTGCCTTTAAAGATCAGGAGGGTACCCAAGAATGATTTCTAAGTGTTTCACTCATTATAGGAATTCAACTTCCTTCTACAAGATGTTGTTTTTATGACACAAAAGTGTGTCATAAAAAATTAACATTTAGTTATAACAAGGAGATGTTTTTATTTCACTTAACATCTGTAGCAGATGTGAAATATGTAATTATTTTTGTAAAAGCCTTCATAACTTTCACGATTCTTTTGTTTGGCACATCTTTCTTCTATCGGGCATTTTAGACAATTGATAAGCATTATTCAGTGGCATATGGTCTGAGTCTGACGTGCTTTGAAAAGAGTACAGAGTACTAATAATGAGGATTCTGTGAAAATGGGAAAACCAGCACAACAGATATGCTTTGAGAAAGTATGGTTTTTTAGCATCTTGAAACAATATATCACACTCAAAGGGACAGAATTGGGCTGCACAATCTGTTAGCTCATTCTTGTCCAATCTGGTCTCCTCCTTTCTTTTGGAGCCAGCATTGTCATCAACTTGCTGAATTATACTCTGACTGGAATGTATTTCAGGCACAGGGTAATGTATCTACTTAAATGGAATCCTATCTTTCTACAAAAGCTTTTTAAGTATAATAAATTTAAAAATATAAAAAAGTTCTATTAGCTTAAAGTAAATGGTTCAACAGCTTACATATGTGCAGGAACAAAGAAAATGACTACTTACTAGTTTGAGGAAAATCTAGTTTGTTCAGAGATTAGAATACAAAAGACAGAAAGAAACTTTATTTTTTTATAATGGATATTCTGCCATTCTACTAGACTCCCAAGCTGGGTTTCAGAGGTTTTTTATTAAAAGGTGGATTCCTAATCAACCTAATGTTAGGAAACCACAGGAGGTATTTTTGTTTGTTCATCAAAAAATTTGTGAAGAATAGCAAAACCCTTTCTGCGTGGGCCCAATCCTGCCTATCTTGGAGTCCAGGGAAAAATATCCTTCCTTCCATGAAGTTCCCCGCATCTGTGTTGTACAGGTTTTTTTATGTCAGTACCAGGTATATTTTTATATATTATTTTTAATATACTTTCTCTGTTCTTATGATAAAATATCTTTACCCTCTTGCGAGTTAACATTACAGTTGTTTTCAGAAAGATAGATACTAATGAAGTTATAACAATGCAGAAACATTAGATTTGTTTTATAGTCACGATGGTATGTCTGTCTCTGGTTAAAGAACCTATTAATTGTGCTATTATTTCTTAATGGAAAGTGATAATATTCTTACACTACGCTGACATAAAAGAGTTATATTTTTAAAGAAATTGTCATGAGAATTTTAAGCCTTGGATTGTGCCTGTGAGTAAAATAGTTGTGTTTATTACATTGATTTATGTGAAAGTAAGGGGTCAGCTAAAAATGACTAGGATTCCCTGCTGCTAAAATGACAGGATAGTAGTACATGCGCCAGCTCTCCTGCTAAGGGTTCTTTAGTTTTCCTGTGGTAAATTACACTGCTTTGCAGGTATGACTAACAGCGCCACAGGCCACCGCTGTAATACAAGTCAGAGGGAGAAAAAAATAACCACCACTGATTGTAAAAGCAAGAAGAACATCTCTGAATAAATTCCCAGCAGTGTGAATTTAGGATGTTTTATGCTGGCAACTACATGGCAGAAAGGTTTAGCTTGGGTTCTGTACTGAAAATAACTAATGCTGCAAAACTGCGTGTGCTGAAGGAGCAGTCTAATTGCTATAGACTAATCCAAATCAGCTGATTTGATCCTTGTACTCTTCTAGAGGAAAAGGGAGTTTAGATTCATTGCTTTCCCAATACCAAATTCTGCTTATGTGAATAATGAAATAAATACCACTGGAACAGGCATTTATGAATGCAAAAATTGAGTAAAATGTAAATGCACAATTTTTTTCATTTACTTTTCTGATATTTTCCAGTGCTATTTTCTATTTTTTTTATCTTAATTGCTGGTCAAATATATACATATAACTGTTATTTCTCAAAGTGTCTATCTAAGCATAAGGAGCCTGTGCAGTGCTAGTACCATTTCGTAAATCCATAGCACAAAAAGCATTAATAGGTTTGAAAATACATTTAGTAATGTGTGTTGATGGTTGTAATTGTAGAGAAAATGGTATACAGGTTGTTTTATCAAGTTATTTTTTTGTCTTAGAAGAAGAAATTTTTAAGATGGGTCATAATTCATGTTGTCTGCACTGCCATCACATGTCTACATGTTGACTAGAGGAATCAAAGGTTTGCTGATTGCATCTAGACAGATAAACTTTATCCTTTAACATATCCTCCTTTCATTCAGTTCTTTACTCTCTTCTGCTTATCTACACCTCGTCTTGTTTCCCTTTCCTAAACGGACTTATCCCCTCCACTTCTCGGTTCATTGCTTTTTCCTTTCTGCTTCCTTTCCTTTCAGAGTTTTATAGTCCGTTTCACTCTCTTCTTCTGTAAGCATCCTTTTCTTTTATACATGCCAGCTCAGTTTATACAACAAACCTTTCATGTGTTATAATATAGGAAACTCTCAGGAACATCCAGGCAACTGCATTGTGAGGGAAAATAAAGCTTAGGATCTTCTGTTGACAGATCAAATTGGTTGGACCAAGCCAAAACAATATTTTTTTAAATTGGGTTCTCTGTTAATTCCATCAGTTCTGGTTCTGTTCATCAATAACACTTCAACAAACAGAATTTTTTAAATGCTTTGTAATTTTTTTTTCCTGACAAAATTGATTGATTTACAAAATCTATATTGTTTGCTTGGGTTTTTTTTAAATCCTGAATATGGACTATTGTATTCTCTGACTTTTTTGTACCTTTTAAGGATTTTTTTTTTTTAATAATGGTAGTGACATATGTTACTTGGATTTAGATAGGTGAATAATTTTGTTAACATTAAGGTCTGAGAATTATAAAACCCAGGAAACATTTAGAGAAGGTTACAGTTCTGAACATCGGAAGTGTAACACCTCAGAGTCCTAAGTGGAAATGAAAGTACCACTGCAGTCATGCAGCTATCATATCTCAGTACTTTGAGATACTTAGTCCAAATTCTTCAGTTACCCTGAGTAAGTTGTTCTGCACTACTACTGTTTCTCTAACCTTGGGTATACTTCCTAGGTTAACCGTGAATGACGCTTACCCGTAAGTATGCAATATCATCATGCCACTGCTGGTGGCACCAGGAAACCACTAATAAGAGATGAGGTTTCAAAGTTCCTGGCTATAATTATATTAAAATCTCATAAAATAATAAATGGCCTTAGAAATAAAACAACAGAATGAAAATTGAGGGGTAAAATCACTAAACAAGATAGAAGTTTTAAAGCTTTTGTTCATTATTAGTAAGGGAACTTTCACAGAGGTCATCTACAGAAATAAATGAGCTTATTATAAAATTTACTACTTGAAAACATAGGCAAGAAATACAGTTAAAATGATAGTAGTTAAAATGATTTCAAGTGGTCACTGACATGAGATTTGAAAAAATAGTAATAGTAATAAACAATAGCTTTTTGTCTAGACTTCAAGAAGTTCTAAATGACACTTATTGTATGTTCAGTTTCACGGCAGGGTTGGAGTCTATAAATTACAAACTAAAAAAATATATTTTCAAATTTATTTACATTTCATCGTGTGAATAGGAAACTTTTTTGATGAATAATAATTGCAGAATTACCAAACTGAAGAACAGTGTCTTTTTATAGGCATTAGAGAGCACCAATTTATTTTTCATGACTGTTCTTATCTTACTGGTTATAGGGATTTGCTATGTTTTTCTACCAGTTCTAACCCCTTTGATACTAGGGATTGCATTAAACAAACAGAGCAGAATGCATAGCATTCGCCAGACCTGTCAAGATATTTTCAGTATTTTCATTTCCTTATCTGCACTACTTAGTGTGTCAATAGTCGTGTGCATTTTGTATTCCCCCCATCATTAATATAATATTTGAATTTTTTTTTTAGACTAAAACCAGATGGTTGAGAGACTGAAGACTGCGTTTTCCTGTTTATGAACAGCATTGAGCAAATTATCCTTGCTAAAAAAAAAAAGATAATGACAACCCTAAAAGTTAAAAATACCTGTTTTAAAACATGGAACTATTCTTTCTGTTGCAGATGAATGACATTATAGTGACAGTTAGAGATTCAAATCTGAAGCTGACACTTGCTTTTGGAATAGGCATGCACCATGCGGGTCTGCATGAAAGAGACAGGAAAACTGTGGAAGAATTGTTTGTGAACTGCAAAATCCAGGTACATTTGTCCTTTGAATACCGCCATAATGAGTTTTACATTGAATTTTGCGAGTTGGCTTTTTGTTGCGTGTACCTCATTAATCTTGCTTTCTGTTTTAGGTTCTTATTGCCACGAGCACGTTAGCTTGGGGTGTGAATTTTCCAGCTCATTTAGTAATTGTTAAAGGAACAGAATACTATGATGGAAAAACAAGGCGTTACGTGGATTATCCCATTACAGGTACTCACATAAATTATGGAAATACTCATATGCTGAAACGTATTTCAAGCATATACAAATAATCTGAATTATTTAGTAAATGGTCACTGAAAGTAGCTAATTTGGATAGAGACTAGGAGTGCTGAGGGAAGGGTTTCTTTGTTTAATGCAAGTTGTAAAAGAACCCAAGATTTTATGTAATAATAAAAATGTTCCTGTTTTGCAAATCTTTTTTCATGCTAAATTCCTTTAATGTGTATCATCCAAAATAGACATCAAATAATGAAAGGGACAATATAAAGTCATATTTAGCTACCGAGTTAATCATATAAAAGGAAGTGTTCATACATGCAAATAATCTTTTTCGTTTTTGAAACCTTTTGTAAATGGAAGTACGTTTTTAACAGTAGACTTAGCCATGGTTTGAAATGCGACGGTTGAATCACACATGTATGAGAACATAAAATTTATACGTGGTCACTTGACAGTAAACGAAAAACCTTGACTAGTCTAGTATTTTCAGTGGTGTAAGTGATACTTCAAGTAAATGATACTTCAAAAATAAACGGCTAAATTAAATATTTGAATTTCTGGTTTGATATCAAATTTTGTTGCTTTCTGGCTCCACTGAACTCCACTTTTCATAAACCGTTCTGCAGTGTTTTCAACAAGCTTAAGAAAGTGAACCATGGAAGAACTTCTTTCGGAGTTCAGACAGGGGGAATATTTGTCTGGATGGTACTAAGCTTGAAGAATGAGGACAAGCTAAATTTATTCCAGGTTTCCTGTTCTGTTTTCACTTTCTCTTTTCTTAAGAGAAAGTTTATTATTTAATAATTCTATACTATGCCAAAGATGCATACACCTCAGGAAAATCTAAATGTTATTTGTAATGTAAATAGAGAGCTTGCATCTTTTAAACTATGCAGTGTCTTTTCAGCAGGGGAAGCTTACTAACAAAAAAAAACTTGAACTGAAAATTCTACAGGGGTTACTTCTCCAAGTAACCCATCATAGAGCTTAATTTAGTGATTAGTGCTGTGCAGGAAACTTGGGATCAATTTCCAGACCAGCTCCCTTGTTCAAAGATTCTGGTACCACCTGGGAGTTTAGCCATGCACACTTACATTTTGTGACGGACTTAGTACAAACAGTCTCTGAAGAGATGTAGTATCTCGCTCGTCCTGACTGGAAGAATAGTGACAACTGACTTGATTACTGAGTGGGGAGAAGTCTTGAGGAAAGAAATCAACTCAAGTTTTAATTTTTGTGTTGAATCTGTGAGACTGTCAGAGACAAGTAGTAGAGAAAATAATATATTCAAAAGAAGACAGAAACTCAGTAAGCATTGAAGACTTCCTGTGCTGTTTTAGAAATCACAAAGGGTTTAGGGAATGCTGATACTTTCACTGTTGATTACCTTTTTGAATTCAGGTGACTTGGACATTGGGAGTTGCTCAATTCTTGAATTTTCAACAAGTCTTTAGGGGGAGGGGGGGAGTGTTCATGGAACACCACCATCTGTGGTGGAAGCATTTAGATTTTGTTGTCTGCACTGCAGCAGAAAATGCAGATTCCTTACTTTATGAAGAAACATGTGGTGTGGTTTGCTTAGAGCATTTTTATTTTTAACTTTCTAGAGAATATTTATGCATCTGGAAGTTCTGTGGATAGGTAGTACACTTTTGCAGCAGCAATAAAATGAAAATGTAATGAGTTTCTTTCTGAAATACTTCCAAAATTTCACAACACCGTCTTTAATGCTGCCCTCAAGTTATGCCTTCACTGTCCCATCATGGTATAACTTGGTTTCTCCCTGCTGAAGTTACCTTTCTGTATCAGGAATGTATTTGGCTCCAAGGAAGCAGCTGAGGGCAGAATCAATCATTCTGGAGTGTTCAGTAATTTCAAAATAAGTAAAAACGCTTCTCTCAGTGAAGTCAGAGGTTTTGGGGAGGGCCTTTTCTCAGTTACCAGGCATTTAGTCATCCAGTTGGGTCATATTTAACATTTCAGGAGTTTAGTCCAGTGATTAAAAGCAGCGAAGCAACATATAGTTATTAAGGGAAATATTTGGTTTGGATTATTACGTAGTGGATATTGGCAAAAATTATTTCCTGGCTCTTTTTGGTAAATCCATTTCCTGTACAGTATTATGCACAATTTAACTCACCACATTTGCATAGCAGAAAGCTGTTTCATCACCCTCCTGTGTACCCACCTATTCAGAAACATCATTTTCAGACTAGTTTCATTTTACATTTTCATGTCACTCTTAAATTAACAAAAGGAATAAACTGATAAAAAACATTGCTTTCTATATAGCTTGTGGGTATGCAAGTGAAAATGTGTTACTAAAAACTGTTTATTGTCATTGGGCTGTTTCTTCTATCATTGTCCGTTGCTGTATGCCATTCTGCACCCTCTGGCTTTTCCTTCCCCAACTGACTGTGGGGCCAAAAGCTTATTGCTTCTGAAGCCAAAGAAATCGCTTTTCAAAATGCCAGGTACCGCAAGCCACATGTTGCACAGGTATGATAGACCTTGTAGAGAATACACAGAACATAAAAAGTTTTGAAATAAGGATGTAAAACTTACTTATGAATTGCTTTCCAATGTTTCTTCAAAGTTAAATAGCAGTTGGAGGCACCAAAAGGGAATCAGAGCTCTGTTGATTGAGACACAAAACAACCTATGCAGATGCACTTCTCAGATTATGAGAAGACACAAACAAGTAGATGATAAGCATACTTATCTTGGTGATTGGGTAGCAAGTTCAGCATGTTTTGTATAAACTAGTATTTTTAGTGTTTATAGAAATCATTAACTAGTATGTGCAAGTAATGATGTGTAGGCAAACTTTGACTTTATCTGCTTTTAAATTTGTATATCGTGATCTAATGTAGGGACAATGTATGATAAGAAACCATCTCTACTCCAGTGCTAATAACTAATGTAATTTGTCCTGAAGTACAAGTGGTAAAGATTGTAGCTGTCAGTAATTAGAATTTGCCATTACCATTTTATCTCTAAAATATTCAAAACCTAGGAAATCATATAAAGCAGAAAAGCTTGTACAAGGAGCTTTTATTATTGTGAAGTCAAATACTTGAGAATTAGGAAATAATAGACAGTTGCCATTGTAGGCTTCATGAGTTCTCTTACTCATCATCTTTGATTGCATATGATCAAATGAGGGATGGATGTGGAATGGAAGGAGAGCAGAGGATATTTATATTAGATGTAAGCTTGGATTCTATTGCAGTGGGTGGTCTTCAAGTATGCAGGAAGATAGCCTTTGCCAAAAAGAAGTTCATCGTAAATTTATCTGAGATGGAAAAAAAAATTAGATGTGTCAAAAGCAATAGGGCATACAAGGCCAAAGAAATCCAAAAATCCTGTATTGCACGTTATACAGACATAAATACATTTATTTATATATTCAAATACATTTGGTTTACACATTATTGTGTCTTTGGCAGATGTACTTCAGATGATGGGACGTGCTGGCAGACCACAGTTTGATGACCAAGGAAAAGCTGTAATTCTAGTACATGATATTAAGAAAGACTTCTACAAAAAATTCCTTTATGAGCCTTTCCCGGTGGAATCAAGGTAAAGATAAAGCAATCAGAAAAGCTGATGAAACTATAAATAATACTACAAATGGGGGATAGAGAAAAGTGAAACAAAGTTTCTGTGCTGAATATCTCCTAAATTTTGGGGTCCTAGAGGAAAATCATTTCTGAAACAACGTTATCCATCTTTATGTAGAAAAATCCTTTCTTCCACGAGTTTTGAAGCAAAGTTGAACTTGAGTCCATTCCCAGATACTACTACAAATGCGTCTCTGGTTCTGAGTGTTGTCTCGGACGTTTGAATGAGAGCACAAACTGTTCTTCAAGGCCAGCATGTAGGACAACTATACATGAACCTCAGAACTGTCTCTGAAATTTTGGGACAAATTCTTAATAGGAAAAAAAATGCGTGAGTTTCTAGCACTTTTTACCTAGAATACTTCTACCATTATAGATATCAGGTTCTCCAAAATCTCACAAGTTCAAAAAGAAATCTGCATGGTGTAAACTACTACTAGTACACTTTCAACACATCTTTCACTTCAAATTTGCAATATTTTTGTCAGAAATGTAGAAACACCACCTTTATGCAGCCTCTCTGAACTTAGTTGATACAAAGTTTCCTGTCCAGCATAATGTAACTCATGCCTTGGTTTTGATATTTCTGATATACTTAGTTGTTCAATGAGAAGCACAACTCGTTGCATTGGTCTCCTATGGATGCAGGTTTCATGGAGGAATTCTCAGACATCTAATAAAGCGTGAGCATTACTGCAAGCTTTTCTCAGTGCTGAAGAATTCACAGTATTGTTCTCCTAAGGAAACTTCATTCCTCAACGTAAGCGATAATGGGACCTCTGTCTGGTCAGGAAATTTGTAGGAGCTTGAGACTGCTATCCACCAATGAAAAGTAGTTGAAGTGGGCTGGTATATTTGAAGGTTAATTTCTGTGGTGCACACAGAGACATACAATTTTTGCAAACAAAGAATGTGGAGACCTGCACTTCATTTCCTTAGGAAACTACACTTTTCTTAACATATAAATTGCACTTATCACAAAAGGCTAGGAGTTGAACTTCTTCAGAATGATAGCTAATAAGTCAAAAGAGCAGTGTGATTAAAATGTTGATGATATATCCAGACTGTATCTCACTAGCATAAATGAGGAAATGTCTCTGTTCATTGGTGTTTCTAGATAAAGAAATAGTATCTTCAGTATAACAGTAGTAATCACACCTTGTTCCTGTTTGGAATACTATAAATATTATATGTTTCTAGTACCTCATTTTGTGGGTATATATTTACTTTGTAGTTTGGTATATCCCATCTTTTACTATAAACAAAGAATATATGATAAATTGTCAGATGAAGATTCACATATTAATAGCAATCTTGTTCAGTTCTGTGTCAGTTGTGGACCGATTAACTTAGAGATGTCTTGGTCTCTTTTATGATCAAGCATTTGAAGTAAGAGGCTTCATAGTTTCAAAGAGAAACTGGGTGGTTTTGGAGGGGTTTTAGTTTCAGAATGCTTTCCCATCTGTTCTACCAAAGAACAGATATATCAGCTCTGTGTAGTATTTCCAATTTGTAAAATTAATATTTTTTTTAATTAAAGTTTTTTCTAAAAGCCATTGGTTGTAAGACTTGAGTACTCAACTCGTAGGGCAGGTCTGATGCTCTCACAGATCCTGGGTCTGAAATATAGCACATTAGAAGCAAAAGGGAAAGCGCTTTTTTATGGAATAGCTATTGAATCATCTGTCCAGTTTCTGTTGGACAATCTGGATAGAACATCTGCAATTCTTACCTTCAGAAGCGTGGGATCAGTGGTACAGAGCAGTAAAACAGCTACTTATACCAAATCATTCTTTACTTTTAGCAATAGAGAGAGAACAGTAGGAAAAGGAAAAGAATTATAATGCAACAAATATGAGGTTGATCCTTAAGGATAGTTGCAATCCCCCGACTGAAATCTGGCCAGGCATGATCTCATTAGATACCCTAATGGAGGTCTTTGTTCCATTTAATGACGCTAAGCAGCGTTTTACTTTGTAAGAATTCTTTTAAACTGCTTTTGTTCTTCTGTGTTTCTGAGTTTCGATCTTTCTGGGTAGAAGTATCTACTCTTTTTTTCTTTTTTTTTTTTTTTTACATTGGCTGAAGATGAGGCAAAATCTGGGGGAAGCAGTTTTGATGTCATTTTAATAGCCCTCAAGTATTTGTCAAGGATTAGCTAAGCTATTGCCACTGTTTCATTTCCTGTTTATCTTTCCATATGATTCTCTATTGGGTTAAACCAGTATGATCATATGGTCAACATACAGAATTCAGAAGTCACCACTGAGTAGCTCCGTCTGAACACATTCCGTGAATGACTTAAACTTGTGCATTCTTGGTCCAATCAAAAAATAATTTGAGTTTCATTCCACTATCATGTAAAGAAGATGACTGACTCTGCAATTACATTCCCCCTTCTTCCGCTTTTCCGTTTTACCGGAAGATAAATACATAATATTTTCAGAGTAAAAGTAATAAACCTTTTAATGCACAGCTTTACAAAATATATTACCTGTCTTTGTGATTGTAAAGTCAGCTAAGTCCTCTTGTTTCATGTTCTGCAGCTTGTTAGAAGTGCTAGCTGACCACTTGAATGCTGAAATTGCTGCTGGAACTATTACTTCTAAGCAGGATGCAATGGATTATATCACCTGGACTTATTTCTTCCGTCGACTGATAATGAACCCAACGTGAGTATAAAATACAAATGCAATTTAATCTAAAGATAACCTGAGGGTAGAGTTGATCCAAAGGTGATTCCACTGCTGTTGGAGCGTAGAATACTTAGCGTCTCCAATGAAGGAGCATTACTGGCCCACACATGGAATAAAACTTGTGTGCACATTTTTTTAATAATTTTTTCTCCAAATATAAATGCATTTCTTGGCAGATAACTTTACAATTTAGTGACAACTATAAAATAGCCTTATTGAGGGGGCTACATCAGCATCCCTAAAAAAAAACTCCAGATTATCACATTCCTTTAGGTATTGTATTTATAATGTGTTACTTTTTTTTAGCTACCACATTGATATGTTCATCCCAGTTTTCTATAGAAAATCTATTAAGACCTGGATTTTCCTAATAAATGAGAGAATAGCTATCAGCTGTTTCTCTGTGATACAGTTTACTTTCATTAGGGTATCCTGGTGAAACCATGTGTGCAATATTTTCAGTGATTGTTATCATCCTGCCTAGGTCCAGCTGGTATGCAGATCACTCTGAACTGTTCCAGCAATGTAGCCTGCCTTTGCCACAACATTGTTTTGGGGCAAATGGTATGTTACCTATCATGTGATCATTCACCCACCAAAATAATGTGGCAAATAAGGAATTAGGCAGTAATAACACTAATTATTTCTTTATGTACTCCAGAGTGTTGTATTTCTGAAATCATGTTAATATCCGTAACATATGCCTGAATTTTCAGCTGGGTTCTTTATGGGCAATGGCTGGTGGGAGCCTGCAGGTGATAAAATAGTTTAATTTAATTCCTTTTTAGTTTTCTTTAGTTTTGAATTCTACATCTAGTCATATGCTGAGAATCTCCCACAAAACAGAATTTCCATCTGATCTTGGGAAATAAAAAATTCAGAGTGTTAGAACTGTAAACTAAAGAAAACACATTCAGTTCTCTCCCTTCATAACTAACAAAATGAATACATTTATGTGGAAGGTTTTGTGTAGGTTGGATGTGGGTAAAGCTGTGTTTATTTGTAGGACTTTGGAATTTACACATGATCCATACTACAACTAATGTTAAAAACTATGCCACTGCAGACACTATTCTTTTTTAGTCTAAAGAATAAGTAGTATTATTTTTAAATGTCCTGCTCTTGAATTACTGTGTTAATTTTGTTGATTTGTCTTTAGCAAGTTTTGATCATGTGGTGTCTGTGCTTGGTAGGTTTTTAAAGCACAGCAGATAGCCCGAAGGTAAGTGTAGAATATACAAATGTAGTCGTTTGATTTAGCAGGCAAGTTCTTCTAAATGTATAAGGAGGTTCCCAGTGAAGTATGAGGTTGGCATGTTGACTGATGGTCCTTTTTTCTCAGCAGTTTCTTTAATGTGAAGTGTCATGGAAAGCTAAATCTGAAGTTATCACGATGTCAACTTTTATGCAAAAGTTCTGCTATTCTGAGAGGATTGTGGGAAGAAAGTTAGAGGAAAAAAAAAGAAAAAGCACACACTATATTTCATAGTGAGATGCAGAGCCTTTGTCGTGAGAAACAAGATGAACGGATCTTGACTACTCATGTCCACAATGGCAGGATAGGTATGCATATTGAAGTTTCTAATGAAATTGGAGTCTTCCATTAGAATGCCACAGATGCAGGTTGGAACAGTTCACAAGCTGTGCTGCTTTACCCCCTGTCTCATCCACTCAGAGGTACTCAGCATTCCTTCAGTACTCAGTCATGCAGGGAGAAAAATGAAGGATATTACTGACTGTGTCAAAGAGGTCACTTGTAGATACCAAGTGCAAATGCAATGAATGTGCATGCTTTCTATTCTTTGACATGATAATAAATTCTGTGAAGTTTCATCCAAAGTTACTAAACTAGCTAGTTAGTATGAGTTCCTGGACCTACTATCAGTGGTATTTTTAGACCTCCTACAAGCCAAGCAGTTCCAGCACGGTCAGCATTTGAATGAGAGACATGAAAGGAAAACTGAAGAGTTTTGTGAACGCTAGTCAGTGATAGTTGAGATAACTTTGAACAAATTGCAATATGGTAACAAAGTTTACTGTGCCATAGATAAGCATATGAAATGATTGATATTACCAGACCAGAAGTATTTGTGGCCCTTAATAATCCAAAGGTTTTAGGGTTTGGTTTTGGTTATTTTTTTTCAGAAGAGCAGGAGCACAGTGGCTGAATTTTGGTTTGGGTAGTTACACAATGCCCACTCAGCGTCACTTGACAGAATGTTCTTTATCATGTCCTGCCGCAAAGCAATTTTGCTGAGTTTCTCTGCTCTGTGAAACAAAATCTATTTTCCAGCCAGCAGGTGATTGTACCTTAGTAGTAAATGAGTAATTCCCATACTCATGATTGGCAAATTGCCATGGGATTCATTGGCATAAAAGTCATTGCATAGGATGCTGTAAATCCTTAAAATAATGGGCTTAGATAATATGCAGAAGATTTATATTCTCATTTATTGCCAGTTTTAGCTACTTGTATATTAAAGCTGCATAAACAAATCTAGGATCATTCTATTCCAATCCAGTATCATAAAATGCCTTACTGAATGCCTACAATTTGTAGTATTTAAGTAATGTTAATCTACCTTTGTTGAGAGATAGTCATCAAAGTATCCTTTTCTCTAAGTATCCAGGTTTCTTCTAAACATGCAGTCATTATGGAAGTTTTTCTATCACACTTGAGGTAATTTGTTAGACTTGTAATAATGGCTTTTTTAATGATGTTGTTGAAAATCTTTGCATGTCGCAATACTTCTTTTCATCAGACCGTTTTAATTTTGTTTGATGAACCCCTGTATCTTGAAATCTGTGAAATGGGTTTTAACTGTCTGGTTAAGAGAAGTAATTGAGCTGTTGATTTAAGGAAGTGGAGTAGCTGAGTGCTAGTTTTGTTCAGAGGCATACTGGCTAGTCGTGTGCATGCTGTTCAAGAGATGATGTGCAAATGAGAAACGTGGTCCAAATAAAACTGTTTGTCAGAGTGTATCAGTCTCAATATCCAGTTTCTTCCCTGTTCTTTCCCTCCCCCAAAGCAATTATTCCTAAATGTAGAAATTTTTGAATTTGCACGTAAAGTCAAAGTTTCTGTGCTACTTCAGTCGAGTACTACAACGTGTTCTTCTTTCCACACGCCACTTTACTCAGTATATTCTTTACTTAGTCAAGATCATACAAGACAAACCAGCAAAGTGCCCTGTTCTTTGAAAGGAGCTATTTTGAGAGGCTCATCTGTCTCCTTTGCTTGGCTGAAATTCCTTGTCTATTTCATTCTTTTACCCTTATAAAAGATTATAATCTGCAACTTTCTACAAAAGAGAAATGGCTATTGGAAACATTTTCTGTAAATCAGGTTATGATATTTTCCAGATACATGTGCAGCAAAAGAGAAATAGAAATTCACAACATATGTAAAGTTAAGTAGAATCAGCTTTCATTTGGAAAGTTAATTTTTAGATATTCTGAGAGCACACATCACAGTTAAAATGTGTGTAGTTTATTACGTGTTTATAAATATACATGAGAGATAGTGTGTGTGTGTGTGTGTATGTACACACATAAAATCAGTTTTCTGTGTAAATTCCTTGGGAAGACCTGAAAAAAAGCAATTTATTAATCCATTCTGAGAATTATTATTAATGGTTTGTTTTTTCACTTCATGTCAGTCTTACGAAGTTTTCTGGAGTGAGAGAATAATATAGCATAAATTGTAATTAAATTATCTCAGAGTGATGCTCTTGTCGTCATACACTTTTATTTTACTTTATATTTCCTTCTCTCAGTGTGATTAGCTGAGCATGTCTAATAAAGTGAATAAAACTTCTGAATAAAAGTTATGATTTTATACTGTTCTAATATAGTTTCTGGTATTGAGGTGACAGCTAATATCAGCCAGTCACAACAGAATAATATGTATTTCAGTGACAAAATCACAGTTATTCAGAATTTTATGACTAGTTTGGAATTATATCAGAATGGGGATTAGTGAAGAAAGGTAAATTAAATAAGTTTAAGAGATAAAATGGAAAAGTTTGTCAGTAGCTACTAAGAACAGAAGCTAAGAAGGTGCAGTAATTGCCGATATCCATATTTTGAGTTCGTGAACAGGTATTTCTCAGGGTAGATTCTTTCTTTTATGGTCACATTTGGATTTGCGTGAATGTATGTATACTTCATAAATAACAGCTGTAGACATTATTATGAATTTCATAACAAGAGCTTGTTCTTTCAAATTACTAGGGTCACACTGATGTGAAAAGTACAGGGAAGTAGTTCATTGTATGCTTTTACCAAACTATTCACATGAATAAAGTTTTTCTGATTCTCTCAGACTGTGAAGCCTCAGGCTGCCGAGTATTTGAGCCACCTCCAGTTCCCCAGACTGCTGCAGTCTTAGGTGGGAATGCAAAGCTGAAGACCCCGCACCTCTCCAATGAGAAAGCAAATATACAAAATTGTATATTTATATATATATTTTTATATATTTGTATATAATACAAATATACAAAATCTTCCTACTCTTTGATATGATTTACCTGTACAAATTATCTGTTGGAATATATCATAGGAAAAAGAAATGCCCAATCAATATATAAGCAAATTTACAAGTGCCTGTTACCTCTGATTTCTCATTTTGTGAACGCATCTTAGGAGGTAAACTTTCTGGTAAATATTTTAATTAGAAGCACTGATGTGGAGGCAAATACCTTGCTGGTGTCAGAGAAACTGGGCTGTTTTCTTATCTTGTTAAATAACCACAATGTACAACATACTAAAACTAATTAAAGATTGCGATGTGTCTGTCGGCATAAGCAAATATATGAATCCAAGAAAATACAGTACAAGTAAAATACAGATAGAGATTACTGTCTGCAGCGTATGTGCATGCTGTAATGCATTTTAGCAAGCCAGTCACGAACTCCAGAGTCAGTCAGTGATGCCTTAACAACAGAAGTGAGTTGGTACATTGGTTCATAGCGCTCTGGTTATGAAGGTCCATCAATTGTGCCATATACTCAGTACCATTTCTGTGGTACCATTTGAAGATGACAGCTGCTGAAGGCCACAAGCTGATGAAAGTAAACACAATTGATGACTGCAGTAAAGCGATTTACAGAAATTACTGTCTGTGCTTCCCCCATACTTGTTCATAACAAAATTCTGCTTTCAGGACTGTAAAATCTGAGAAAGCGCACTTTCTTGTTGTTGGGTCAGTGCTGTAGATTCGTCTTTTTTGTGCATTTGTTCCGAAAGGCCTTCTGGCTAGCAAGTTTTTCCTTTTAATATTTTTGGCTGCCTCTGCCACTGATCTTCATTATGTGTGTCACTATTACTACCGTATAATCTGAACATAAAAAACATGGTGCTGTAACAAATGACTTCACAGCATTGACAGTTATAGCAGGACCATTTCAAGGCTGATGAAAAATTTCCCAGAGAGAACTCAGGTCAGGTTTACATAAGCTAAACAGGAAATGATTGCCACCATTCACATTAAATCCTAAATGTTTTGTGTAACTTCATCTATATTTTATGTTCTTGCACATGTCTCTGTCTTTCTCAGCTGATGAAATTCCACACTTCCTTAGATTAGAGAATTAAGTTCATGTTTCACGGTTTGTTGTTCTTGCTAAGCTCTACAAGATTTGGGATTTTAAATATATTATTTAAAAGACAATAAAGAGTTCCTTCAGTTTTTGATTGTTTAAATTTTACATAATTTGTAAATTTTTATGATACCTAGGGGTTTGTTATTGCTTTTTCCCAATGGACTACTAATGGAAGTTAGCCTGTCTAGCCCATGTGCTAGATGCTGTTAGGATAAAACTGCCTTTGACTTTCACACCTCTCAGGGGACGAGTAATTGTTGTGTTCAAACAGCCTGTAATTGTGATCCCGCTGGCTTTCTCAGTACGCTTCTGGCTATTAGAATCATTAAACAACTCAGCACCTGTTAACAGCATTGTAAATATTCAACCCTGCTTGTGTGCAGGTTGAGTCCAATATAGGAGAAAGCTGACAGAGCCCAGCCTCATAAATTAGAGCTTCTGACAAGTCAATTATTGTGAAACTGGGCTTCACTGTGAAATAAATGAAATGGTGTGCTGATAAAAAGGTAGGCTGTCTGTTTATAGCAAAGGGAAAATAATGACTAGAAAATTCAATGCAGTGAGCATGAAACTGCATTGTTTTTATTCCTTATCTGTAATTAAATAGTTAGGTAATATAGCTTCATAGAGGAACTCACATACTATGCAGTTTTTATACTTGGAGCATACCAACATGCAAAATTCAACTTGCGTTTATGTCTGTGCGTTCAAAACACTGTCTGATGTCATGATACCTCTGTTTTCACTAATGATTTTAACTTTAGTCTTTCTAGATGAATGGCTTTGCTTTTTGTTAGGGGAAAATGTGCTGAGTGACAGGGAAGCTCCTGTAGGTGTGCTCAAAATTATATTTACCCCATTATAGATAGTAGTTAAAACACACTGGTACCACTTCACTCAAGATTACAAACTGTTTAAGATATTTCTTTACATTGTTTTATTTGCACTAGGCAGCTATATATTTACACCTTTGACAAAACATTACCAAAAATCAGCAAATTTAAAATTCACATAGTTTTTAAAAAGCACTACAATGCCTCTTATGATTGTGACTTCAGTGTGAAACACTGCAAATTAGGCAGAGCATAAGATAAAATCTGTTTGAATTACTGTCTTGAATTTCAGTCTCAAAAGAATTTCAGTGTAATGCCTGTATCTCTTCCTTTGTTGTATCAGTATTCATCATCAATGTTGTGGTACCACAAATAACAGCGCTGCAATGATACAGTGAAAGTCTGAATAACGTGAGAACAAAGTGCCTTAATTAGAATAATTTCAGTAGTGTTACATTCAATTTAGAGAAAAATACTAATGAATCATGAGTGGTGTAGCTGTATAAAATAGAAAATCTTTTCACATCCTTAAACAACTTATGTAGTTAATTTGCTCGATTATTTTCATAAGGTAAACAAAATATTACAAAATAATTTCTGCTAATAAACAGAATCTAAATGTGTTCGGTGACGTCAGGCAGCTAAAAGGTGAAGATGGAAATATTGACCTTTTTTTTCATTACTACAGTAATGAAAAAACTTCAGTAAAAAAATCTACTTCAGTAAATTTAAAAGGAGACTCATGAAAATTAAGTTGCATTGAAAACTATATTAGAGTACTGTTTCTACAACTAAGTTTTCTTTGCATAAGGCTGATCATATATGATTGTCTACCATATCAAACTTTTTAGTCGAGATATATATTTATTTGTTTTTTTTTTATTTTGGACAATAACTAAGTTTTAAATATTTGAGATCATCTTAGCATGAACCTGTGTAAAATATCACAGAGTTGAATACTCCACTGCCTTGTATATACACCTTGTTGTTGTCTAATGTAGCTGACTTTCCTGCTGTCAGAACAGATTTTGTAAATCTTTTTCTTATGGTAGTAGTGTTTTACTCCAGCCCTACCCAATTATAAGTGAATATTCAATGCATCAGAGAATTAACCCTATAATTTGGGATTAATAACAAGGGAAAAAAAATAGAAATGACTGTACTGCTGTTCAGCATGCAGGCTTTTTCAGTTATGCTATTTCTATTCAAAAAGCTAAATGTTAAAAACTCTGTTTATGAAAATAATAATGCGAATCAAAATATGCTGATAAAACAGTCATGGACGGATGCCTGTCGTCTATAAAAATGCAATTCCATCTTTTGAAATTTGCTAGCAGCAGCATTACAGTAAGCGAAATAGAGCTTAAGTCAGGAAGTGGGATTCATCTGCCCAAATACAGCATCAACAACTGAACTGGTTGTCTAAAGTTCTTTTTTTCAGTCAGTGATTACATTTCACCTCATTCTAAAGCAGATATATAAAATACTTCAGATGAATAGCATTCTGTAAGTGTACATTTCTCTCTGTTGGTGGTAAAGGGAGTTAAAAAGACTAACTTGGGTGTAGCTGTGACTATGTAAAATCAGCTAAAATGAATCTCAGCACACTGTTTTGCAGCCTGTTGTTCACCTGCACAAAATTGCACTGAAAGAACCTACTCTCCACTACAGCATGTGGTATTGTTTCCAGTGGGAATGCTGAGTACATCGTAACAGTAGGAAATTTTAGTAAAGCAGCTAGTATGAACAAAGGAGCATCTTTCATCGTTGCAGCCTTCTCAGTAGTCTATTTGTGCAACAGTATTTTACAGAATTACATTAACAGGGATAGACGTTTTTACTGTGCTTTTTAACATTTCAGTAAATTATCAAATTTTTTGTTTGTTTGAATTCCACTTTGAAATTGCATGATTTAATTGCTCTGCTTAAATTCAGAGTTTTTATACTTCCTGAGCATGCTCAGTTTTTCTTTACTGCTCATTGAACTTAATTGTTACTTTCTGGGTTGGTGCCTTTGTTGAATCTAGGACACAAGTTCTTACTACATTTTTACCTGGGGTTTTCTATGTAAAAGCTCTCCCTGAAATTATGTTAGTTTGTGTGAGTAAATTTACAATACAGCCTAAGGTCTACAGTTAAGGATCAAGCTTCAATCACCAGGCCTTTTTTATATGCTGGCATAACAGTATGTTTTGGCACAATTTATGAACATTTTTGCTTCATACAAATAGCGAAGAACCATTGTCGCTATATATAGTTTACATAAACAATTTTACCTGAAAACAAACATGAGAAGTAACCACATCGACAAATATCCTATTCCTTTTTTTAGCAATTTTAACTTTGAGAATAAAATGACATGGAAATATAGTAACAAACACCAACATCTGGATTGGTGTAAATTTACCTTTTCAAGAGATGTCACTATTTGCCTATTTTTTATTTTCAGAATTCCAGGATGTAAGAACAGTTGCTATCCTTGGGGGATTTTCTTCCTTTCTCTTGAAGTTAAAATAGGGTTACTTGTATTAGTATTGCTTGTTCACTTTCATACTTATATAATCAGGAAAATATGCAATCAGGAAAATTTTCCCACTAATAAAATATAGCCAGTCCAGTTCTGTTTGTATCAACCTTTCTGTTAATAGACAGAGAAATTGCCATATGTACGTGCTTGTATTATGTTGGTTACTCCCACAAACCATTTAAGATTCATTAATTTCTTGTTAGGCTATATATGGGAATAGTTCTGCGTTTAATTGTTTAATGTGGCTACTTGCTGTTCCGAGTATGGGTGTGTATTACAGCAGCCTTGTCAGTTTTCCTACAAGACGTTATTGTTAAAAATCTTCAGAGTGTAAGAAGTATTCGTGTAACGCATCTGTTTTCAATTTATGTAGTTACTATAACTTGGATGACGTGAGCCACGACACTATGAATAAGTACCTCTCAAGCCTTGTTGAGAAGTCCCTCTTTGATTTGGAATGCTCCTATTGTATTGAAATTGGGGAGGTAAGACTAATCTGCGATGTACGAGATTCAGAAAGATACATGCTCCTGAAAGCTGGGAGCAGAAAGATACATGCTCCTGATTTGAGGCATTGAAGTTTGTCTACGGAGCTATTTGTAAGACTTATTTTGAGAACTGAGCGCAACTGGGGTTGCAGCTGAATTGTGATGCTAAATCGTTTTTGCTGTTTTCTGTTATAAAGTAGTCTTAAAATATTGCACCATTTTGTAGGAACCATTTATATTGAACCATGTAGGAATCATGTATATTGTGTTCCTGTTCTAACAGGATAATCGCAGCATTGAACCTCTGTCATATGGCCGCATTGCTTCCTATTACTACTTGAAGCATCCAACTATTGGGATGTTCAAAGATCAGTTGAAACCTGAAAGCAGCATTGAAGAATTGCTCTTAATTCTGACAGTAAGTGCTGATATTGTCTTAATATATACATATGTAACTTGTGACTCTTAAAGACACTTCCAAGTGTATGAAAAAATACCCCGAAATTAAGAAAAGCCTTCTTCCCTGATCTGTAATTTCATTTCATGTTTTGAGTAATATACCTGTATCATTTTTGATGTTTCGAGTGTTTAATCAGTACATCAAAATTACTGTATACACCTGTTTCTCTTCCTATGTCCCTTTTTAATGCTCAGGATCTATACAAATCTGATATTTGGTTTTTTCTAAGTTAATACTAAAATACCAGCATAATAACTGAATGTCAACATCCTAAATCTATACCAGGACCATCACTTTACGCTGGGACAGTGGCAGATACAGCAGCTTTAAGAAGTGAGCGAGACATGTGGGGGAAGACATGTTTCCTAAAATGCCTTCTTTTCCTTTTCCCAGCCACCTCATTATCCCAGAGGTGATAACCTCCAATAATGCCAGCTCATACAGTTAGTCTAGTGACTGTACAGTAGCGAAGCGCAATGCAAGGCAAAAAGATTTTAGGGTACAAATCTGAAGGCACAGTGTACAGTACAGCATGATAGCATTACATTTTCATCATAAAAGAATCAGGTCTTACTACATTTTCCTTTTTAAGTAGTTATATCTACAAAATCTTCTTTTTCAGAGTGCTATAACTTCACTTGTACAGACATATTGGAAAACAAGAAGTGTCTGACTATTATCCAGGAAAACTTCTTTCTGCTCGCTTATGATTATAGTTTCTGTCATGTTACATACATCATACAAGTGGCCCAAATTCTTTAATATTCTGATTTCCAAGTGTTAATTTCAAAATCTACAGTGCCACCTTATAGCATTTGTGTGGATTACTTTTAGATTCTTTATTGTTTTGACATTCTGCCAAAACTTCTTTGAGGAGAAATACAAGAGGAAAAATAAAAATAGTGCTATTTAACAGTTTACGTCTCAACAAAACCTGATCAGCATTTTATGACACTGGGAAAGCCACTTTTCTAGTACAGAGACTTTCTTGCTGATACATTTAAATCACCTGCTGCAAACATTCGGAGTGTTACAGCTCAGAAATAAAGACCACAGTAATCTTTTATAATGGAAAATGTTAGACAGCCTATATAGGGGAATTGCTTTCACTGACCCTGCAATATCTGTTTTTCTGTTGTCAGAAAACATTGCAATATGGAATGAAATTCAGTGTATTTGGCTGAATTCAAAAAGATAATCAACTGCAATTCCTATATATGCTGTATGTAAAATAACAAAAATTTTATGAATACCCCCCCTTTAACAGAAGTTAAATAATAAAATGTTGAGTATTCAAGATGATAACTTTACTCCAGCTGCTGTCTCTTTAAAACCTCTTCTCTCTGCAGAAAATTTTCTCCACCTAGAAACTTCAGAATGTTTTTTTCAGAAAAATTTGGGTAGGGAAATTTTGAGAATAGCATTAGCAGAGGTGGGTGACATCTCATGACACTGCCTAAGCTAGAGAGCAGCATATGGAAGATGAATGATGGAAGCAGAACTTAGTGCTGCCTATCTAATGTCAGGGCTCCTCAGCTATTTGAACAGTTTGCATCCATGAAGCGCAAAGGTAAATGGCAAATATTTCTGCTGTAGATGAAACCTGGGACCCTACTGTTAGGCAGGGATTGTAAAATTTAAAATTCATTAATCTTGCTTTATTTCTTTCTATTTTTTTTTTTCCTGGAAATATAGTCTTGGAAGTTGTCCATTTACAGTCTTAAGAGAAATGAGACTAAAAATAAATTTGGTTAGGGGTCAAAATGTGCCACGTGTCAACCTGAAAGATGATAAGGATGTATGAATGCTGGATGCCATTATAGCTGACAGTTTTTCCTTTTTATGCAGATGTTGATTTTCATAATTACTAGTGGAATTACTATTCTGTCTTATTGAAGGTGTAAATTGAAAGTTGTTTTCCAATCTGATGTAGCATTGAAATGAATTGCCATTTCAACAGAGTTGTTGCCAAGGATTTTTTTTTCCCCCGCAAACACTGTGAATTAATGAGTTTTATAATTACCGCAGTTGCTTCACACCTCTATTGTTAACCAATGACATTACATCTGCCTTGCTCCACTGGTGCCCTCCTCCTTCTTATTGCAGCATTTAGCAGTTTTGGAAATAGGGAATTACATGGCATGGGGTAAGTAGCCTAATTAGGTATAAGTGAAAATCCTGAGGGAAAAGGATATTTAAAAAGTAATTTGAAGAATCTCTTAATGATGCTGGAACTGAAAGCTGTAGCTGTAGTACAAAAAGGCCTGTTACCATTGCAAAATGTAATTCGTAAGTGTGTTTATCTGCTGATCACTCAGTTTTAAAGTTTTGAATTTTGGACTGTGTTATTTAAGAATAACCATCCAAAACATTTCTTAAATGCAGTTGCAGGATTTTGTAGATGTGTTGTGTGGGTCTTTTTTTAATTGGCATTGTTCATAATCTTGCAAACCTTTAGACATTTACAAGTTGTCTGATGTATACCAGGAGGGCAGAAGTGTACAATTGTAGCAAAGAAAATACTGATGTTGTGGGTTTCAAATGGGATATATACAAGTTTTTACCAAATTATCAATGTATAACTTGAAAAGGAGCAGAAGTTTGTTTAAAACAAAACCAGGAAAAAGCAAGACTGCATTCAAGAATTCAGAAATTTATGATTGTACGAAGGGTTTTAAATCTGAGTTTGATTAAGAGATTTTGCATTTCAGATTGGTATTTTGCAATGCTGATGAGAGTGGTCAGAATTCAGGATCATTCACCAATGAATTATCAATGCATCTTTGCAACTCGCATGAAAAAGTACTTTTGAATCATCCTGTTTCTAGTGCTGATGGGTCTCTGAAAAACGTCACGTGACAGCAAGGTTTCTTTCCACTTAGCAGTCAAGACCGTGAATGGTCTTCTCCAGTATCTGTTCTTTTCTCTGGTTGTATTTTATCTTTTAATTTGATCATCTGCCAGAATTTTGCAAGATCAGGTGAATTTTATTCAGTGTGGTTTAGGGGTTGAAGCATCCATAACATGAACAGGAACATGGCACATGTCGCAAGTATATAGTAAGAAGTGGTACGAATAGGTGGAGTACGGTCCCCTCACCCTTTCCCTTCTCCTCTCAGTAAATCTGTACTCGAGATCACAGAATCACAGAACAGTAGGGGTTGGAAGGGACCTCTGGGGATCATCTAGTCCAACCCCCCTGCCAAAGCAGGATCACGTAGAGCAGGCTGCACAGTACCGCATCCAGGCAGGTTTTGTGTGTCTCCAGAGAAGGAGACTGCACAAATCCTCTGGGCAGCCTATTCCAGTGCTCCGTCACCCTCAAAGAAGTTCTTCCTCATGTTCAGATGGAACTTCCTATGCTTCAGTTTGTATCCGTTACCTCTTGTCCTGTTGCTGGGCACCACTGAAAAGAGTCTGGCCCCCTCCTCTTGACATCCACCCTTAAGATATTTATAAGCATTTATGAGGTCCCCCCTCAGCCTTCTCTTCTTCAGGCTAAACAAGCCCAGCTCCCTCAGCCTTTCCTCGTAGGAGAGATGCTCCAGTCCCCTCACCATCCTCGTAGCCCTCTGCTGGACTCTCTCCAGTAGTTCCTCACCTTTCTTGAAGT